>BNJT01001592.1_pt1 | contig 76672 bp, 114 predicted proteins | sample 8540491 | NCBI WGS metagenome assembly BNJT01 (sample SAMD00202455, study PRJDB9452) | human saliva metagenome | host: Homo sapiens | reverse complement strand
GCCTTGAATAGTAAAGAAGATATATATTATTAAATGAAGCAAGAGAAAGAAGAAGAAAAAGAAATATCAGAGTATATAGATAACGAAATGAAGAAATGAAAGAAATCAGAACAAGAGGAAATAGAAGAAAGAAAAATATGTAGTAAATTGTTTTAATATAGATTATTTCAAAAAGGAGTGAAGTAATTGCAAGGTTATACAAGAGAAATGACATTTCTAGTATTTGTACAAAATGAAACACAACAAAAGATAATAAGTCAAAATACAAAGAAGAAATAATAATAATAAAGTATGTAGACCTTGTTAAAATTGTTGCTAGTAAACTTTTCAATTACTATGCTCATAGAAGTGTGAAAGAAGATTTAGTAGGATATGTATAATAGGTCTGATAGACGCTATAGATAAATTTGATTATACACACACATAAAGTTTGGAAACATATGCCATCCAACAAGTAATGGAAAAGGCGCTATAATGGATGAGATAAGAAATCAAGACTGGGTGCCAAAGGGCACAAGACAAAAATCAAAACAACTACAAAACAAACGCTATACTTTAGAGGACAAATTGTGCCGAGAAGCTACCAAGGAAAGAAATAGCGCAGCATATGAATATAAGCATTGATGAACTTTTAAAACTATTGACGAAACTTCAACTTTTTAATATAATGTCTATGAAGAAGAAATAGCTGACAATTACAAAAATACAACATCAGATACTAATATAAAGAATTCACCTGAAAATCAGTTGATATATACTGATGAATATAAAATGAGTTAGCAAAAGGCTATAGATACTCTAAATGATAAAAGAGACTGATAATAAATTTATATTGTGAAGAAATTTTAACATACAAGGAAAATATCTGAAATTGTAGGGATTGTCGGAATCTAGAGATATCTCAGATACTAGCATATGTCTCTTTCAGTTAAAATTCTTATTGAATAGGTGGTGGTTAAATTGACCAAAGTTCTACTAATATAGAGTATATCGAAAACTATGTTGTAAAACTAAATGTAAGTTCTGTGAATGCTTTGATAAAGCACACATACAAGTAAAATATCAAAAATGAATAGAGATGCAATATATTTGGAAGAAATTACAGATGTTGAAAATTTCCGACAGTTTATGAACTAAATGAATTTTGGTTGAGAACAATATAGTCTTTGGTGCAGAAGAACATGTTTTTAGAAGATATAGAGTTAGGAAATAGGCTGTTAGGATAGTGTTGCTTATAGCTAATGGAAGCAAAACCTATAGCTGGGATAGATGCTAAAATTAAGCATAATTAACAGTCTATACATGAAAACTCATACAAGACGAGATGATGGAAAATATAGATTTTAAAAATTTGAACTGGTTTTCTCAAGCTATGACGTTATAGCAGTAAAACCAGCTACTAAAGCTTAGATGGAACCAGAGTGCTAAGAGGAGAGACTATAAAAGCAAAAGAGGAGTAAGGATATAACATTTAGATTTGAGAAAAATGTATCGCGGAGTTTATGATTTTATGAAACTATATTCTCTTATTGATGGTATAGTAGAAACGACTAATAGCAAAGTCTATGTCGTAAATGAGGTATTATTTATAAATGGTGATGTAGACGCATGGTCTGTTGGAAATATGTAGATTTTATAGGCATTTGGCCTGTCGTAGTTGAGGAGACGTAAAGGCTGGATACAATATAAATGTTAGGTGGCTCTCATGCAAGTCGAATGGTGTAGTTAGGAGGCAAGTGATATAACTGTTGAAAAGATCTTATAGTGCGTGGAGGCATACAAGGTAGTGATACTACAAGAATATCAACAAAAGGCTCTATAATATGTGAAATTTATAGAAAAATGCTAATGTTGTTTTCACAAAAAGATATATCTACTGAATTTATAATACACTCTAATGTAAAGTGCAGGAGAAAATATACTTTCTTAATGGAATAAAGAAATATGATAGTGGGTGGAGTTGTTTGGTGTTTGTTTGTGGGGTGTTGGGGACAAGAAATCTGTGTTATGGGTGCCAGTTCGATAGTGGATTTTTGGCAAGGGTAGAACTGACTGAGTTAGCATAGATTAAAAAAGTTGTTCTGGGGTTTGTTAATAGGTTCTATGGATAAACTTAGAAAAGAAGTTTTGCAAAAGTCTGAATGAATATATGATGATGTAAGCTAATGAATTAAAGCTGGCTTATCAGAAGATATAGAAACGCATATTACTTGAGATGACTGTAGTGCAAAAGAGAGTTATCTTTTAGTGAAAAAGAACATTTACCCTAGTGTAAAGGTAAGCATTTTTGGAAACACGAGCATATAGGAATTATTTGAATGACTGCAAGATATATTTAAAAGGAAATGAAGTAGCTTACAGAACAAAAGATAGCTTTTACACATTATATTGGAGAATTTTTAGTGTATGGTGTAACCTGTAGCAATAATAGTAATTTTGTGCATAGTATGCAAACATTATTACATATTTAAAAGTTTCATGACTCAGTATCTGATGAGTCTAGATTACAAGCTCAAATAATACTTGTGGACAGAAAAGCAAGTGATATGAGACAAGAACTTAAGTACACATATCTGATAGATTCAAGGGTAAGTAAAACAGATACAGTTGAGGGTATTGAGCTAGATGAACTTACATCTTATTTTTAAAAAGTAATATGAAGATAACAGATATGGCTAAGAAGATGAATAAAAGCGTTAAAGAAATAGAGCTTATGCTGAAATTGAAAGGGTTAATATAATATGGATAAAAATACCATTAAATTGGACTTATGGATTGGGTATAATTTTGGTGATGTCTATCTTTAGTTGTTTTAATATTTTGCGTATAAAAATGGTGTTTTTCATTTAGAAGATAATACTAGAGTGTTATCTGAGCAAAATAGAAAATTAGAAATAGAGTTAGCTGATGCTCAAATTGATGAAATGTTGATTCTACTGGAAGATATACCTGATAAAAAGGTGGAAAAAGTGGTTGTACAGATAAAAACAAGAAATGACAAATGAGCAAATAGCTAATATCATTGTTAAAAATGGTATATAAACACAAAAATGATCTTATGATGTTATTGAAATGTTAAAGTTTAACAGATTAAAATATGCAAAATATATTAGAAGAAAATGGTGCTATATCTTAGTTCCATATTCTTTAAACAACGAACTTAGTCAATTAGAAAAATAATCAGTATATATCAGCAGAATATCTTTATAATATGATACAGGACAAAAGCATCTTTTATAGAAAATAGTATATTTAATGAGTCCTAGTGTAAGTATAAAATATGGAAAAAGAGTTTGTTAAGGATTCTTCACTTAGAGAAATTGGAGATGTCTTAATAAATTAATATAAAAGGGGAAAGTATTTTTATGGATATGTTATTTGCTAGACAGCCAATTTTCAATACAGAAAATAAAATAGTAGCTTATGAACTCTTGTATAGGAATGAAGAGAAAAGATGATACGAGCACAGATATAGAAAAAGACTATGGATGTCATCACAAATGTAAACACATCTAATTTTGATACTGCGTTGCATCTAAAAGGATGTTTCTTAATTTTTGATAAAAGTTTACCTCATGGATAATAATATAGTAGATGTGTTATTCCATTAGAACATCAGTCATAGAGATACTTGAGACTGTAGCAAGATAAAAATACAATAAATAGGATTATACAGTTAAAAAGAAGAGGATATAAAATAGCTATAGATGATTATACGGATAAAATTATCCTAATGAAGATTTTTAGTAGATTTTGGCAGATTATATAAAAAAGTTGATTTTATGGCAAATTCTGTACAAGATATAATAACATTGTCAAAAAAGAGAAAAATTTAGATACTTCTTGCTGAAAAAGTAGAAAATGAGACCATGTATAATCTGGCATTAAAGTTAAATTATAAGTTGTTTCAAGGGCATATTATGCAAACCCATAGTCCATAAGGAAATTATATATCTATAAATGTAAAAACTTGTCTTAGTGTTATAAGACAGTTAAACACTCCAGGGATGTTACTGAGACAGGAGAAAAATTTGTAGATTTATATAAAATATCAAGAAGCATAGGAAAAAGATCCTGTTCTCACATTTAAAATATTACAAATAGCAAACTCTAGAGGGCGAATTTATATGTAAAATAGATTCTATACTTAGAGCTGTAACGTTACTTGGATATAAAAAGTTAAACAAATGGCTAAAATACTACTCTTCAAGAGGTAAAAACCAGAGGTAAGGGTAAGAGACTTGAATAAAGAGGTAATTAAGACTATAGTAATAAGAACATCTTTGTAGAAAATATAGATAGTAGAAAATCCTAATCTAAAAAGACTTGTTAGGTGAGATGGTACTTGCGTCTATGATAGATTTATTTGATATACTTTTTGATATGACTGTAGAGGAAATAGTAAAATCACTAGATTTGTCAGAAAATATCTGATGCACTTTTAAATGAAAAGGAATAGTATATATAATTTTACTTGTTCTTAGAAGTTACAGAAAGAGCAGATTGGGATAAGCTAGAAGAATGTTGTAATCTTTATCGGAGTAGATAGAACAAGAATAGCAGCTATATATCAAAAAGCGTGGGAAGATAGTAAAGTTATATTAGATGAAATGGAAAAAGAGTCAAGTATAATATAGCCATATACCTAAGGTCATTTTTCAGTAGAAGATGACCTTTATTTGTAATTTTTATAGGATAATATTCATGGAAAAATACATAGTGGAAGAAAAAGACATAAATAAAAAGAGTAGATATATCTTAGTGATACAAGGCATATCTAGAAGTAAAAATAAAATCAATGATAGATGATGGCGATGTATTAATAAATAATAAAAGAACAAAAAGCAAGCGTAAAGTTATGTGTATTGATGAAATTATAGTAGATAAGAAAGATAAAAATGATGAGATAATGATTCAGATATGAAATTGGATATAGTGTATGAAGATGAATATGTATTAGTTGTAAATAAGCCAAGAGGTATGGTTGTACATCCAGCTAATGGAAATTATGAAAATACACTTGTAAATGGATTACTTTTTCACTTAGGGTGATAATATATCAAAAATAAATGGAGAATATAGAGCAGGGATAGTTCACAGGATAGATAAGGACACATCAGGTCTACTTGTTGAAGCTAAAGATGATTATTCATCACAATTTTGACACTTCAATTAAAAGAGCATAGTATGAAAAGAGTATACACCCTTATATGTTATGGAATAATTGATGAAGAAACTGTAATAGAAACAAATATTGGAAGAAATGAGAATAATAGGTTAAAAATATGCGAAGTTAGTCAAGGCAACATGCACATACAACAATTAAAACCTATAGAAATATTTGAAAAATATACTTATGCAAATGCAGTGCTAAAACAGGACGCACACATCAAATAAAGAGTTCATCTAAGGCATGCCAAATCACCCAATAGTGGGAGATAGAGTATATTCAAATTATAAAGAAATTATAGGATGGTCAACTTTTGCAGTACGGGGGTATTAGGATTTTATACATCCACATAGTAAGAAATATATGGAATTTAGTACAGATGAACCGGATATATTTTAAAAAGAATTAACAAAATTAAGAAAATTAAAAATAGAATAATATATAAATATATACTGTTAAATACTATAAAATTAAGGTGTTATATTAAACTTTAAATACAATATATATGATATAATTAAGTGAAAATTAGTTAACTTATATAATATAATAAGATTGTATAGTAAGCAGTGTAACGAGGCAGAGTATGTTATTAAAAAGATATTATAAAAATTTAGAATAAAAACAGATATTTGGTAGTAAAGATTTAGAATATACAAGATATAATATACAGTTCTAAAAATGCAGAAAAAGATACTATATTTACAGCTCTAGTAGGTATGACTAGTGATGGACATAAATATATAGATGAGTCTTACGAAAAGGAGAAGGGACTTTTTAATATCTGATGAAAAGATACTTAATAAACTTAAAGAAAAACAAGATGCTACAATAATATTTTGTAAAGGACACAAGAGATGCGCTTGCAAATATATCTGATGTGTTTTTCAATAGCCCATCAAAAACAAATGACTGTAATAGGTATTACAGGAACAAAGGGAAAAGACTACAGTATCTAATTATATAAAAGACTGTACTAGAAAATTCCGGAATTAGTTGTGGTGTATAGGGACTAATGGTATATTTTATGCAGATGAGTATGTTAAAACTGTAAATACAACACCTGAAAGCTATGAAATACAAAAATATAGGCAGGAAAAATGGTAGATAATGGTGCTTAAGAGTACTTGCTATGGAAGTATCTTCAGGTGGAATTATGATGAGTAGAGTATCGTATGTAGATTACGATTATGTATATTTACAAATTTATCACCAGATCACATAGAGATAAAGAGCACCCTACATTTGAACATTATATGAACTGCAGAGGGCTAAACTCTATGAAGTAGAAATAGCTTATAAATATAGATGATGAAAAAGCAGATGTTGAGGATTGAAAAATCAAAAATATTCTACATACCCAGATAAAGCATCTGATTTTTATAGCATAGAATATCCTAAGTCTATATCAGATATAAAAACTTATTTTACAGTAAACGAAAATGAATATTGTAAATTCTTTTGGAAAAATTTGGAGTCTATAATGCTCTTTGTGTTATAGCTGGTATGTGATAGGCTTTAAGCTATGAGCAAATAAAAGAGGGCTTATCTAGAGCATAAGTGAAAGGTAGATTACAGATATTAGACATAATGAAGGATATAAAATAATAATAGATTATGACATAATGAAGTAAGTTTAGATAACATACACAAAAACTATAAAAGAGTTAAATCTAAAAAGAGTGATAACAGTGTTTTGGCTCAATGGAACTAGATCAAAAACATAGAAGAATTGAGCTTGCTACAGTATCTTCTAAAAATATAGTGATATTATAATAGTTACTTTCGATAATCCTGATACAGAAGAACCAAAATCTATAATAGATGAAATAATAAGCTATATTCCAAGTGAAAAACTAAAAATACTTATACTTATGTAGATAGACAAGAGGCTATAGCTATATCTCTAAGCACGGAGATATTATATTATTAGCTGAAAGGGCCACGAAGAATATCAGCTGATAAATGGTGTAAGAGAGCATTTTTCTGATGAAGAACAAGCATATGCTCAAATGAAAAATGATGGTATATTGTAGTAATTTTTAAAAGTATGTATAGGCATATATAAATACTCGTATTAAATACAACTAATATACTAAATTTACTATTCGATTTATATTGGAATTTTCGTATAAATAATAGGTTAGATATTTATTATCAAATATCACAATAATCTATGAAAGGGATGAAAAACTCTTGGAACATTATTCAAGAGATAAGGTAATACTAAGAATAGCAAATACTGTATTTTATTAACAGCTGCTATGATAAAATATTCATTTTTAAAGTGGAGAAAAATCTTTTTATAAAATATCTGGATTTTAACTATTATATGTCTCCCTATAAAAGCTATATTTAATAGGTGTAGTTTTATGATTACTATGTCGACTTTTTGTAATGGCGCAAGTAGACTCTAGTAGTCATATGGTATAAAAGAGTCATGAAGAGTATAGTTTTATAGTTATGTCATTATGCTAATGATTGGACATTGTATATATAAATAGAAGTTTTAAAATAGCTACAATGTTTATATTTATATCCTTCTTAATAAATGTTGTTATATATAGAAAGTCTCAACTTATGAAAAATATATGTATAATGATGAAATAAGAGTATTTTGTATATCCATTTTTCAGTATCATTATTTTTGGAGTATAATGGTAAATATTATGAGTTTTTAATGTTATGATAAATAATAACATAGGTAAAACACACATCAAAAACTCATTTATAGTTTTGGTATATTAGAGCTTTTGTATTTACTACTTGCTTGTATACCCGCACTTATAAGGATAGGATAGTGGCTAACTATATTATATTTAGCATTACTTTTGTGTAAATACTTATTTTAATAAATATTTTATGCCTATAGGATATTTGTGTTTTTGGTCTATTATATTGATAGTAGTTTTTGGTTTAAAGCATTAATAATAAAAATAGGAGGCTTATATGTCAGTAAGAGTAATGTTTTGCACCATCACCTACAGGTTTTTGTCCATATAGGAAGTTTGAGGACAGCACTATATAATTATCTTTATGCAAAAGAAAAGTGAATGGTACATATGTATTAAGAGTTGAAGATACAGATAGAACAAGATTGGTAGATGGTGCCATAGAATCTATGCTAAAATCATTAAAAGTGGGGTAATATACCATCTGATGAAGGAGTATGTATAGATGAGTCAGGCAATGTTACTCAAATAGGCTCAAACAGGGCCATATATACAATCAGAAAGACTTGAAATTTTACAAAAATATATAGATATATTAGTAGAAAAAGGATATGCATATTATTGCTTTTGTACTAAAGAAAGATTGGAGAAAGTAAGAGAAGAACAAAAGAAAAATAATCAAGATACAAAAATATGATGGACATTGCAAAACTCTTACTAAAGAAGAAGTAGAAGAAAGAATTGCAAAAGGACAAGAGTATGTAATAAGACTCTAAAAATGCCTGAAAAATACTGATATAGCATTTGATGATGTAGTAAGAGGAAGAGTTGTTATAAACTCTGATACTGTGGATGATCAGTACTTATGAAATCAGACGGATTCCAACATATCATTTTTGCTGTGGTAGTAGACGATCATCTTATGGGTATAACACATATAATAAGAGGTGAAGAGTGTTGACATCTACAACCAAAACACGTACTAATGTATGAGATGTTTGGCTGGGAAAAACCTACATTTGTACATCTTCCTAATATATTGAATGCTGATAAGAAAAAACTATCAAAAAGACAAGGAGATGTGGCAGTAGAAGATTTTTAGAAAAAGGTTATTTGCCTGAGGCTCTTATAAATTATATAGCATTACTTGATGGTCTCCAGAAGAAAAATAAAGAAATATTTTCTTCAAGAACTTGTAGATAGCTTTACATTAGAAAGAGTATCTAGTAGTGGTGGAGTATTTGACGTAGCTAAGTTAAATTGGGTAAATTCATTATATAAAAAGAGTATGATTTAGATAAACTAGTTGAGTTAGCCATACCTTTTGTAGAGCAAAAGTGGTATTATGACAACAGATGATATAAAAACAACGCTGATTGGTTAAAACTAGCTATGGATACTATAAGAGACAGATTAGATTATCTAAAACAATTCTCAGATGAGATAAAAAGTGTTTTTTTAAATGATGAAATAGAAAAACATAGAACAAGATGCCATAGATTTTATGAAGTTGGAACATATGAAACTATTATATGAAATAATAGAACAAGATGTTAAGATGGCAGATGTAATAAATAATGAATTTGTAGAGAGTCTTTTCAACAAATTAAAAGAAAATAAAATAAAGGGAAAAATTTGTTTATGGGTGTAAGGGTAGGTAACAGGTAATATGCATGGTCCAGATATGCACAAATCTATGGAATTACTTGGAAAAATAGAATATTAAAACGCTTGCAACAAACTAAACAATATATTTTTTAGACGTTTTTGTGGAGGTACTATGGCTAGTTTTGATGATTACAAAAAGGTTATAGAAAATATAAATGATGGAGTATATTTTTGTAGATAGAGATAGAAATATAACTTTTGGAACAAAGCTGCTGAAGAAATGACAGGATTTTTATCTGTAGAAGTAGAGGGTAGATGTTGTACAGATAATATTTTAAATCATGTAGATGAAGATTTTAAACCCGCTTTGCATATGTGGTTGTCCATTAGAAAAACATTAAATGATGGTAAACCTAGGGAAGAAACAGTATATTTGCATCACAAAGATGGTAATAGGGTAAAGATTAATACCAAAAATAGTACCACTTATTGAAAATGATGAAATAATAGGTGCTTTTGAAATATTCATCAGATGCTACTGACTTTAAAAACAGTACAAAGAAAAATACAAAGATTACAAAAATTGGTGATGGAACGATAAACTAACATCTTTGCCTAATAGACTTTTATTTAGAAAAATATATAAAAGACTTGTATAGATAATTTTTGAAACTTTAATCGTGCATTAGCTGTATTTTTTTGATATAGATAATTTTTAGAGATTTTTAACAATAAATATGCATTATGATGTTGGAGATGTAGTATTAAAGACTGTTAGTAAATCTTTATTAAATCTAGTAGAAAATCAAGATGAGATAGGCAGATGGGGCGGAGAAGAGTTTATAGGTATATTTTTTGTAGAAGATGAGGAAGAGTTATCAACAAAAAGCAGAGAGATGAGATCTTTAGTAGAATCATCATCACTAGATATGATGATAAATCACTTTTTGTTACTGTATCTATAGGTGCTACATTGATAAAAAGAAGATGATACTATGGATAGTGTTGTAAAAAGAGCTGATGAGCTTATGTATTTGAGTAAAAACTGGTAAAAATAAAGTTACTATTGGATAGTAGGAGGCTTACTATGAGTAATATTTTAGTTGTAGATGATGCTGCTCTTAACAGAGCTATGATGATGGAAATACTTATATATAAAAAGATGTATCATTTTTGGAAGCATAAATGGTCAAGAGGCATTGAACAGATATATGAAAAGAGAGATAGATTTAGTTATTTTTGGATTTGAATATGCCTATTAAAGATGGATATGAAGTATTAAAAAGATTTAAAATGATAATAGATTTGTCAATCTACCCATTATAGTGAACTCGTCAATAACGGATAAAGAAAAGGTAAAAGAGGCACTTCTTTTGGTGCAGCAGATTACTTTGTAAAATCACAAAAATGGAAGATATGGAAGTGTTAATATCTACAAAAAGTAAATAACATACTCAATTACTATAACTATGTCATGGCAGATGCAAAAATAAGTTAGAAAATGATATGAATATAGCAGAGTATAGTGCAGAGATTTTTGAAAACCAAAAAATAGATTTTGAAGATATACAAACTTATGTGCACTATAGAGGCTCTTAATAAGATAAGCGAGATTTATTTTGCTACTGCTAAATATAAAGGTAATAAATGGATATTACTTGTAGATATGAAAAATTCCAGTGTTAGTAGTGCTTTTATTATCACTATAGAGAACTATTTACGAAAGCATGCAAGTGTTTGCAATAGCGCTTCAGAACTTATGGAAAAATTAAACTTTGAATTTATGAAACTTATGAGCGACATAGATTATGTATCAGCAATGGTAGCTTTTGATAAAAATGATAAGATATATGTGGCAAATGCTGGTAGTGGGACTTTCACCTTACATCAAAAGCTTTTATACAAGAAGTAGAGCAAATGGTAGAATGATAGGCGTTATGGAAGATACAAAATATTCTCAAGTAGAGTATGATTTTGTAAAGGATGATATGCTTATATTAGTGTACGGATGGTTTATTCAGTAAGTTTTAGATGTTGATTTAGAAAAATATAGCAACGCACATTTTTCCACATATATGATAAGTTTTTATAAAGATGATATTGATGCAAAAATTGACATTAAATATATATAATGAGTTTTTAGATAAGGAAAATGGTCTTAAAGATGATCTTACTATAGCTTGTCTTATATATAAAAATTTGGAGAAAATAATGCTTTTAGTATGTGATGTAGTGAAATACGAATCTTGTATTTGGTATATATGAAAAGAGAGTCTAAAAATATAGTTTTAGATTAAGCCACAGATCCACTTAGAACATCAGATGAGATATGGTATGTTTGTAAAATGCTCATAGAACACGAGGGGATATAGTTTTAAAGACGTAGACGATGTTATAATATCATCTGTAGTTCCTGGAAGTTATGCATTCTTTAGAAAAATTTTGCATTAAAATTTTGCAAGAAAAACCATATAGTAGGTCCTGGCATAAAAACAGGTATAAATATAAAAATATAATAATCCTGCTCAAGTAGGGGCAGATAGAATAGTAAACGCAACGCAGTTTTTGAAAAATATAAAAGCAATGCTATAATAATAGACTTTGGTACAGCGACTACATTTTTGTAGTCTATCAAAAGAAGGAGACTATCTAGGAGGTCTTATAACACCAGGTATAATAATATCGGCAGATGCACTTTTTCCAAATACATCTAAACTACCTAAAATAGAGATAAAAACCTAACTTTGTAGTATCAAAAGATACTGTAGGAGCTATAAAGTGGTATATTATGGATATGTAGGATTAGTAGATAGAATAGTATCAGAGATGTTAAATGAACTTAATTGGAAAGAATATAAGGTAATAGCTACAGGTGGTTTTATCACAACCAATAGTAGAAGAATCTAATCATAGTATAATAATAGATAAGACGCTTACACTAGAAGGATTAAAAATAATTTATGACAAAGCATAGTATAAAAGATAGGTAGTAATACTTTATGAAAATTTAATAGCAATACTTGCTCCTATGGCAGGTTTTACGGATTTACCATATGGGCGTATAGTGAAGAATATGGTTGTAATCTTACATTTACAGAGATGATAAAATGCAAAAGCACTCTGCTATGAAGATGAAAGAGACTTTTTCTATGTTAGATACTACTGGACAAAGTAAATATGTAGGTGTACAGATATTTGGGAGTGAAGTAGAATATATGGGCAAAGCAGCCAAGATACTTAGCAGTATGAATAGATTTTGCCATATAGATATAAATATGGTGTCCGGCGCCTAAAATAGTGAAAAATGGTGATGGTAGTGCATTGATGAAAATCCAAAACTAGCATCACAAATAGTTCAGGAAGTAAAAATATTCTAGTATACCTGTTACAGTAAAAATAAGAAAAGGCTATGATGATAATAATATAAATGCAGTAGAATTTGCTAAACAATGCAAGATAGTGAGCAGATACCATACAATACACGGTAGAACTAGACAGCAGTATTATAGTGGAGTAGCTGATTGGGTATATAATAAAAAGTAAAAGAAAAATATAACTATACCATTTATAGGTAATGTGATATAAAACACCACAAGATGCAGAAAAATGATGGAATATACAAAATTGTGATGCAGTACTTATAGGTAGAGCAGCACAAGGTAATCCATTTTATATTTTCTCAAATATAAATCAGTATTTTGAAAAAGGCGCTTATAATAATGTAGCGGACAATGATAAAGGTGGCAATTAAGCATTATATTATGGCTATAAATAATTTTGGGGAAATATATAGCTGTAAGAGAGGATGAGAAAACAAACTCAAATTGCTATCTAAAAGGTATATTCTTGCAGTATAAAAATGAAATAAATGATAAAAACGGATTATAAAAAGTTGTAGAAATACTTGATGAATTTGCTCAAAAACTTGACATTAAATTAATATATTATATAATTTTTATTTGTAAAATAAAAAGTTAGAGATAATATAATGGCCACACCAGTTGAAAAATATGGTATTACTTACAAGAGAAGGTTATGAAAATATAGAAAAGAGTTAGAAGAGTTAAAATCTGTCAGAAGAAAAAGAAATATCGATAAGTTAAAAGAGGCACGTTCTTTTGGAGACTTGTCAGAAAATGCTGAATATGACGAAGCTAAAATGAACAGGCAACTAGAAGAAAGAATAGCAAAATTAGAAAATATGCTTAGAAAAGCTGAGATAATATCAGAAATGATATAAAGCAAATCAAAGTAAATATAGGTTCTATAGTAAAGATATCTACAAATATCCAGATGGAGAAACAGAAGAAGAAGAATATATAATAGTAGGTAGTACAGAGTCAACCACTTGATGGAAAAATATCAAAGTGAATCTCCTATAGAAAAGCTATGATAGGAGCCAAAAGGTCAGTAGATGTACAAGTACCAGATGGAATAGCAAAAATAAAAATATTAAGCATAGAATATAAAATAAAGGAGATAAAAATGCAAGGAGAAAATAGTTCATAATGAAATAGAACAATTAAGATATGATAAATTAGTAAAAATGCAAGAAGAAGGTAGAGATCCATTTAAAGTAGAAAAACTTTGATCAAACACATCATTCAAAAACAAATAAAAGAAAAATGAAGAATTTGAAGGCAAAAGAAGTATCAGTAGCCGGTAGAATGATGAGTTTTAGAAGTTTTGGAAAAGTACATTTTGTAGACGTACAAGATAAAGACGGAAGAATACAATGTTATGCAAAAGAAGAATTGGGAGAAGATACATATAAAGAGTTCAAAGCATTTGATATAGGTGATATAATAGGGTGTAAAAAGGTGTAGTTTTTAAGACGCAAAAAGATGAAATATCAATAAAGATACACGAGGTAACACTTCTTTTCAAAAATCACTTAGAATATTACCTGAAAAATATCATAGTCTCACAAATATGGATTTTAAGATATAGACAAAGATATGTAGACCTCATAATGAATCCAGATGTAAAAAGAAAGTTTTTAGTGAGAAATAAGGCAACAAAAGCACTTAGAGGATTCTTAGAAGAAAGAGAGTTTATAGAAGTAGACACACCTATATTAAATACTATAGCAGGTGGAGCTACTGCTAGACCATTTATCCGCATCACAATACACTAGATATAGATATGTATCTAGAATAGAAATGAACTTATTTAAAGAGACTTATAGTAGGTGGATTTGAAAAGTATATGAAATGGGTAGAATGTTTAGAAATGAAGGTATGGATATGAAGCATAACCCAGAATATACAGCTATGGAACTATATCAAGCATATGCAGATTATGAAGATATAATGAAACTTACAGAAGAGTTAGTATCACATATGGCAAAAAGTGGCCACAGGTTCTAGAGTTATAAATTATCAAGGTAAAGATATTGACCTTTGCTCCACCTGTGGAGAAGATTGTCTATGACAGATGCTATAAAAACAATATGCAAATATAGATTTTGAAGAATAAAACAGACGAAGAAGCAGAGTTAGCACTATGGTGTAGAAATAATACCAGAGATGAGAAAAGAGACATGTATAATATCATCTATATTTGAAAAATATTGCGAAGACAAACTTATAGAGCCCACATTATCACACACATCATCCTGTAGAAATATCACCACTATCAAAAAGAAACTGGATGATCCTAGAATAACCGAAATAGATTTGAAGCATTTGTAAATACTTGGGAAATAGCAATGCCTTTTTCTGGAATTAAATGATCCAATAGATCAAAGAGCAAGATTTATGGATCAGTTAAGACAAAGAGAGCTAGGAGATGAGGAAGGCACAAATGCTTGATGAAGATTTCTTAAATGCTATAGAAGTAGGACTCCACCAACAGGAGGACTAGGATAGGAATAGATAGAGTTATAATGTTACTCACAAATGCACCAAGTATAAGAGATGTAATACTATTCTACAATGAAAACCTATAGAAGATTAATAAATAAAAATAGACTATATATCACTAAAATAATTTTTATAGTGGTGTATAGTCATTAATTTTATGCAATATAAAATTTTTACAAAAATAATTTTTGCTATATTACTTGCAGAGTCCATTTTTCTATCATTGCATTTTTCATAAGAGTTAGTTTAACTTTTGTCATTCATAGAGTTTTTACAAGTAAAGATACACTGTAATATCTAGTTGTATTTACTCCTATTTGACTATTTACTACAAAATCCTTTATTTCCTTCTTCTTGTCCAGGTATGAAAAAGGTATTATCATAGGTAATGCATACATTCAGTGTACTAGTGAGGCCACCTGGCTTTTGTTACTATTACATCAGATGCTTGATAGTATTTTTCTATTTCTTTTTGGAAATCCTATTATCTTGACATTGTCATTATACATACTATATTCTAGTTTTCTTTTCAGAGATTTGTTGCGTCCACATATTATTAGTATATTTATATTAGGTATTTGAAGCGTAGCTCCTTATATACTGATTTTATATCACCGGCACCAAAGCTACCACCTACTACAAGCACAGTGAATTTATCATCTATTTCGTTTTCTCTTTTAAAAGGAAATATATCCTCATCACTATATTCTTTCATAGATAGGTATTCCTAGAGGATATATGTGTTCACTTTTACTCCATCATTTTCTAGCATTAATTTTGTATCTTCATCATGCTACTATATATTTATCTATTTCAGCAGCTATATGTGCTAGACATGTATAGTATAATCAGTTATCACAGAATAAATAGGAAGATTTATTTTTCCTTTATTTTAAGTTTTGATACTGCTATAATAGGAAAAGGTGAGTTCCTATTATGCGAGTAATGTTATCAGACTCTATAGTGTATTTATTTCCATATATTTTGTAATAAAATTATAGTCGAATGTTCTTCTTACTATTTTTATCAGCAACTTCATAAGCTCTTGCTATATACTTTTTGGAACATATCTTGCCAGATTTTTCATATCCACCAGATACTCATTATATCTAGAGCTTTTCCAACAGTGCCTATATCTTTAAAGCAATCTACTATCTCAGAATCTATATTCAGTTTATTTAGCCTCGTCTTGTACGTAGCTCTTGAGGCTTTTATTGTGTCCACCACCTGTAGAGGCTGTGAGTATCATTATGCATAAGTTCTCCCAATATACTATAATTGAATAAATATCTTTAAAGTGATGTACTAAATATGCATATATATATGTAGATACAACTTTTTAATATAATATTAGTAAAACACATAATTAATAGATGATTGTATAAAAATTTAAAGTATTTTTAAACTTTATCATATTATAATTATATTAATATTATGAAATTTATTTAAAAACAAAACAATTTATTTTAAAAATTATTTTTATTGTGTTAAAATGTATCATACGATTAATTATATCATAGATAATAGTCAAAAATATGGAGGATAAAATGGATAACTTATTGAACGATAAAGTTTTTAAGAGATTATTGATGTTTGTATTCTTTCTCTTTTATAATATATAAATGCATTGAAAATTACATATTTTCTTTGAAAAATTTTCAAAGTTGATAACAACTCTACACCTTTTTCTCAGTTTAGGATTTGCTTACATACTCAATCCAGCTATGATGTGAAGAGAAAAATTTCTAAAAATTAAGAAAAGAGTAGTATCACTTGCATATTATACTTTTTTATGTACTTGTATTAGTATTAGCTAAGTTTATAATACCTATAATATCAGAAAATATTTCAGGAACTATATAATGTATCATCTTCTATACCAAATATTATTGATAGTTATATAAATGATTTACAAGTAAGTGGAATATTTGATGGTCTTGGTATTCAAAAGTATGCTTAAAGAAAAATAGTACTAATATAGTACAATGGATATTTAAATCTTTTAATCTTTCTAGTAAATTCTGTATAAGTTTATGAATATAACTTCTGCTTTGTTAAATTTTGTATTAGAATATTTGTATCTATATATCTTTTAAATGATAAAGAAAAGATTACTAAAAATATTTTAAAAAGTTATATTGGCATTTTTAAAGAAAGAAAAATCTGATTTAGTGAATATTTTTCAAGAGTAAATTATTTTTCTATAATAGTTGGTAAACTTATAGATTCAAATCATAATAGGTATGTTATGCTATATTGACTTATGATATTAGGAATAAAATATGCACTCTTACTAAGTATAGTAGTAGGTGTGTTTAATATGATACCTTATTTTGGACCTTTTATGGGGGAAGCAGTTCCAGCTGTGGCTATTACATTTTATTAATAGCCCTATACAGAAAACTCTATGGGTAACAATATTTATTTTTAATATTACAGCAATTTGATGGATGGTATTTAGGACCAAAAATATTAGGAAATACAGTAGGAGCAAAACCACTGTCTATAATATTTGCAATACTTATAGGTGGAAGTTTTTGGTGGAGCATTAGGTATGCTTATAGCAGTACCACTTTTTATAGAAGTATTACTATATTATGGGATACATTTATAGATAATAAACTTATTGAACCTGATAAAAATTGATATAAAGAGACTAGTATGATTTTTGTAAATTTTGTCTTGAAAAATGTAAAATTTATAATATAATAATAAAAATCAGTTGCTATGTCAATTTGATTAGTATTATAGTCTTTAGAGATTTGTCGTGATAGATGGGAAATTAGCGATGTCCTGTAGCCTGCAATTCGCTTTTAGCAGGGTCGAGATCCTAGATTGAGTGTATGCTTTGTGAGGCTGGGTATATGGTAGATGTTGAGATTGCGGTCTTGTGCAATGCAGATTTATGAACCTCGTCAGGTCAGGAATGAAGCAGCGATAAGTAAACACCTGTATGTGATACAAAGGGTGCCGTAATTGAGTCTTAAGTATCAAATACCGCTTGTAAATGTATATGCGAAGCTAGGTTTCACGACTTAATTTAATATAATTAGTTGGCAGTAAAAACTCTATTTAATTATGCCAAAGAGTTTACAAGAGTAATCTCTATTATAAGGGTAAAAATGTCTACTGCACATATACAGGAAATATAGACCAGATAATTTGACAATATAATAGGTCAAAATCAAGTAATAGATGTATTAAAAATCAAATAAAAGAAAATAAAATATCTCATGCATATATATTTAGTGGTGTGCGTGGTACTGGCAAGACATCCACAGCTAAAGTATTCAGCAAAAAGCAGTAAATTGTATGAATTATACTGATGAAAAAGGTATATGTAATGAGTGTAACAGTTGTATAAATAATCAGATGGATACTGTTGAGATAGATGCAGCTTCAAATAACAGTGTTGATAATATAAGAGCATTAAAAGACACTCATAATGTACCAACCGAATTTTTGGCTAAATACAAAGTATACATAATAGATGAGGTACATATGCTTTTCTACAGGCGCTTTTAATGCTTTATTAAAGACATTAGAAGAGCCACCTTCTCACGTGATATTTATACTTGCAACAACAGAATTAAATAAAATACCCGCAACAATATTATCAAGATGTCAAAAAATTTGAATTTAGTAAGTAAAGAAGATATAAAATTAAGACTAAGATACATATTGGAAAGTGAAAATATAGAGTATAATGACGAAGCCATAGACCATATAGCAGATAGAGTGATGGTGGATTAAGGGATGCAATATCTCATGTGAATCAAGTGGCATCTTATGGTAAGATAAATTTACAAAACATAGATTTTTGTAAACAGGAATGTCATCTATAGAACAAATAGATAAGTATATACTAGCACTATTAGATACTTTAAATGCACTTACTACTATAAGTTATAGGAAATCAAATAGTGTAGATATAGTTCCATCACAGATAATATCAAGATTAATAGATATAATGTATATTCAAAATGACATGCCAAGACAAAATGTGATAAATCAAGAAAAATACAAGATATGATACAGATGAGATATAAAGATGTGAGATATATCTGATATTATAGTAAAAATAAGTGATATAGAAAATGAAATGAAATATGCAAATACACCTGATATACTTTTTGAGTCATTTACAGTAAAACAATGTAGAAGTATATCTGATAATGAAAATCTAAGTGAACTTATATAGAATATTTAGAGAATAAAATAAATAATTTAGATGAGCTATCAATATCAAATTCAATTGAAGAAGAAGTTGTAATAAAAGATGAAGATATTACAAAAGAGAAAAATCACAAAAATAGAACAAGTACAAATAGTAGATAATATATCACAAGAAGAACAAGAAAGCATAGATACTGTTAATTCCTTTGTTAGTGAGATATAAATGATGTACTAAGACAAAATGAAAAAGTGTAAATATAAAGTGCATTGTTGCATAGAAGGTAATATAAGACGATATGTGGGTGAAAATATATATTTCATATAAAAAGATCATATACTTTTTCATAAAAATATGATAGAAAAAGAAGAAAAATATAAAAATATTAGAAAAAGCATTTGAAAAATGATTGACTAAAAAGATAAATATAGTTATAGTATTTGATGATGAAATAATAAAATATGATAAAAAGGATGCAGATGAAGAATTACAAAGTAAAATAAAAGAAACATTTGGAGATGTAAAACTTGAAATTATAGAAGAATAGTTTAATATTTATTTAGTCTTATTATACTAACATCTTATAGAAAATCTAACTTTAAATAATTAAAAATTTGAAAAAGAAATATATTTATTTTTAAATTCAATTTTAATATATTCTATTAGAGTTTTAGTATTATATATAAAATAAAAAGGAGAATTGAAATGGCAAAAGAGGTGGATTTGGTGAATGATGCCTGGTAATATGAATGGAATGTTAAAACAAGTACAAAAATGCAAGCAGATATGCAAAAATGCAAGAAGAGTTATCAAATAAAGAATTTGAAAGTACAGTAGGCGGAGGTGCTGTAACAGCAAAGAGTAAATGGAGAGCTTGTATCTGTAAAAAATAAAAGAAGAGGTAGTAGATAAAGACGATATAGAAATGCTAGAAGATCTTATACTATCAGCAGTAAATGGTGCATTATCACAAGCAGAAGAAAGTATGCTCTTCAGGTATGTCTTCACTTACAGGTGGGCTTAGCATACCAGGATTATTCTAGCTAATATCGATAAAATTGTTAGATTATAGAAGATATATATATCTTATTTTTATTAAAAATACAGATTAAAAACAGACTTTACAATATTGACAAAAGATTGTATAAAGTCTGTTTTTCGTTATATAATATTTTAGTTAATTGGTCTAAAAATACAAGGATAAATTTATGTTATGCAATTATATTTATTTTTATTTTTGTAATTATCATAGTATGAAAATTCGTGTGCTATATAAATTTTATTTTTGTTATACATATACAGCCATCTACAGCTTTTAAAAATTTTTATTAAGCATATTTCTTTTATGCCCTTCAGATTTTAACCAAGCATTTACTAGACGTGTTGGATTGTAAAAATCTTTGTGCTATATTTTTCTCACCAATATTTTTATATCAATACTGTTCCAAGAAGAGCCATCTGGCCTAATATGTGAGAATTTTTACTTAGTTCAACTGCTCTTATTTGAGCTGCATTTTCTAGAGAGTAATTCCAAGATAATGGTTTTAAATTATTTTTACGCAGGTCATTTATTTTTGTAAAAGCTTCTTTTGCTATTTTTTGATTAAAAAGTTGCATTTATTACGTTATAGTTGCTAGATATTTGAATGCAAATGTATCTGTTTGTGTTATTTTTGTATGCTAGATTTTTCCGATATGCACTTGTTTTTGCGCAAAGCTATTTGTATTTACAAAGGTCAGCAATACAGCTATCAAAAATTAATATCTTCATCAATATATACTCCTTTAAAAATTATTAGTTTTAAATAATAACAGATTATATAATACCAAAACATAAAATTAAAAAGTTACTTTTATTTTACATTTTATTTGATATAATAAAATTATATTAACATTTATAAATATTATATAAATAAAAAATGAAATATATAATATATGTTTTTAGATTTTTATGAATAAATTTTAAAGTAAAATATAAGGAGATATTTATGTTAGATTATGTTTATATTCTTATAACGACACTGTTATTTTTCATCTATGGAGGTAGCTATAAAATATACGCACGGTATATTTCATCCTATACAACTAATTTTTATAAGATTTTTGTAGGTGGTCTGATACTTATGCCACTAGCTATTAAAAACTTAGAAAAACAATTATATACTTAATACTTCAGACTACATAAAATTTGCTATATTAGGCTTTGTTCAGATAGTTGTAGCTATGAGTTTTTATACCGTTTCAATATCTTATATACCTGCATATACGTCGGCTATTATATTTTCTTGTAATACGTTCTTTTCTATAGTATTTGCATATTTAATATTAAAAAGAAAAAATATGTATCTACTATAATAGCGTTGTGTTTTTCATTTTTAGGAATATTTGTTATATCTAATCCTGGTAAGTTTAAGGGGTTGGAGTTTTTATTTGTATAACAGCAGCTATTTTATTTTCTCTTTATGTTGTACTTGGAAAGAAATTTTTCAAAAAGGATTGCCTATAGGAGGTATAGTTTTAACAGCGTATAGTTTTTATTCGGTGCTAGCAGAATTATTTATATGTATTATGTTATCGAATATTAGTGTTGTATCTAATTTTTAATATCGCATAATCTTAAAAGTTTTTAGCTAATATACCTATGTTTTCAGGGATAAATAGTCATAGTATATTACCACTTGCTTTTTATGTGTATAGGTGTTACAGGTATAGGTTTTGCATCTTATTTTATCGCATTAGAAAAGTTACCTGTATCTACTGTATCATTAGTATTTTTATAAAACCTGTACTTGCACCTATTATAGCGTATTTTAGGTGGAAGTTATTATTTTTAGAAATGCTATAGGTCTTGTACTTATAAGTATAGGTTCACTTATACTATTTATAAGTAGTTTAAAAAAGAAAATAGAATAAAAACAATATATAATGAAAAATGCTTAGTACTTATCTTATATATTGGCAACTCAGAGTTATTAAAAAGTTCTTTCCACACTTTGGTAAAGAACTTTTTAATAGTCTTTTAAATTTATATATTAGTCAGCATAGTGTGATCTAAATTTATCTACACTATTTCCTATTTGTCTATAAAAACAAAATCACTACCGCTACCTGTAGTCCAAGTTTTATAGTATCACTTTTACTACCATATATTGTAAAAAGTTATTCCATTTGGTCCTGATTGATAATATTTTTAAATATACAGGGTTTTTAAAATTATTTGTAAATATCAAAGTCGTTTGAATTAGATACCATAGCATCTCTACCAAGTGGGACATATTTTTACTTTTAGTGAATGATTTAGTCTGTGATTTACTTTTTAGACCACTTTCTAACAGTATTAAATAGAGTAGTAGAGAGTTGATGAGTCCTCCGCCAAAGCCATCTACGAGATTCATTATTTACTATGACTTTTTGCTACTTTTAGATTTGGATATATAGGTGGGAGTTCTTTTATTATAGCTAAATACCTCACCAGGATTTAATTTTTATACCATCTAGCTCTTTTTCCAGCCATTATTATATTTTTGAGTTCTACCATAATCATAAGTGTTGTAATATGTTGTATATTGACCTAGTTTGATTAATTCATCTTTTTGCTTTTAACATTTGTTTTGAATCTTCTGTAATAGGTAGTGTGACAGTAGAGTAATCTGCTATCCTTATTCTATTCATAAGATCTTCCTTCAGTTTCTTTTTGTCTATTTTTATTTGCCCACTTTTAGTTACTATGGAATATCTATTTTTGATTAGATATTTTTCAGCGAATGTCATATCCTTACCATTTTTGTCAGACTCTTCCATTCTTTTTGACAAATACATTATAGCTCCACTCATCAGCTTTTTAGTGGGGTACTTTTTGTTTATAATCATAAGTAAATACTTTATTCGCTTGAAGATTATATGTTTTTATGAGTTTGGATCGTATATTTTGAAAGTATACATACGATAGTTATTTACTGTTTCAAGTTTTGGTTTTATTAGTTTCACTAATATTTGATTAGATGAAGTATTATCAGTAATAGAGTCATCTATGGAAACATTGTTATCAGAATTAGCTTTATCAGAATCATCATCTTCATTAGAATTCAGAATCATATTTATATATATCATCTATTTTATAAGAATCTGTATCTTTATTAGAGTTATCATTCTTGCTAGAATTATCAGAATCTATATTATTATTTTTATCATTATTACTTACAGCATTATTATCCCCTTATAAGTCTTGTTGCTCTATTACTTGAGTAGTATTAGATGTTTTTGTATCTTCAAATGTAGTATTAGGCAGATTCATCTCATATATTTAAAAGAAAAATAAACCTAATATAATTGCAGGTACAATATTTTCTTCATAACTTTTCACTATTCCTTACATAAAAATTAAAAAACATAACATACAATATTTTACTCACTTTTGAAATATTTTTCAATAAATTTATATAAAAATTGTAATATTTTAAAATAATAAATAATATAACTATTAAATTATTATAATAAAGTTACACATATAGTTTTTATTATATATAAAAGCATGCAGTTTCCTACGTGCTTTTTGTATCAGCTGCAATTTGATACAGCTTTATTTATTTTTAGTCTACTGTATACTGGCAGTAAAGCTATTATTCTAGCTCTTTTTATAGCATTAGTTAATTTTCTTTGAGCCTTTGCTGATGTTCCAGTTACTCTTCTTGGAAGTATTTTACCTCTTTCAGATATAAACTTTTTAAAGTAGAGCCACATCTTTATAATCTATTTGATTTATTTTATCTCCAGCAAATGGATCAAGTTTTTCTTCTTTTCTGAATCCTGCGTTAGCATTGTTCATTTGTTTTTCTCAGACATTATGCACCTCCTCCAAATTATACTAAAATGGTACGTCGTCATCAGACAACGCTCTGTATCCTTCTTCATCTAATCCTCTAGCATAAATTCATCAGGGGCTTGAGAGAAAATGATGTTCCTGAATTAGAAGCAAATTCACCGTTTCCTTGAGGTTTTTATCTCCCCAATCAATGAATTCCACATTATCTGCTACAATCTCAACAGAATATTGTTTTACACCATTTTTATCAGTGTAATTATTATTTTGTATTCTACCTTGTATAGCTACTTGTAATCCCTTTTTAAGATAATTTTGCACAAGTTTCAGCTCTCTTTCCACATACTACAATATTAAAAAAGTCAGCTGTCACTTCTGCATCTTTTTAGCAAAAGGTCTATTTACAGCTATAGTAAACCTAGCTACAGCATTACCTGTAGAAGATATATAGCGAAGTTCAGAGGTCTCTTGCAAGTCTACCTATCAATGTGACTGTATTCATAAGTGCTCTCCTTATTTGTTATCAGTTGCGTTGATTATCATATGACGTATAAGCGATCCATTATCTTTAAGATTTCTATCAAGTTCTTTTGGGAACTTCTGGACCAGCTGTAAACTTAACAGTACATAATATCCATCACTCATGGATTTGATAAGCTAGTTTTTGTTTCCCCAAACATCTACTGCTTCAACTTCTCCATTAGTTTCAGATGATACCTTTTTAGTTTGTCTTGGATTTTTGTTTAGTTTCATCATCTGAGTCAGTTCTTAAAATATAAATTAATTCATATTTTTCACTACTGTTTCACCTCCCTTGGACTATTGGCTCTTTATTATTAAAGAGCAGAGAGTGTAATATAAAATTACAACGACTTATAATAACATATTTATAAAATAAATGCAAGCACAAAATGAAAAATAAGCTAATATATAGCCTATTTTTATGATGAGAAAACTCCCAGCTATGCGGGGAGTTCAAAAAGGCTAAGCCTGATGAGTAGACAAAAACTCCTTTGATTAAAATAAAGTTACTTTCTGACAATAATAAAATAAAAATAAAATCAATAGAAGAAAAAGTATTCTATGGAGAAAAAGAAGAGAGATAGAAATACCACCTAGTATAGTGTATCAAGATAATGGGCTATTTGAAAGGCAAAAAGTAGTTTGATGATATATGAAAAAAATTTGGGAACTTGAAATTCAAATATAGAAATAGAGAATTTTTGGTGCAGAGGATATTATGTAGATACATTAGGAAAAGAATGCAAAAAGATAGCAGAATATATAAAGAATCAATTAGAAGAAGATAAAATAGGTAAGCAGATGAAAAATAAGTTATAAAGAAGACCCATTTATGGGTAGCAAGTAAAGAAGTATAATGCAAATGTCAGAGAAGTATGTACGCCTGTTAGGATGTTGCTGGAAATAGAGCCTTATAGGCGTATATGAAAAACTACCAGCTATGCTGGTGGTATATTTATTTTGTAAAAATTTTAGAATTTTTAAATACTTTTATGATATAATATCTCTAATGAGTTTTTAATTATGATTGATAAAACATGAAAATGACTAAACTTATCATATTAATGTTTCACTTATAATGATACTAATACTAAGATCTTATAGAGCAACGGAAATATACCAAGCTTAATTTTCATAGTAAAGGCAGTTATACTAAGTCTATTTTAAAAAGTGATTTATTCATTAAAAATTATTAGAAAATAGTATAAAAACTCTTTTAAAAAATAATGTGAGTACTTTGCAATGAAGTTATTGAAAAATCGATATAATTTTTATAATGTAGCTTTATAATAGATGCTTATATATTATAAATGCTGCTTAGTATCAAGTGAAAAATTGTTAGTTGATTTTAGAGCTTTCAATATAGAAGGGGCAATTATGAAGGTAAAATTAGACGGATGTAATGGGACCTTACTTATAACTCTTGATGTAAGAGCAAGGGACTACAAGAAGCAAAATTCAATACTTAAGGATAAGAAGTCTTATGAGATTACTCAGCAGATAGATTATGACTTTAGTAAGTTTCAAGTGAAAAAGAAAAACTACTACGGCGTAATTGCGAGAGCAAAGCTTATGGACACAGAAATAAGAAAGTTTATAGCAAAATATCCTAATTTGCCATATAGTTTCCATAGGTAGCGGACTTGATACGAGATTTGACAGGATAGACAACGGAAAGATACATTGGTATGATGTTGATTTTTCCTGATGTTATGGAGAGCTTTAGGTCGAAGTTTTTGAGCCAAAATGATAGAGTAAAGATGATTCCCAAGTCGCTGCTCGATGAATCTTGGGTTAAGGAAGTCGATACTAAGGGTGAAAAGCTACTTATAATATCAGAGGGAGTGTTGATGTATTTGTCTCCTGAAGATGTCAAGAAGTTTTTGTATATATTAACAGATAATTTTGACGGCTTTGAGGCACAGTTTGACTGTCTTTCAAAGGCTTTGGTAAAGAATGCAAAGAGCAATAAGGCTGTAAAACAAACGGATTCAGAATATCTCTTCGGTGTGAAAAGAGGAGATGAGATAGTAGCTCTCAATCCGAAACTAAAACAAATAGGCTATATCAACTTCACTGATGAGATGAAAAATATATGACGGAATATTTAAGATATTTATTCCCATGGTTTACCATTATAACAACAGACTCTGCATTTATACTTACGACAAGAATGATAGTAAATAAATATCCACCAGCTATGCTGGTGGATATTTAATGAGAGTGTTTCTTCTTTCCTCTTCCTCTAACTCATCTACAGTAAACACATACTTATTAGCCCAAGATACAGATTCAAAGTATAAATCAGGTATTTCGCTAGAGTTCAATAATAACTTGCTTGTATAGTTATCTAGTGTGTCCCAATCAGCTTTTTCGTATGATAAAACTACTTGAAACATATCATAAAAGTGGTGAAGTGGGTTTATTAGTTATAGCATCTTTTTACATTTTTGACTCATGGGTATTTCTTTAAATATTTTATCAAAAGGCTTTACCCATTACTACATCTATCATAGAAAAACAGACCTACAAGAGATGCTTGGTATTTCATTTGTGGTTGATTTGAATGTTCAGCTATAAGTTCTGCAAATCTAGAGCGTATGATAGATAATCGTACTACTTCATCCGCACCATCTGCTACAAAATCAGAAATCATTATGAAGTTTAGCCATTTTTCAATCTCTTTTACACCTAAAATAGCAAGTGCATGGCGTATTGAAGAAACCTGTGAGTTTAGTGAAAATGAGTTGACAAGTCGTAATAACTTGTAGCTAAGACCTATATCACTTTCTATTATTTTTGCTTATATTGTTAAAGTTCACTTCGTTTTTATTAATCTCTTCTTTTAACTTTAAGAATTGCATATTTATAGACGTAGCAGCTTTTACCTTTGAATTATTTCAGGTTTTTGAAAAGAAAAACCTTGGAAAATAATCATATCCCATATCAAGAGCTGTATTAAATTCACTAACAGTTTCTATTTTTTCTGCTAGAATTTTTCTCTTACCGTTTTTATATTTATCCATTATGCACCGTCTAAGCCAGCTAACATAAAAATCTACTTTTTATTATGTCGTATAATGGAATTGTATTTTGATAGGGATAATCTAAAAGTAAAAATCATCTAGAGCTAGTTTATATCCTTGTAGAGCTAGTAAATTTGATAAAAATACTCTGTCAGGTTTAACATCCTCAAGCACTTCTATTACCACACTATCTTTATTTAGTAATGATGGAATGTCATTGTTTATAAAGAGTGCTATCAAAATTTATAAATGCATACTTATCTTCCACAAGGTTATCCATACCTATATTTATATGACTATTAGTTATAAGTATTGATGTGGCTTTTGATGAGCTTACACTAGGATCAAAAATTCTTAAGTGAATTCCTATATAAAAAGTTCATAAGCTACAATTTCCTTTATCTCTATTAAAAATTGGCTGTCTTGCCACGAATACATCCATATAATCTATATGCACATAAAGTGCAAATCTCCTTTCAAATTATAATAAAGATGTCATTTTTATAATTATACCACAGTATAATAATACTTTATACATTTTATATCAAAATATAACTCTTCAAATTCTTTGGCAAGCATAGGTTTATAAAAATAATATCCTTGCATATGTCTAACATCATATTTATACAAAAATTCATACTGCTGTTTAGTCTGTCACACCTTCTGCTATCAGTTCTATATTACAATTTTTGCAAAGCTCTACAAGTGCAAGTATTATGAGCTTCATCTTTTTTCATTTTCACCTATACCATCTATAAAAACTCATATTTAGTTTTATAAGATCTATAGGTATATGTTTTAGATAATTTAAAGATGAGTATTCAGTACCAAAGTTATCTATAGCTATTAAAATACCAAAATCCCTTAAAAGAAAGTAAGGTCTCTATAGTATTATCTATATTTTTTTAATAGATATTTTTCTGATAGTTCAATTCTTATAAATTCTGTGCTTAATCCAGTAGCATCTATTGATATATTTTCATACAAATGTTCTTTTTCAAATTTTTGGTGTGGAAAAGTTTATTGAAACTGGTACAAATATATTCTTTTCATTCCATTTTTGACTTGTATACATACATTGTCAAAAACCCAGTTTGCTATCTCATTTTATATATCCTGATTTCTCGGCTAGAGGTATGAATTCTCTAGGTGATATTACTCCTTTTGTAGGATGATTCCACTTTATAAAAGACTCTAGTGCTGTTATAACTGTAGAGCCATCTACAATTTTTACTTGATGGCTGGTAATATAGCTCGAATTCTTCATTTTGTATAGCAGATATCATATCATTTGTAAGATTAAATTCATCTTTTATGTTTTTGTCTAGTTTCTTCAAATATGCTATAACAATTTTTCCCACTATTTTTTTGATACATACATAAAGCTATATCAGCATTTTTATAAGGTTTTTCTATATCCTTTCCACAATCTGGATATATAGAGAATCCTATAGATACTGAGGTATTTATTACATTATCATCAATATGAAGTGGTTTTTCAGGTTAGTAATTATATTTTTGGCTATTTTAGAGATTAGAGTATCTACATTTTGTGATAGAGGGTTATGTTTTACAAAAATCAAAAATTCATCTCCGCCTATTCTAGATATGATATTGTTTGGAGGTACAGATTGTTTTAGTTTTTCAGATACATCTTTTAGAACTTTATCACCTATATCATATGACCCTAGTGTATCATTGATAGATTTAAAATTATCAAGATCCAGATATATTACTATGTGATGTTCATTTGGCTTAGAGTTTGATAGTATATTATGAGCAGCTTGTGTAAAAAGTCCATGTTGCTAAGACCTGTAAGATGATCTGTAGTTTCAAGTAATATTTTTGATTTTTGTATATCTATAAAATCACGAGTTTGTTTTTCTAAATCTGTATTTATATTAGTAAGTTCTATAATTTCTTTATCTTCATTTTAATATTTTCTCTAGATTATTTTTCAATATGTTCTGTCTGTATCTTTAAATCCTTTTGAAGAAGATACATCAATATAGTAATAATATGTGAATATTTTTATATAGCGATTTTGTGAATACTATATCAATATTATTCACCTTATATGATACAGGTATACTTAGTATTTTATTATTAAATAATTCATTATTTAAAAACTCTGTAGGGAAGTATATTATCTATGTCTATAGTATAAGTATCTACAAAGTGCTTGTTGAAAAAAACAGCAAATAAAATTTTTCGTTTGCGTATTTTATTTGTTTATTTGATATTATACATACAGCTTCATCAGAAAAATCAAGAGTTTTTAAGTAATAATGATTGTGTATCTACACCTAAAAGTACTTGAAGATTTTTATATAAAATAATATAGCAATTAGTGGTATAATATTTTTCTAAAAATGAATGATCACAATATCTATTTTTCTGTTTTATAGCCATTGTTATAATACTATAAAGTATATATAAAAATATATAGCTATGCCTACAAACATAATTGGTATATATATATTTTGCTTGTATAAAAAGATTGTAGCATTTTAAGAGTGTTAAAACTGCAACTGAAAAATAATAAAGCGAAAACAATACTATCATAAATTTTACATTAAAAAATATCTGATAGAATATCGCTATTATACAATGGTGTATAATAAGGTCTTATATTAAGGCATACTATAAAAATAATACAAAAAGAAAATGATATAATAAAAATTTCTTATGTATTTATCTTTTTCTGTATGCTTATATTATCAAAAAAACAAAAATAAACACAAACAAGAAAAGGGTATAAATGCAAAAGTATAACATATTAGCAAGATATACGCTAGAATTAGATATTCTAGGCAAGTAATATGAAAAATCTTAGCAACATATTAAGTATAGTAATAACAGAAAATACTAATAAAAGGTAATTTTACATCTTTTCTTAAATCTGCAAAAAATAATCTGAAAAGAAATGTAGAATAATCCTAATAAAATAAAAATTGGGAATATATATATATGCATAGGAAACTCCTGCGTAAAGAAATTTTTTTGTTTCGTATGTTATTATATACCACAAAAGATTTAATTTAAAAAGTTAAAAATAATATAAATTGCGAAATATTTTTGGTATTTGTTGAAAAAATAGTAAAATTTTATAAAAATATAAATCTAATAGTAATATAAAATAAAAAGATATTTTTAAATTTTTAATAATACCAATATATAATAAAAATTTAGATTTTTAATAATGAGTATTTAAGCATGAATATAATTACTTTTTAAAGATTTAATTTTTAGGGTAAAAATATGGTTTTTGATAGGGAAAAATATGAATAAATTAAATGTTATATATGAAGATAATCACATAATAGTGGTAGAAAAACAAATAGGAATACTTTTCACAATCTGATAAAAAGTGGAGATGTGAATATGCTTAGTATAGTAAAATCATACATAAAGGAAAAAATATGATAAAAAGGTGAAGTTTTTGGGATTAGTTCATAGGTTAGATACTGTTACATCTGGCATTATGGTATTTGACGCACATCAAAAATCAGCATCAAGATTGTCAGATAGTATAAGACAAAAATAAAAATGAATAAAAATATCTTGCTGTTTTTTTGAAGAAGAAATAAAAAGAAAAAGAAAGATTACATGCAAGATTATCTCATAAAAGATAGTATATAGTTTCTGTAACACAAGATAAGAAAAACAGGAAACTTTCAAAGTTAGAGTATGAAGTATTAGAGATAAAGAACAATAAATCATTAGTGAGATGTAAATTTAATAACAGGACGCTCACATCAGATAAGAGTACAATTTTGCAAGTAGAGGATATCACATATACGGAGATGCAAAGTATAAAAGCTAGACATAAAGAAAAAGATGGCATAGCTCTTCACGCATATTACCTTAGTTTTGAGCATCCTACAAAAAGAAATAATGGAATTTTTCATTAATACCTAGTAGATTTCCTTTTTCGGAGTTTGAATTTTGTAAACAAAAAATATAGTAGTGATGATAATTATTTATACTACAATAAAAAAATATAAATTTATTGATATTGCATAGATAATATCATAGATTAATTATAATAAAAAAAGAAAGGTAATATATATATAACAAATCCAAGTGAAATAGAAAAAGAAGTTTTGAAATGATACAAGATATAATAGATGAAGAACACAAAGAGCTACAAATTTAATAGCGAATTTGAAGAAAAAAATAATAAAAAGATGTGTACATACATCAGCTGATTTCGATTATCTATACAATTTAAAAAAATATCTAAAAAATTTCGAAGATATAATAAAAACAAGCTATAGAAGATAAAGCGACAATATATACAGATACAACTATGGCTATGGCAGGGATAAGTAAAGTAACGCTGAAAAAAATTTGGTGTAGATATAAAGTGTTTTTATATCAGATGAAGACACTATAGCGCAAAGAAAAAATCTATAACACGCTCCATAAGCAAGTGTTATAAGGATATTTGAAGACAAGAATCCTAAAAATAATAGTAGTTGGTAACGCACCAACATTTTTATATAAAAGTAATAGAGTTATATAAAGAAGAAAAATCTAATTTTAAGAGCTGTCATAGGAGCGCCAGTAGGGATTTGTAGAGGCAAAAGAATCAAAAGATGCACTGTATGCTACGGATATACCACAAGTAGTTGCATTAGGTAGAAAAGGTGGAAGTAATATAGCAGCAGCAATAGTAAATGCTATATTATATAATATGTGATAATTTGTTACTATAGTAATAGATGATTATCTTCTATACTGTAAATTTGAATTAGAAAGTGATTTGACTGAAAAATAGTCTATCTACAAAAATAGAATTTAAATTTTAGAATTTATAGAGAAAGTGTAAAATATATGTATTATCAGTTTATCACAAAAACCAATTATATTTTTCATACTATCATTAAAGGGTACTAAAATATATGACATATATAATGAACTAATAAGTATATAAAAATGGTATGAGTTAGAAAATATAAAAGCTATACTACAATTTTTAAAAAATCATAGTGAAAATTTTTGAAATGTGGTGACATATTGCAAGAAATAAAAGAACGACTAGAAAAATTTTTATGAAGAGCAATTAGGGTTATGTATTATCAAATAATAAAAAAATTAAGACGTGGAATAACAACAGGGACGAGTAGCTAGCGCAGTATCAAAGGCAGGAGCTTTATTTTTGCTTGACAATATAAGAAGAGTATATTGAATTAAAAATAACAAATGGAAAGATTATAAAAAGTACTTTTTGGAAAGAAATATGAATTTAATAAAGATGAAGTTACAGTATATGCAAGAAAAATATGCTGGAGATGATATAGACGCCACTAACTTAGCTCTAATATATGCAAAAGTTAAAATAAGAAATGATAATAAAATACAAATAAAAAGGTGGTAGAGGTGTAGGTATAGTAACAAAAGGTGGTTTGGATGCACAAATAGGTCAAAAGTGCCATAAACTCAAAGCCGAAAGAAAATATAATAGAGCAGATAAGAAGTGTATCAGATATAGGGTTTTGATATAACTATATGTGTTGAAAAATGGAGATGTTATTGCAAAAAACATTTAATGAAAGAGTGGGTGTAGTGAGGGTATATCTATAATAGGTACTACTGGTGTAGTAGAGCCTATGAGTATAGATACTATAGAAAAATTCTATTGCAAAAGAAATAAAAGTAAAAATCACAAAATACAGATAATATAGTAATAACTTTTTGGAAATATGGGGAAAAAGCTCTTAATATTTTAGGAATATCATCTGATAAAATATGATATGTAGTAACTTTATAGGGGATGCTTTAGAAGAGATAGAAAACTATAATAATATAAAAAGTACTTATAGCAGGTAATTTTGCAAAAGTAGTTAAGTTGGCAGGAGGAATATTTAACACTCATTCACATATAGCAGACGCCAAAAATGAAATAATATCAGCTAATCTTGCTATGCTAAAAAAGCACCTTATGAGTTAATAGAAAAGTTATGGTTTCAAATACTACTAGACAGGTTTGTGATTATATAAAAGAGTATAAATACGAAAAAGTATATGATATATTAGCTAGGAAATCAGAACAAAAAGTGTGATTTGTTTATAAGAAATAGTTTTTAAAAATTATGTTCTTATGTTTTGATTATGATAATAATATGCTTAACAGTGTAGAGTATAGTGATTTTATAAATAATAAATTTTAGGTTTACAATATAAAGTATAAAAACTATATAAAAATAATGACTTAGAAAAATATAATTTTTGTACGCTAGATTTTTTTAAATTCAAAGTACAATATGTTTTATATTTTTATAAGTCATTTATTTATTAAATTTATTTTTGAATTTTATTTTTAAATATGAATATATATTTTTATAACTTAAATTGACTAATCTGTAACATCAATATCAGTAACTATTTGAAGCTCATAGTAAGGGTGAGGTTTTTCCTATTTCTTCTTTTAAAATTTTTAAAAGCATCAGAATGTTCTATATCAAAGTTAATTACTACATCAAAGCTAATGCTGTTTTTGCTTATCAAAAATAAAATCCATGTATTTGTAGTGCCCACTCATCTTGACAGGACTATATTTTTGAATTGTATTTTGAATTTTAGCAGATTCGTCTTCTTTAGTGTTATATGAATACACACCTATACCAGTCATTATTACTCCAGTCTTAGTATATATTTCAAGTTGGACTTTTCTAGTAAGCATATCTACCTCATATACAGTCATTGTATCAGGAAGTTCTAAGTGTACAGAACCATAATATTTTTCAGGCCCATAATTAAATAGGTTTAAATCATACGCTCCTCTTACTTCTTTTTCAGCCTTAAGAATTTCCTTTATTTTTGTACTTATTTCTGGATTTCCTCTTTTTCCAATAATATCATCTAGAGTTTCTATCATCATATCAATACCAGCTTTTTATAATGAAAATAGATATAATAAGACCTACATATGATTCAAGTGAAATGTCACATACTACGAAAATAACAGCAGATGCTAATACTGAGATTGAAAGAATTGCGTCAAAAAGAAGCATCAGATCCGGATGCTACAAGTGCACTAGAATTTACCTTTTTACCTTGTATTTTTACATAAGAACCTAAAAAGTAGTTTTACAATGATAGCAACTCAATAATTATTAGAGAAACAGTACTATAATTAGCTAATTCAGGTTTTATAATATTGATTCTACCATTGATGTTATACCTGCATAAAGTACTATTGCAGCTACTAACATTGAACTTATATATTCTATTCTTCCATAGCCTAAGGGATGTTTTTTATCAGGTGAACCTAACTTTGCTCCTATGATTGTAATTACTGATGACATTGCATCTGATAGATTGTTTACTGCATCTAGAGTAATAGCAATTGAATTTGAAAAGTATTCCTATTGATGCTTTAAAAATAGCAAGAAAAACATTCGTTATAATGCCTATTATACTTGTTTTAATTATTATCTTTTCTCTATCATCAATGGATTTTTAAAATCTTTATCTTCCATTAAAACCCCCATATAATATTTTATATATAAATCATAGCAAAATTTCTAAAAATTATAAATAGTTATAAAAATATTCTTGTAATTAGAGCTTTGTTTTTAATTTTTTTGCTTTTGCAAATTTATTATAGACTTTAAATTTTAAATTGTTATTGCATAAGATATTTTAATATAGATTTGACAAGGGTTATGTTCGTCCCATAATGTAGAAACATTCTAGTTCTTTATATCCCATAGCTATATAGAATTTATTTGTAATATCATAATTTTTCATAACATCCCATTTTTACAGTTTTTACTTGTAAATATGTGTATCCAAGTGCCATTGTCTCAAAAGCATTATTTAATCTTGTTCCAATACCAATTTTTATGAAATTCTTTTTTAAACCCATTACATAAATTTCAGCACTATCATTACTTGTAGCATTTAATACAATAAAAACCAGCTACTTCATCATTAACATAGCAAGCCAAAAAGGGCATATCTTTTGAGTTTTTAATGTAATTTTCTGTACTTTCAGGCAATCCAAACCATTCTGGAAGGTCATAAAGCACTTGTCTTGATATAAACTCTTTTTCATTTTTATCTACAATTTCCTTAATCTGTACATACATATTTAATGATTTCCTTTATAATATCAAATTTGATTGCTCATAGCGAATTCATTATCATTAATAAAATTTACCATAATAAGTTTGAAAAAAATATAGTAAAATTTTATACACTTTTTAAATTATAATATATAGAGAGTTAAAAAGAGGTGATAAATATAAAAATAGTATATTAGATATTATTTTTCTATTTTTATCTAGTATATCAAAGCATATGTGCAATAGCTATACCGTAATTTGTTATAGGTACTTTATTTTTGACAGAATCTATCCTATTTAATACATATTTTTTTGTTAAACATACATCCACCACAATGTATTATAAAGAGTATTTTGATAAATCTTTTGGGAAATTATTGCCACTACATATATCTATTTTTTTAGTTTTTCCTGTTTTCTTTTTTTAGCATATTAGGTAGTTTCACTCTTGCTATATCACCATCTTGAGGATTGTGAGTACAGGCCTCTGCTATTAGTATATAATCGTTATCTTTTAAGTTATCAATAGCGTTGGCACCAATTATAAATTCATTTATATCACCTTTGTATCTTGAAAATAATACAGAAAAAGATGTGAGTAAACTTTCTTTTTGGTTTTAGAGGATATATTTTGCCAAATATTTGAGAGTCTACTATTATCAGATTTGGTGGTTTTTAGCTTATTTATAGCATCACTGAATTTGTCAGTAGTTGTACATATTACAATACATTTTAATTCCAGCAAATCTCTTATAGTCTGTACTTGTGGGAGAATTAATCTACCTTTTTGAGCTTGTATATCTTGAGGCATTACAAGTAAAACAGTATCATTATCTTTTACAAGATGTCCACAAATACTATCAAGTTCTATTTTTCTGATATTTCTTTTATACTATCTAATATTTTATTTTATATTTGTTTTATTTTTGGCACTAACTTATAGTATTTCTTGATTTAATTTTTTTCTTCTATGTAAGTGTTCATAATTTTTATTGTATCAATTTTTATTGAGTACAAGTATTAAAAGGTATATTTTTGCTTTTTATATCTAATATCCATTTTGTCTCTTCTTCTATATTTTCATCAGAAAAATAACAACCGCTATATCGCTTTTTGCAATATTTGTTTTTGTTTTTCTATTCTTTTTATACTCAAGCTCACTATCATCATCAAATCCAGCCGTATCTATCAAAACACAAGCACCTACACCTATTATCTCCATAGATTTTAGTACAGGGTCTGTAGTAGTACCTTTTATATCAGATACTATTGATATTTCTTGATTTGTAAGAGAATTTATTATAGAAGATTTACCTGAATTTGTCTTACCACTTATGTGTATTCTTTTCGCCTATTGGAGTTTGTTTTAAGTGACATATGTCCTCCTAAAATCTAAAATCTCTTTTTCCATCTTGCATTTGATTTATATAGTCTTTAGCTATAGATTTTACTTTTTCTTTTGGTATACTTTCAAGCTCACTATTTATAACTTTTTAGAGCTATTTGTTTTGTGTCATCTTTTGCATAATCTATAAGATACTCATTAAGAGTCATTATAGAGTTTGGTTGACAGACATTTACAATTTGTCCTGTTTTTGCAAGCCTCATAAATCTATCACCAGTACGTCCCTCACGATAGCATCTTGTACAAAAGCTAGGTACATATCCAAGTTTTAATAACCAATTTACAATTTCATCTAAAGTTCTATTATCATCTACTTCAAATTGTGCAGAGTTTTCTTCTATGCTTTCTTCTTTTTTCATAACCACCTACACTTGTTTTTTTGAGGCACCGCTTATTTGAGATACACCTATTTTTAAGTACTTCTTCTCTGGATTTTTAGATTCTCTTGTAGATATTATTATTCCTGTATATGGAGCAGATATTCTTACCAATGCTACAATTTTTGAATAAATCATCATTTATAGCATTTGAAAACTCGTCAACATCTATATCATCAGCAGGACGAATTCTAGGTATGCTTATAGTGTGTGGGCCTACACCAAATTTTTGAATCTAAATGTTCTGCGTGCATCATAAGACCTATAAAATCATATCTGTATTCACAAAGTCCAAAAAGTACTCCTATACCAACATCATCTATACCAGCTGTCATAGCTCTATCCATAGCTTCGGTATGATATGCATAATTATGTTTTTGGTCCTGTTGGGTGTAATTGTTCATATGCTTTTTTTATTGTAAGTTTCTTGAAATAGTATATATGTTCCTATGCCTACATCTTTTTAGTTTTTATAATTTTGTACTGTAGTTGCAGCAATATTTACATTAACACGTCTTATAGAACCATTTTTGTGATGTACAGAGTATATAGTTTGTATACTTTCAAGTATATATTCTATAGGATTCATTGTATCATCTTCACCTGCTTCTAATGCCAATCTTTTATGTCCCATATCTTGAAGAGCTATTACTTCACGCTTTATTTCTTCTTGCGTTAATTTTTCCTTTTTATATTATTGTTTTTATAATGATATGGGCAGTAAGTACATCCGTTTACACAGTAGTTAGAAAGATAAAGTGGGGCGAACATCACTATTCTTTTGCCATAAATTCTTTTCTTTTTATTCTATGTGCAAGATCATATATTTTTACTTAATACGTCTTTATCATCACACTCAAGTAGTACTGCTGATTCTCTGTGTGATATTCCTTCCATTTTTCAGCTTTTTAGTATATCATCTATTAGCTTGATATTGTTTTTTATTTTTTTGTGCGTAAGCTATAGTATCTAATATTTCATTATCATTTTATGAATTCACTAGCTATATCAGAGTTTACATTATACATTTCATTACTCCCTTATAGTTTATAAAATTATTTATACAGGTATTTTACCTATACTGATTATTTGATTTTCAAGTTCTATTCTATCTTTTTAATATATCGTTTACCTTTATATTATTTGGATAAAATATTATAATATTCTTCATATTTTTGTGGAGTTACTTTTTCTCATTATTACGTTAGCGCCACAAGAAAAATATATTGTTTTTCTCCTTTTGAACTAAGCACACCTAATGATGTTGTAGCAGGCAAATGTGCTTTTGGTAACATAATTCTTGTTAGAGCCACAGCTCTTTTTGTAAGTTCTATACTACCATTAGGTGAATCTTTAAGAATGGTATTTTTACTGGCTATAAAAGGGGCCTATACCGGCCATGTCACAAGGTATTTTTGTAAGAGTTATTATATCTTGTGCTATAGTATCTAGTGTTTGGTTAGGTAGCCTATCATAAATCCACTACCTGTGTAATATCCCTAATTGTTTTAAATTTTTAAGACAATTAAGTCTATTTTTTAGAGTTCCACAGCTATGTAGATATGAATATATTTTATCATCTGAAGTTTCATGTTTTAAAAAGGTATCTATCAGCACCACAGTCTTTTTATATATTTGTAATCATCGTAAGACATTTCTCCACAACTTACAGTTATTGCTATATCCATTTTTGACTTTATATTCTTTATAATTATACCTATTTTTTTCACTAGTATAATAAGGATCTTCTCCTGATTGTAGCACTATAGTTTTATATCCAGCATCATATGCTAATTGTACGACATCTATTATTTCTTCTATGTTCATACGGTATCTTGGAACATCTCTTACAGTGCTATTTAATCCACAATATATACATTTCCTCTTACAATAGTTTGAAAATTCTAATATTGCTCGAATATTAACAATATTTTTAAAATTATCATAGTTTATTTTGTTTGCTATATTATATATATTAGAAAAATTTTTCTAATCCTAGCAAGTATACTATTTTTCTTCTTTTTTTCTAATTTTTATATTATTGGCAAGTTTATCTAAAATATCAGTCATTTTCAGCTACCTTAGCAAACATAGTCTTAGATGTTATTCCTGATATTTTCCCTAATTTTCCGGATAAAGAGTTGATAGTGTCATTATCTGAGTCTATTATGATGCTTATTACACCTATTTTTCTATCTCTATAAGGTACTCCCATTCTACCTATTATTATTTCATTATATTTATGTAGAAGGTCATTTAGTTCGTTTATACAGGAATTATCTTCAACAATTATTCCTATTATCGCAATTTTTATTTTTTTCATATTTATCATCCTTTCAAAGTACTTTATAAGATTAGTATCCGAAAAATTTCAATTTTTACTATAGGATATTTTAATTAAAAAGTCGCACTAATAGTACGACTTTTTAATTAGTATTATAAAAATAAGTCTTACTATCCTAGAAAAAACTAAAGAATTCAGAATATAATAAAAGAATCTTTTTGCTTGATAAATCTTGCAATCAGATTGTAATAATAATACTACTTTTACAACAAAAAATCAATAGTTTATAAAGAACTATATTTTATTTTTGGTAACATTTTAAAAATTATCTATAATCGTAATTATAAAACACTAATAAGCAATTAAAAATAAGCATTGTTAAATGTATTTATGGCAAAATTATGAAAAAGACTATACAATATAAATAAAATGTATAGTCTTTTGAGTTCATATATTATTTTTGTTAATGCTAATGTATCTCTTTGCTATTACTAACTCTTCGTTAGTAGGGATTATATATACTTTTATTTTTTTGAGTTTTCTGTAGATATTAAAGTCTCTTTTTCCTCTTACTTTATTTACATTAGTATCTATTTCTATTCCTAGAAAAATCCATATTTTTTTACATATTTCTTCTCTAGATTCTGCTGAGTTTTTCTCCAAGACCTGCAGTAAATACTAAAGCGTCTACATATCCTAATTGAGCTGCATAAGCTCCTATATATTTTTACTCTAGTGTGGAACATATCTAATGCAAGTTGAGCCTTTTTATTTCCCTTTTTCAGCCTCTTCTTCTATATCTCTAAAAATCTGAGCTTACTCCTGATATTCCTAGAACACCTGATTTTTGTTAAGCATATTATCTACTTCCTTAGCAGATAAGCCTTCTTTTCCATTAAAAAGTAACTATAGCAGGATCCATATCACCACTTCTAGTACCCATTATAAGCCCTTCAAGTGGAGTAAGTCCCATAGATGTATCTATACATTTTTCCACCTTTTATAGCTGATACACTAGCACCATTTTCCCAAGTGGCAAGTAATTATATTCAAATCTTCCTTATTTTTCCCATGATTTGAGCTGCTCTTTCACTTACGAATAAGTGAGATGTCCGATGAAAAACCATATCTTCTGATTCTGTATTTTTCGTAATATTCATATGGGATAGCGTATATATATGAAGATTCAGGCATAGTTTGATGAAATGCAGTATCAAAAACGGCTACCATTTTACGTTTGGTAATAATTTTTGACAAGCTCTTATTCCTGTTATATTTGGTGGGTTATGAAGAGGTGCTAAATCTATACAATCTTTTATACCTTTCATAACATTTTCATCTATAAGTACTGATTTTGCAAACGATTCTCCACCATGTACTACTCTGTGTCCTACTGCATCTATTTCGCTTAAATCTTTTATTGCACCATATTTTTCATTTACAAGTGCATCCATTACTAGTTTAAGTGCTATCTCGTGGTCTTTAATATCGGCATTTATTACTTCTTTGTCCATACCTGTTTTTCTCATGTTTAAGAACAGAGCCCTCTATACCTATTCTCTCAACAAGACCTTTTTGCAAGTACAGATTCATTGTCCATATCAAGAAATTGATATTTTAGTGATGAACTACCACAATTGATTACTAGAATTTTCATTTTCTAAAAATCTCCTTTTTAAAAATTAACATTTTTAACAACATAATACTAGACAAAAAGTCTATTTAATTATGAAATAAAGCACAATAAAATATTATACTTTAGAATAAAAAAACATTTTTATCATCTACTATTTTAACTCAATTTTGTCAACAACATTTTCCATTTATTTTTTTGCTACTTTATTTTATAACTTTTATTTTTGGCAAATTTTTCATTAGTGAAAAAGTTTTTAATTTAAGGTTTTTAAAAATTATTTTATGTGATATAATTATAAAAATTAATTTTGTATGAAAAATATCTGGAGGAACTGATGGAAAAAAATATAATTTTAAAAAGATAGAAAAATGGCAAGATATATGGGATAAAGAGGGTTGTTTTTTTATGCTAGTAATGATAGTGAAAAACCTAAGTTTTATCCACTTGTAGAGTTCCCATATCCATCTGGTGCGGGATTACATCGTAGGGACATCCACGCTCATATACAGCTCTTGATATAGTAGCTAGAAAAAGAAGACTTGAAGGATATAATGTATTATATCCAATTGGTTGGGATGCTTTTTGGTCTACCTACAGAAAATTTTGCTATAAAAAAATAAAAATACACCCTAAAAAGTAACGGAAGATAACATAGCTAATTTTAAAAAGACAGTTAAAATCGCTTGGTCTTTCTTTTGACTGGTCAAGGGAAATAAATACAACAGATCCAAATTACTATAAATGGACTCAATGGATATTTTTTTAAAAATTATTTGAAAAAGGTCTTGCTTATAAAAAAAGAAAAATGCCTATAAACTGGTGTCCTTCTTGTAAAGTAGGTCTTGCAAATGAAGAAGTAATATCAGGAAAAATGTGAACGATGTGGTCATGAAAGTAGTAAGGAAAGAAAAATCAGTGGATGTTAAAAATTACTGAATATGCTGATAAACTTGTAGATGATTTAGATTTAGTAGACTTTATAGAAAGAGTAAAAAGTACAACAAGAAAATTGGATAGGGCGTTCTTATGGCATGGAGGTAGATTTTAAGGTAGCTGATAAGAAAAATAACAGTTTTTACTACTAGATGTGATACAATATTTGGTACAACTTATATGGTTTTATCTCCAGAACACCATATACTTGAAGACTTGAAAGATAAAAATATCAAATTACAACGAAATTTTAACTTATAAAGAGGAGTCTTCTAAAAAAATCTGACTTTGAAAAGAACAGAACTTGCAAAAGAAAAAAACAGGAGTTCAAATACAAGGGATATGTGCAATAAATCCACTTACAAAAAGAAATGCCTATATTCGTATCTGACTACGTACTTGTGTCTTATGGAACTGGAGCTGTAATGGGAGTACCGGCTCATCATGATGAAAGAGACCATGAATTTGCTAAGAAATTTAATCTTCCTATAATAGAAGTAATAGCTGGAGGAGAAGATGTACAAGAAAAACCATATACTGATAAAAGCGATAACGCTAAAAGCTTGTAAACTCAGGAGAGTATAATGGTCTTACTGTAAAAGAAGGCATAGAAAAATAGGTGAATATCTTGAAAAAGCAAGGAATAGGAAAAAACAAACAAACTTCAAATTAAGAGATTGGGTGTTTTTCAAGACAAAAGATATTGGGGCGAGCCTATTCCAATAGTCCACTGCGAACATTGTGGAGAAGTGCCACTAGATGAAAAGGATCTTCCACTGAGATTACCGGAAGTAGAAAGTTATGAACCTACTGATAATGGAGAATCTCCTCTTGCTAATCTTACAGATTGGATACAAACTACTTGTCCAAAGTGTGGGGCAAAAAGCACAAAGAGAAACAGATACAATGCCACAATGGGCAGGTTCTTCTTGGTATTTTTCTAAGATATACAGATCCTAAAAATGATAAAGAATTAGCATCAAAACAAGCTCTAGAATATTGGATGCCTGTAGATTGGTATAATGGTGGTATGGAGCATACTACACTACACTTACTTTTACTCAAGATTCTGGCACAAATTCTTGTATGATATAGGTGTTGTAAATACTAAAGAACCTTATGCAAAAAGAACATCCTCATGGTATGATACTTGGTGAAGACGGACAAAAAAATGTCAAAATCAAGAGGTAATGTTGTAAACCCTGATGAAATAGTAGATACTTATGGTGCAGATACATTTAGAACATATGAGATGTTTATAGGTGATTTTGAGAAAAAGGCTCCTTGGTCTTCTAAAAATATAAAAAGGTGCATATAGGTTTGTTGAAAAGAATATGGAATATGCAAGAGCTTGTAACAGATGAGCCGTCTAGTAAAAATGTACAAAAAAATCATTGCATAAAAACTATTAAAAAGTATCTGAAGACTATGAAAATCTAAAAAGCAAATACAGCTATAGCAGCTATGATGAGTTTTTATAAATGATGTTAATGATGCAAAAACAAATAAGTAAACAAGATTACAATACATTACTTATACTTGCAAATCCTGTAGCACCTCACGTTAGTGAAGAGGCTAGCAAGTTATAAATGGTGAAAGCACATATCTACATCAAAGCAAAATGGCCTAAATTTGATGAATCTATGTTAGTAGATGATGAAATTGAGTTACCAGTACAAAATAAATGGAAAAGTAAAAACAAATATAATAGTAGGTGCAAATTATACTAATGAGATGATACTCAAAAAGCGAAGGAAGATGGAGTAGTAAAATCATCTATAGATGGAAAAACAAATAGTAAAAAGAAATATATGTACCTAAGAAAATAATCAATATAGTAGTTAAGTAAATTTTTATCATTTTTGAATTTGCTACAATAATTAAATTTAAAATATCTGTTATGAAAATTAATTTATTTATTTTTATAGCAGATATTTTTATATTTGAGAAATATTATTATATTTTAAACATTGATAAAAATATGTTAGTATTAACAATATATAAGTAAGAAAACGTAATATAAAATATATTATAAGGAGATTAATATGACTAATTTTTCTGTTGATGAACTTAGATCGAATGTAAAATATTTTTGAGTTATTATCTAATTTTATCCAAATATAACATCTGCTGTTGAGGAGGTTGTAAATTTAAAAGCTATACTTAATTTACCAAAGGCTACAGAGCATTTTTAACAGATATACATGGTGAATCTAAAAGCATTTAACTCATGTTATGCAAAAATGCATCCGGCGCTATAAGGAGAAAGGTATATGAAGAGTTAGGCTCTACAGTAAGCATAGATGATTTAGAGGAGCTTACTGTACTTATATACTATCCTAAAGAAAAATTAGAATACATAAAAAAATGAATAAGTCAAAAATGAATAATTGGTATGAACTTACAGTATACAGACTTATAAAAAGTAGCAAGGGGACAGCGGCTTCAAAAATATACAAGATCTAAGGTGAGGAAAAGATGCTACCTAAGCAGTTTGCTTACATAATGGAAGAACTGTTACAAGAAGATGAACATAGATTTAATAAAAAGAATATTATACACAAATAATTAAAAGTATAGTAGAATATGATAGGGGCAGACTTATTTATAGTGGAATTATCAGAAGTAATAAAAATCTCACAATGAGATCACTTACATATAATAGGAGATATATGATGAGAGGACCTGCACCACATAGAAGTTATGAATACTCTTATGAACCAAAAATCTTGATATACAATGGGGTAATCACGATATACTTTGGATGGGAGCTGCAGCAGGTAGCAAAGTGTGTGTAGCAAATGCTGTAAGAATAGCGTTAAGATACTCTAATAATGATGTAATAGAAAAATGGATACGGTATTAATTTGTTACCTCTTGCCAGTTTTGCTAGTAAGGCATATGCTAATGATGAGTGCGAACAATTTTACCTAAAGAAAAGTCACTTATGATATAGATGAAGATTATTAGCTAAAATGCACAAGGCTATAAGTATAATACAGTTTAAGTTAGAAGAACAAGTAATAAAAAGAAAATCCATCGTATAATATGAATAAAAAGATTGATGTTAGACACTTTGGATTTGGATAAGGCAACTATACAGATAGAGGGAAAAACTTATACATTAAATGATAAAAAGTTTCCAACTATAGACATCATACCAAACTTACTGAAGATGAGAAAAATGTTATAGACAGCATCACAGAAAATTTTTGTAAATAGTGAAAAATTAAAAACACATAAGGTTTTTGTATGCAAAAGGTAGTATGTATCTTAAATTCAACAATAATTTATTGTTTCATCAGCTTGTGTATTGTTAGATGAAAATAAAGAATTTAAGAAAGTGAAAATAGGTGATAGTTTTTACAGTGGAAAAGCTTTGATGGATAAGTATGATGAAATGGCAAGAGAAGCTTATTTTTCTAAAAAGATGTTGATTTTCTATGGTTTTTGTGGTGCAATGAAGATTCTACTCTTTTTGAAAGGATAAGATGACAACTTTCGAAAGATATTTTATAGATGATAAAGCTACTCACAAAAGAAAACTTATCTCCATATTATAAGTTTATGTCATCAGATGATGGAACTGTAGCGGAAAAATACTTGTTGAATTTGGATTAGGTGGCAAAGGATCTCACATATAATAAATGGACATACACCAGTAAAACTTAGTAAAGGAGAGTCCCCTATAAGATCTTCTGGTAAGCAACTTGTTATAGATGGAGGATTTTCAAAACCATATCAAAAAAACTACAGGAATAGCAGGATATACACTTACTTACAACTCTTATGGTCTTACGCTTATAAGTCATAATCCTTTTGAATCAGTAGAAAAAAAGTTATAAAAAGAGGATTTGACATAAAATCTACTAAACAAGTTATAGAAACTGTGACAGATAGGAAAAGAGTAGCTGATACTGATACAGGGACATAAAATAAAGGATATATATAATCTTGAAATGTTAATAAACGCATATAGTAAGGGAATAATAAAAGCAGAAAGACTGATAAGATGAATATAAAAAGATATATATATATATAGTATTAATGAACTTAAAGATAAGGAAGAAAATATATAGATACAGAATTATTATTGTCATATGTACTAGATAGACTATTCATAAAATTGAACCCTAGATTATCCTATAGTTCAAGAGGAAGAAATGACAATATATATGTAAAAAGAACTAAAAAATGATAAGCCTATACATTATATTACAGGTATTAGAGATTTTTATGGAGAAAATTATTTCGTAGATGTGCTTATACCAAGAAGTGATACAGAAATTTTTAGTAGATAATGCTATAAATGTGTTATAAAAATAAAAATTGAAAGGTTTAGAAATAGGAATAGGTAGTGGTATAATATCAATATCACTACTTAAACATATAGAAAATCTTGAAATGATAGCAATTGATATAAATCCATATGCTTTAGAATTGAGCATGCAGAAAATCTAGGCGTATTAGATAGGTTAAACATTATAAAAATCAGATTTATTTGAAAATTTGATAGGGGAAAAATTTGATTTTTATAATATCTAATCCACCATATATAAAATGAAGAAGATATGAATAAATTACCTAATAAAGTACAAAAAGTATGAGCCTGAAAAATGCACTTTATGCAGATAATGATGGTATATATTTTTATGATGAAATATTAAAAATGCAAAAATTATTTTTAAATGAAGAGTTTTGTATGAAATAAGGTATAATCAAAGGTAGAAAAATTAATTATTTGTTTCAAAAGTACGAATATGGATAGATATAATAAATGATTTACAAAATAATAATAGAGTAATAATATATAAATAAAGCAAATTTTTGAAAAATTGTATGAATTTATAATTATATTTTGTAAAAATATTATGTGAAAATTAATATAATATTAAATAGTGCTATATTTATATAGTTATTTTTGAATAATTATATTTCTATTTATATTAGTGTAATCATATAAAGTATTCTATTATTTTTGCTATTTTTGTTGGAGGTTTTCGTATTTGAATAGTTTTTATTGATAGCATCAATTATAATATTTGTTTTGTGTAATAATAAATAAAAATTTCATTTAAGGTAGGTGTGACCTACCTTAGTATTTTTATATTTTTAGGTATGTTGCTTGGAAATGAAGGTATAGGAAAAATTGATTTTTTTATAATTATAAAAGTTGCTGAAAACATATGTACTATAGCGCTTATATTTATAATGTTTTATGAGTGGTTGGTACTAATTTTGAGACAGCGAAAAGTGTAATTAAAGAATCTGTAATGTTATCTACGGCAGGTGTTGTTGCTTGTGCTTTTATAACTGGGATATTAGTTCATTTAATTCTGGAAATTTTCCTTTTGGGGAATCTATGCTACTAGGCTCAGTTATTAGTTCTACTGATGCAGCATCTGTTTTTCTATATTAAAAAGCAAAAATTAGGTATAAAGAGCATACAGCGTCAGTATTAGAGCTGGAAAGTGGAAGTAATGACCCTTTTGCGTATATGTGTATGATTATTTGTATTATGTTTATACAGGGACAAGCGACTTCTAGCACTATTTTACTTACTTTTTAGCTCAAAATATTAATTGGTAGTATATCAGGTATAGTTATTTCAAAATTAACTATGTATTTTTAAAAAATATAAGTTCGATACGGATGGATTTGATCAGATATTTTTGTAGGAGTAGCTATATTTAGTTATGCATTTCCTACTATTTTGGTGGTAATGGATTTTTGAGTAGTTATTTAGTAGGTATAACTTTAGGTAATCAGAAGATAAATAATAAGCATTCTTTGATACATGATGGACTAACAGGACTTATGCAATTATTGGTATTTTTCTTGCTTGGTTTTATTATCTTCCATCTAGAATATGGAGTTTTGAAAACATGAATTTTTGATAGTATTTATAATACTTACTATAATATCAAGGCCAACTGCTACTTTTTATAACTTATATGTTTAATAAATCTTCTATAAATAAAAGAATACTAGTAAGTTTTTGTGGTCTTAGAGGTGCAGCGTCAATTGTTTTTGCTGATAATGGTGCTTGGTAGTGATGCAAGTTTAAGTTTTGATATATTTCACATAGTTTTTGGTATAGTATTGTTATCTATTATATTACAAGGTAGTCTTTATACCTTATGTTACTAAGAAATTAGATATGATTGACGAAAATGAAGACGTTTTAAAAACGTTCAGTGATTATAGTGAAAACATACCTGTGGATTATATAGAAATAAAATTGATAAAAAAATCATCCTTGGATAGGGGAAAACAGTAAGAGATATAAATTTCTGACACCTGATTTATTAGTAGTTTCTATACAAAGGCAAGATGGTTCTGTAATGCCAAAAGGAAAAACTGTATTTGAAATTAATGATTGTATAGTACTTACTGCAATAAGATTTAAAAATAAAGTTTCATTTAATTTAAGTGAGAATATAATTTCTAAAAATAATGAAAATATAGGGATACAAAGAGTTATCTATAGATGATGATAAATTAATAGCTCTTATTATGAGAAACAATGAACCTATAATACCTAAAGGAGATACAGTTATTTTTAGAAAATGACATAATAGTTTTTAAGTGAAAAAGTTTAGTAGTAGAGGTGTTTGATTGATAATATTAGGAATGAATCCAGGTATAGCTATAGTGGGATATGGTGTAATAGAATATACAAGTAATAAATTTAAAGTACTAGGTTATGGCGCTATAACTACACCTGCGAAGACAAGACTATCTAGTAGAATAAAAACAATATATGATGATATTAATGAGATTATAAGAAAATATAATGTTGAAGCTGTTGCTATAGAGGAATTATTTTTCAATAAAAATGTAAAAACAGCTATAGATGTAGCTTATATGCTAGAGGGTGTCATAATATTAACGGCGACTAATGCAGGGCTACCCGTATATGAATATACGCCACTACAAGTAAAACAAGGAGTGGTAGGTTATGAGTAGGGCTGTAAAATCACAGATACAAGAGATGGTAAAAAGTAATATTAAATCTAAATTCCATACCAAAACCTGATGATGTAGCTGATGGTTTAGCACTTGCTATATGCCATTGTCATAGCTACAATCATAAGGATGAGGTTTTTATCTTAAAGAATAAATATAAATAAAAATGTAAAAATATGTTAAACTTTTTATAAAAAGGTATAAATGAAAAATAAAAGTATTGGAAGGAGGATTTTGTTTTGGAAAATTTTATCATATTCGATATAGATGATGAAGCAGAAGAATTGAAAAAGGTCCTTGAAGAGAAAAACAAAATTTGTCAAAATTTGATGAAGAAATTGAAAAATATTGACTCACACTATAGCCGTGTAGTTGAGAGAGAAGATAACTTAAGTTCCAGGTTGAAAGAAATAGAAGCTCAAGAAAAATTGCGACTTGACGACTACGAGCCGAAAAGCTTAAGCTTATGCAGATGAACTTTTAGATTTCTGGTAACCTATTGTAAGGTGGTGGTGTAATGGCAAATAATTTTTATGCCTTAAATGCTAAAATAGGTGTTTTTGAAAAAGGTATATTAAAAAGAAGATTATGATAAGATACTTTCTTTTAGTAAAAGAGAGGAATTTTTAGATTTTTATATCTAACAATCCTATATATAAAAAACTTATTGATAGAGATAAGATATAGAGCATAGAATATGCACAGATGAGTTTATGCTAAGAAAAACAGAGGTGGAGATACTTAGAAAAATTAAGACATTTTTAAGTGGTCAAGATAAAATATATAGTAGATTCTATGCTTGTAAGATATGAGTTTGAAGATATAAAGATAATATTAGAAGTATAGTTGAAAAAGAAAAAGATAGACCTGAAGAAGAAACACTATTATATAATTATGAAAACTCATGTAGATTATGAAAATTATTAGCTTGTGAAAGTATAAATCAAGCCATAGATATGCTTAAAAATACATCATTTAAAAAGAGCCTTTGTAGGTCTTGTTGATGAGGAGTTACAAAGATTACATTTTCACGTAGAGATGAATTTGGATGCACTTTATTTTGCACAGTTAAGAAAAACCTATATGAGATTATCAAGAGTTAATAAGGAAATATGAGAATTGTTACACATCTCTTACTGATACTATAAAATATACAGTGGATAATAAGAGCATACTATAATCTATCCAATGAAGAAATATATAACTACACGCTTAGATATGGTAAATATATAAAAAGGTGATTTCTTAAAATCTTAGTATATAGTGAAAGTGTTGATGAAATAATAGATAAAAATCCACAAAAATTATCCAGTATATTTGAAGATTTTTGAAAAACAGGTAGTGAACTTATAGAAATATACAAAATTATACCCATGCAAAACAATTTAAATATTTAAAAACTACCAAAAACAACATATCTATGTGTTTGAAACTTATAATACAATTGCTTATACAAAAATGAGAACTTTATAAGAATAGGAGAGTCTCAAAAATATAAAGCTTTTAGTAGTCAAGAAATAAAACAGATATTTGATATTTACAAGCTGAGAAGGAGATGCTAAATGGCTATAGAAAATGAAGATGATGAACCTAGCCTTTTTGAAAAAGATGCACACCAAGTACTCCAAGAAATAGTGCTAGATGGATCACTTCATATATCAAATTCATCAAATACGTCTAATTTTTACTATGAGGTATATGGATTCACAAAAACAAAGTTTTGATAAAATGGGGAGTAGATATTAACAAGATATCACCTTATAGTAGCGATAAAATATTTAGAAAAACAATATAAAGAAATACTAGATAAAATGTTTAATTTTTAGATATAGACGAAGAACAGTTACAATTAGAAAAGTTAAAATATCTTGATTATACAGAAAAATTAAAAAGTTTTGGATGAGCTATCTAAAAATGCTGAAGAAATAAAAATAGAGAAGATAGCAACAGGTATCAAAGAAGCAAGACAAAGATACTATTAAAAGCTGTAGAATATTTTTGAAGATAGTGATTTTGAGATATCGAAATTTTTACAAATCTTAAAAATGTAAAAGTATATATAGGAGAGATAGTCAAAAGTTCATGGATAAAAACTAAAAGAAAACTATGAAAATACAAAAGATTTTAGTAGTACATTTTGGGAAGTAATGAGTATGTGGAGAAAGTGTAATGGATATTTACTCCAAAAGTATATGAATCTCGATATGAAAATATAAACTCACTATCTTTTACAATATAGAATTACCTAATGTCAACTTTTCTCTTTTGAAAGATCTTTATAAAAGCTAAGAAAAACGAACTAAAAGATTTGGAAAAGAACAAGAACCCTATAGAAGAAGACAGACTTTTAAAAATACTTATATGCAAGAAATTTTGTCTTTATATTATAGATATAAGATAATTGAGATAGGAGGAATTAGAATCTCACGCAGTTATGACACAAAGTTTTTGTTATGTTAAGTGGGTTTGTACCTGAATCTAAAGACTTCGGTAATTTAAAAATATGATAGAAAAAGTATCAGATGATGTGTTGATAGATTTTAGTGAAGATACTAAAATACCATCTATATTTAAAATACCTACAAAATTATAATTATGTGCTAAAACCATTTGAAACACTAGTAAAATGTATTCTATACCCTAATTATAAAGAGGCGGATCCACACCATTTTATGCTATAACATATATGTTACTTTTTGGTATGATGTTTGGGAGACGCAGGACGAGTACTAGAAAGTGTTTGTACTTTGTAGGGTTATATGTTGTATCTTCAAAAACTAGGTTCACTTCATCATAATACAAAGGATAGTGTATCGTCAATAGTATTCGGGTTTTTATATGGAAGTGTTTTTGGACTAGAAAATGTAATACCTGCACTTATTATGAGACCAATGGAAGATATAAACATCATACTTATAGCAAGTATAGTAGTAGGTGTTATACTAGTTACTATAAGCATATTTTATGAGGTTTTTATAATTTGAATCTTAGAGAGCGAATATGCAATTATACTTTGATCAAAATGGTATATCTGGATTTATCTTTATATTTAGGATTTTATTATTTTTGATAACATAGCATACTTTAGTTCAAAAATAGATACAAATGTATCATCTATGACTTACTATATTGAGCATAGCTGTTATGATAATTACATCTTGCTTAATCGTAAACCTAAGTTAACTGAAAAATTTGAGATTCTCATAGTAAAGAATTTTCACCTCGTCGAGGGTGGTTTTGAGATGTTTGAAACTGTAATGATTTTCTCAAATACATTATCTTTCATAGGGTAGGGGGCATTTGCTATAAATCACGTTGGTCATGTTATGGCTTTTCACGCTCTTGGACATATGATTGGAAATAGCTTTGGTAATATTTTACAATGATTGCCAATAGGTAATATTGTTATACTTACGCTTAGAAGGCCTCATAGTATTTATTCAAGCTATAAGATTACAGTATTATGAGAGTTATTTAGTAAATATTTTACAGGAGAAGGAATAGATTACAATCCATCATCATGTAGAGATAAACAAACATTAATTTGCTGTTGTTGCCTGTAATTTTTAAATTGTACCAATAATTATATTTATTATTTTAGGAGGAATTAAAATGAAAACAGCATTATTACTTTTACTAACAATAGGAATAGGTGCAACTATATACTTACTAGGTGTCATGCATCGAGGTGCAAACTACTACAAAATCAGGGACTAGCTATAGCTATAAATTTACTTGCTATGGTTGGTCTTTTGTTGCAGGTTTAGTACCAGATATGGTATTTGCGGCAGGTGCAGAAGACGGCCTGCAAATAAAAAGCTATATCTAATCAATCAAGTGGTCTTGGGTATACTAGCTAGCAGCTCTTTCAACAGGACTTGCAGCCATGGAGTGCAGGTATAGAGTGTTGGTCAAGCAGGTTCCAGCAGCCAGTGGGTGCTATATCAGAAGATTCATCAATACTTGGTAAAACTCTTATAATACTAGGTCTAGCAGACAGGTGTAGCTATATATGGTCTAGTAACATCTGCAATGAGACTACAAAATTACGATAAACTCATAAAATAATCTCAGTTTATAAATAAGGAGAGCAAAATGGTAAGTTATTTAATCTCGGATAATACAGTGACACTTTAGTAGGTATGAGACTGGCTGGAATAACAGGAGTTGTTTTACACGATGAAGTGTTGGAAGTTAATTTATGTCTATCGGATAAAAATATGGAGTATATTGATACTTACAGAGATATTTGATCTCATACCTGATGATGTTATGCAAGCAAAGTTAAAGAGGAAATTCACCTTATAGTGAAAGTCACCAGATAGACACGGACTAAGAAGAGATGAAGATTTCATAACAAAATATATTAATGAATCCATAGGGATAAGTATATAGGAGGACAATATGATTACTACAGATGATTGAGTATGTACGATAATAAATGAAGATATGCAACACAATAGAGCAAGAAATAGAGCAAATAAGAGTTCAAAATTCTCATAACGTGCAGTATAAAGGCCCATATGAAGATACAGACAGAGTTACAGTATGCGGATAGATTGAGAGAATAAGACAGACACCATACGCTCTAGAAACCCAAAAAGAAGGACAAAGACATAATACTGGCTACTAGCCATATATATATGAAAGAAATAAAGAACTTAGAGCAAAATTAAAGAAGAAGAATATCTAGGCGAAAAGGAAAATTATATATCTACTAAAATGCAAGAAGTAGATACTATAACACAAGATGATATAGTCTATATTTATTCTGAGACTTTTGATAGAGATAAAAGTAGTATATCGTCTTTTTACCTAGTGCAACATACAAGTATCAAAAAGACATCAAACTAGGTGGATTTGAAGTAGAAAATAAGGATAGAACATATGGGATGAATTATTCTATAGATTTTGTTAGACAGTGAATATGACGATATCTTGACTAATTTAGAAGGAAATAGGAATAAATTTATAAAGAGGTGAAGACTATGGTGGAAAGTTTACCCAGAGACAATGAGGATGACATGGACCTGTTGTAGCAGATAAATATGAGGTACCTATAAAGTAGAGATATGGCAATAGCAGGCGATACGAGAACTTATAGGGGAAATAATATCTAGACATAAGACGAAGCTATCTATACAGGTTTATGAAGAAACTCAAGGACTGAAAGTGGGAGAACGAATAACAAGCACTGATGTACCCTTATCTGTAACACTAGGTCCAGGTATGGTAGGAAATATATTTGATGGCATATACACAGACCTCAACGTATATATGAGATGACAGATTTTATGCAGGGAAGAGGTCTACTATCTATAGATAAAGATATGGAAAGTAGATGTGATAGCAAAACAAGGAGATGTACTTTTCAGCAGGACAAATATTTACACATGCACAAGAAACAAGTTTTATAAATCATAAGGTGTTAGAGCTTACCTACATATAGGTGGGACGAGTAATAAAGTGCAAAACCATCTGGAGAATATAACTTAGAAACAGATGTTGTAGTTTTAGAAGATGAAGATGGTAAAACACATAACCTAAAATTATATCATACGTGGCCAGTAAGATTACCAAGACCAGTAAAAACTAGAATGCCAATATCAAAGCCCCTTATAACAGGTCAGGGTAATAGATGCATTTTTCACAGCAAAGGTGGTACATCAGCATTGCGGGTGGATTTGGCACAGGTAAAACTATGACACAACACCAATTAGAGCAAAATGGTCCTGACACGCAGATATAGTGTATATATAGGTTGTGGAGAACGTGGTAATGAGATGACTGATGTTCTTGAAGAATTTCCAAAAGTTGATGAGATCCTGTGAAACAGGAAAACCTCTAATGGAAAGAACAATACTTATAGCTACTACATCGATATGCCAGTTGCAAGACGTGAAGCATCAATATATACAGGAATAACTATATGAGAATATTATAAGAGATAAGACACCACGTTGCTATAATGGCAGATTCAACATCAAGATGGGCTGAGGCATTAAGAGAAATATCAGGAAGACTCGGAAGAAATGCCAGCAGAAGAGGGTTATCCTGCATATCTGCCATCAAGAATAGCACAGTTTTATGAAGAGAGCAGGATACGCAGAAGTCTCTATCTGAAAACAGAAGGATCCATAACAGTAATAGGTGCAGTATCTCCACCTGGAGGAGATTTTTCAGAGCCTGTAACAGAAAATACTAAAAGATTCGTATCAGCATTTGGTAGGATTAGATAAAAACTTTAGCCCATATAAGACACTATCCAGCCGTAAAATTACCCAAATAGCTATAGTGGTTATATATCACTAGGTATTATGATGATAATGTGTCTCCACATGTATAGAGACTAAGAGCTAAGATGATGGCATTGTTATCAGAGAAGATGATAAAGCTTAATCAGGTAGTTCAATTAGTTGAGAAGATGTACTTCCTAACGATCAAAGACTTCTTTGTTAGAGATAGCGAAAGTGCTAAAAAGGGTTCTGCAACAAAATGCTGCTATCATGAAAACAGACTCATATGTACCTGTTACAGTTTGAGATGTTAAAAGTAATAGATAATTTGTGTGTGGGGTGCTTAATGATGCGGTACAAATAGCTTGCAAAATAATAAAAGTGATGATTTATTTGAGGAAGTTATAAAATGAAATATAACATTCCAAAATGAAGACGGTGATGTTCATTTTGAAGATTCGGAATATATATATTACTCAGACCTTATATCAAAATATGAACAAGACACCATATAATCGGAGCAGCTTACTGCAAAAACAATATTTAAAACTAGAAAAATAGAAGGTCCTCTGATAGTATTAAAGGGTGTAGACGATGGAAGCTATGATGAAAATGAGTGGACATTCAGATAGATGGAAAAAGAGAAGAGAGCAGAAAGGTAGTAAAGGATACAAGGAGATAAGATAATAGCACAAGTATTTGAGAAGGAACTACAGGCATATCTACAGATAATGCAGTAGTTACATTTTCTGGTTCTCCACTCAGAGGTATCTCTTAGCAGGAGATATTAGGTAGGACTTTTAATGGTGTGGTGAGTGATCCTAGAGACGGAGCAGATCCTATACAGTGATACAATGTAAATGGTAGACCTCTCACCAGATCCTGTTTCATGAAAAGCAACATCAGAGATTATTTAGAAACAGTGTATATCAGCTATAGATACACTTACAACTTCTGATCAGAGGGCAAAACTCCAATATTTTCATCAAATGGACTTACACATAATCAGCTTGCTGCACAGATAGTAAGACAAGCTAAAATGAAAGCATTCTGATGAAAAATTTAAGCGATAGTATTTGCTGGTATGGGCCTCAAAACACTCAGATGATTTTGATCTAAAGTGCAGTTTAGTGAGGAATCAGAGACATCAGCTAGAGTTGTATCTTATATAAATCTAGCTGAGTGCACTATAGTAGAGAGAATATCTACGCCACGTGCAGGCACTTACAGCAGCTGAATATCTCGCATTTGAAGAAGGCATGCATATACTGGTGAAGTGTGACAGATATTACTAGTAGGCAGAGGCATTAAGAGAAATATCATCTGCAAGAGAGGCACCAAGTAGAAAAGGGATATCCGGGATATTTGTATTCTGACTTGTCTACTATATGAGCGTGCAGGTATGATAAAAGGAAAACAATGGCTCCTATAACACTTATTCCTATACTAACAATGCCAAATGATGATATAACACACTATTACCTGACCTGAGCAGTTTATCGGCACAGGCGACAAATTGTTTTATCAAGAGAATTATTCCATATATATATCCAGCTGTAAATATATTGCCTTCATTATCAAGACTTATGAAAAGATGGTATAGGAAAAGGACATACAAGACAAGATCATGATCAAGGTTACAAATCACAGTGTTTGCACTTTATTCAAGAGTTATAGAAGTGCGCTCTTTATCTACATAATACGAGAAAGACGATCTCACACCCATAGATAGGAATATATATAGGCGCAATTCGGGTAGAGAATTTCGAAGAAAAATGAGTCAACGATTTGATGAATCTAGGACACAGAAGATCTCACCTGACATAGCTTGGAATCTGCTATGTTCCCTAAAGTAGAGACTTGATAGACTGAGAGTATATATAGACTTGGATATGGAAGGTGGTAGCTGATACAAAATACAAGCACCTACAAAGTCTCAATCTGTTGAAAACAAAGAGAATCTAAAACTTTCAAAAACAGGATATAATTTGATGGATAGAATACAGTAGTAAAAAGGACGAAGTGCAACAGATAGAAAAAGTCAAAACAAATCTCGCAAGAAGTAAAAAGAATTATTTGAGCATATCAAAGCATTACAAGATGCAAATATAACAATGGGAGTAATGGAAGTAAAAGATATGGCTTTATCTATAGATAGAGACAGAAAAATTTTGATATATCTTATAAATCTGTAATGGGACTAGATGTACCTACGGTAAACCATACAAAAACAAGAATTAAAGACCTCACTATAGAAGCTATGTGGCGCGACTAGGTAGTACTATATAGATGAAGCAATAACTATGTTTCATAAAAAGACTGACATATGAATTAGCTGAGGTGGAAAATACAGTGTATAAACTTTCTATAGAAATAAAGAAAATCAGAGCAAATGCACTGGATAAAATACAAATACCAAATCTTGCAGAAACTGTAAAACACATATCTGAAAGCTTTAGAAGAAAAGAAAGAGAAGATTTTTACAGATTAAAGAGAAAATAGAGAAAATCCTAATACAAAAAGGTAGTTGACGAAGATTTTATTCTAACAACTACCTTTTTACTATAATACTAGCTTCTTAACTTTAAGCATGCAATCGCCATACAAACTCCATTGAATTTTACATCGTGGTTTTCTACTTCAAAGCCATATTTTCTTTTATTACATCCTCTAATTGATCTCAATAAATCTTCTTCTACTTCTGTTATCTTTCCACAGTTTCTACACACCAGATGGTGGTGGTTATGGACTGTATCTTATCGAGGGTAAGCTCATATCTTACACACAACCATCATCAAGATTAAGCTTTGTTAGTATATCCTAATTTTGTCTAATACTTGTAAAAGTTCTATATACTGTAGCTAGACTCATTTGCATAGGGCATCTCACTACATCCTTATATTTCTTCGCTACTCATGTACTTACCGTTAGAAGATAATAAGACTTCCACTATATTTCTTCTTTGGTGCGTTAATTTAAATCCTTCCTTCTTTCAACTTCATCTTCCAATTCATCAAGATAAGTTGTTTCATCAACAGTTTTAAACATAAATACCACCTTTTAATAATATAAAACAATTATATAAATAAATACGAAACTTACAACATTACAAAATAAAACTTTCTTTTCTCAATGGATAAACATATATATAACTATTGCTAAACACATTTAAAGGCAAGTTATACAAAAATAGTTTAATTATATTTTCCATTTTACAATTATACAATAATCAGTTGAAAATAGCAAGCTATATTTGATTAAAATTAAAAGGCTGAAACTATATGATTTACGTATTATCATTTAAAAATACCTCTATTATATCAAATGATATTCCTTCATAATTAATTGTGTTTGACATCAAAAATATCTGAGCACCTTTTCTTATTTTCGATATATATTATCAACAGCTTCATATGGCATACCATAACTCCTTATTAGTTCTAGATTTTTACTTCTATAAATGCAAAGTATATTTTCTTTTATAGCTATAAAATCAATTTCAGATACTTTGCATATATAGTTTTGATATAATATAATTATGAGATAAGATATAGCTATGGTATCTCCCGTTTTACCTTTTTACAAAATTAACATTTTTCCATGTTTACATATTATCCAGTCTGGTAATAAATAAAAAGCACTTGAGCTACAGCCTCATAAAGTTCTTGTGGTATATTTTCATCTATTTCAAAGATAGTTGATTAGTTAATCTTTTCACTCCTTGATATAGGGATATCTAGTTCTTTTGCTTTTCTCACTATATTTTCAGCTACTCACCTTTAGCTAGTACTTTTGGTGCTATATCTTCGTCTGCGTTATATTTGAGCTACTGCCGATTCTATGTTTATCCATAACTTTCTCCACAATATAATGATATCACGGATTTACAATATTATCACATTTTCCATACTATATATATTTATAACGTATTATATTTTCCTCAGTATATACCCTATTTTATAACTTTATATTTTATTTGTACCTTTATTTCAATAATTTTATAACGATATATAACTGTATCTTATAACAAAAGAGGTTATATATTTTTACTTATTAGTAATTTCAAGACATTTAATATGTTTTACACATTGGGAGTATCTTTGAAATTCTTTTTAAAATACAGATTTCTGCATTGTGTTTTACAATTATAGGAGTATAATTTCGACAATAAATTTTTATAAAATTAATTTTATCAAATTTTAATAACTATGTAATGTTCCTATAGAAAAATAATATTGTTATTTATGTAATAAATGGAGGTAAAATGAGTATACAAGATAAAATATATAGCTACAAAAGTATTGTACAAGGTGTATATGGTCCCACGCAGAGCCAAGGAGTAGCACCTATAGTGCAATCTACAACATATGAATATGATAATTGTGATTCGTTAGCAAATGCTTTTAACCTGGCACAAAGCAACACCTATACATACTAGGATTAGGTAATCCAACATTATCTCGCACTAGAAGAAAGACTAGCTTTATTAGAGGGAGGCGTAGGTGCCAGTTACTACAGCATCTGGTCAGTCAGCTATATTATTTTCAGTACTAGGTATTACAAAATCAGGTCAAAATATATAATTTCACTAAATAATATATATAGTGGTACTTCACAATCTGTTTTCTACAGTTTTAAAAGATAAGGGAATAGAAGTAAGGTTGTGACAAAGCTTAGAGCCAGTGTGGAAGAAATATTAGCTCTTGCAGATGAAAATGAGACTTATATATGCAGAAACAATAGGCAATCCATCTCTTGAAGTGTATTAGATTTTGAAGAATAATAAGTACTGTAGCATAGATATACACCTTTGTGTAGTAGATAACACATTTGCTACTCCATATTTATGTAGACCATTTAGACATGATGGACCAACATCGTAGTTCGTTACTACAAAGCATTTTTGATGAACTGTCTTTACATCAGCAGGCGGAGTAGTCGTAGATGGTGGTACTGCACTGGAAAATGGAAAGTATCCACAGCTTACGCAACCAGATGAATCTTTAATCATGGGTTTAGTCTATGCTGAAAACATTTGGAAATGCAGCATTATCACTTAGATTAAAGAGCAGGTTTACTTCGTGATATATAGGTTCTACTATGCTCCATTTGATGCATTTTCTAACTAATCTTGGACTTGAAACATTGCACCCTAAGAATGGAAAGACATAGTCAAAATGCACTTGAAATGCAAAATATCTTGAGAAAAATGATAGAATTTAATTGTTAACTATCCATTATTAGAAAGTTCAAAGACAAATGAATTAGCTAAAAATATCTTCCTAAGGGTGCTTCAGTGGTGTCGTGTCATTTGGTATAAAGGGAGATAGTAGCACAAGAATTCACTTAGATTCGTTAGAGTTGGGTATCACTTGTTACACATCGTCGGTGGAGTGTAAGTGACACTCTGCCATACATCCAGCTAGTACAACACATAGACAGCTTAACACAGATGATCAAATAAAAAGCAGGTGTATTTCCAAATCTTATTAAGATTGTCAGTTGGTATAGAAGTGTACAAGACATCATAAATGATAGAGAACAAGCTCTATCTAAAATGTAATAGAGGAGTTTTTTTGTTTTGTTTGTTGTTTGGTTTTTTTTGAATGAGAGTAAGTATAGAAAGATTGACTACTAAAATAGGACTTATGAAATCTTATGCCAGCATTGAAAACAGAAACACAATTACTGCGTATGCTAGCAAACACACCATTGCAAGTGGATGCTAGATTTAATAACATTAGAATCTCATGAAAGTAAAAATACTAGAGAAAGAACATCTATTAAAATTTTATAAGACCTTTTCTGAAATATAATAAGTATGATGGGATGATAATAACATGGAGCGCCTGTGCAAATATACCCTTTGGAGGAGGTAGATTAATGAGAGCGAACTTACAGAAATATTTGATTTTTGTAAAACAAACGTACATTCGACTATGTTTGTATGTATTTGGGCTTTTTCAGGCAGGATCATATTAATATTACAAAATTCCACATCCATTAGAAGAAAAATTATTTGCGTATTTGAGATCATAGTAGTAATGACCATAAATCTATGAAGTACGTGGATTTGATGAGCGAATTTTATCATGCCTCATTCAAGACATACAACAACAAAAGTACAAGACATTCAAAATATAGAAGAATTAGATATAATAGCTATATCACAAGAGAGCGTGTATATGTGCGTATGTGATGGTTTTGTATTTTGTATCAGGGCATACGGAATATGATAGATATACGCTAGATAGTGAGTATAAAAAGAGATATAAAATCAAGGAAATCAATAAAAATACCAAAATTATTATCCAAAATGATGATGTAGATAAAAACATATATGAATTGGAGCAGCTTACGCAAATTTACTATTTAGTAATTGGCTAAACTTCTACAAAGTATATCAACAACACCATTTGATTTAGAAAACATAAAAAGATAATTTAAAGTAAATAAATTAACAAGAAATGATGTTATATTACAACTTCAAAAGATTAGAATGTATTGGAAGTAGTATAGATATTTAAAATAGGAAATAATTATGAAAAGAGAGTTAAAGAGTTACTTAATGGTTTAACTCTTTTTGTCATTGATAAAATTAGTAAAACTAACAATTATATTAAAATTGTTTGCAAAAATTATTATGATTGACACATAAGGGATTTATATTGAAATACACGAAAACACTTTGTCTGTTTTTCAATATTTTATAGCATTTTCAATATAAAAATGGTGCACCCAAGAGGACTTGAACCTCCGACTCACAGTTTAGGAAACTGCAGCTCTATCCGGCTGAGCTATGGATGCACGACTATTTAGTATTTTATAATATATATCTTTGTCAATTAAAGTTAGGAATTTTATATAATAACTAATATATTACAATAATAAATCTATATATTATCATAATATATAAAAATACCATAACATCAATAAATAACAAATTAATAGTACGAAATAGTTTATTGTCAAATATTATAAATATAGATTAGATTTGAAAATGTGTAACTATATTATATCATAATACTAAGAGTAAATACCCCAAAAGAATATAGTGATGCAAGAAATAACAGTAGAAAATACAACATATTGGGTAGAGTTCACCATCAACCCATTTGTTCAGCCATTATTGCTGATATTACAGCAACAGGTGAGCAATATACAGATATTAGGCTACAAGTTTTCTTTACTAAATCCAATTTGTATAGCTGGTACTTAAAAATATAAATTAGTATAAAAACAATTTTCCGCTAAGTCCTATGATTAAGTAAATTAGAAGATACTGTTGAAAAATCAAGGCTAGCACTCATACATATAAAATAGGGTAATACACTACCTAATTTTTGCTATATCTAATACGGTTTTATCTGAAAAAATCTAGGAAGTTTTAATCCTATCATAGAGCATATATATGCCAAGAAAGAGTCTATATCATAGGTTTGTTTATTACTTGTTTAAAAAGTTTCAACATTTAACTTTTTCTTCTCCACCATATGAAAGTATTACGACTGCCAGAGCGGTATAAGTAGGTGTACTACGATTATTAATATAGAAGCTACTGCCGAGCTTTTTCTCCAGCATGCAATTTGAAATAGGTAATTCCAAGTAGTACAAAATTACTCCTATATATAGTTTGGATTATGAACCTTGTTTTCTATGCAGGTACGATAATTGAAGCGAGTAATATGGATACTATGATACTAGACATATATAAAGTAACTTGAAAATCTATTATTTCACGCATGATTTGTATGTAATATATTACTAAAAGTTTACAGTAGGTATCAAAAATTTATAACATAGGGTATTTACTTTTGATATTGTGCTTTTTATCTAAAAACTGTTTAGATTTTGAAAAGCAACACTGTGTTACTATAATTCATGACAGGCATAATAGCATTAAAAAGACGTAAAAACTTTATAATTTTATCTCAATATTTGTATTGATTATGGTATTATAACATATTAAAAATCTTTTCAAATTACGTACAGTAGTATTATTATTTGAAAGAGTCTCTGTCTTTTAAAATAATTATCGCCGACAAGTTATATCAACTCTAGTAAAAATAGTTCGATAGAGATATTGTATAAAATTTATGAGAGGTTTAATAGTTTCAAATGAGACAGAAATATATGATAGTGGTGAATTAGCTGATATATTATCAAATGAAAAGGGTATCAATGTGATATGAATCTTACAAAATCCACTGCAAGAGATGATGCTATAGCTTTAAAATGTGAGTGTTTGATCTTGACTGTATAACAAATGAAAAAGTAGATATGATAGATGATAGAGTATTTATTGATGTTATACAAAGATATGAGGGCTACATAGATGATATAATAGTATCTTCAGATAAAATATTCATTACATAAAATAAGAGCTTACAAATATGATGAATTGTCAAATAGTATAAATATTTATATTTTTGTGTAATAGGTATATTGAACAGCTAGACTAAATGATGTCTTCAGATTACTTAAAAATAATGGATAATTTTTAAGTGTTTTTAATTATATTGAAAGGAAGTTATATGTACAGATGATAGTAAGCAAAAAGAATGCTACGAGACAAACATATGTCTTATGGATCGTAGAAGCTCAGATGCGCCTAGTGCTTTTTACCAGGTCAATTTTTGCAGTAAAGGGTGATGAAAAGGAAAGAATACCTCTGACTATAGTGATGTGAATAAAGAAAAAGGAACAGTTACTATAGTATTTCAAGTTAGGAGACTCTACTAATAAGATGGTAGCTCTAAATGAGGGCGATTATTTTGCAAGACTTCTTAGGTCCATTAGAAATCCATCCGATTTATTAGAAAAATCAGTAGATGAACTTAAAATGAATATAGATATTTATAGCAGGCGGTGTGGTACAGCGCCAATATATCCACAGGTAAAAATATTTATATGAATTAGTAGATTGTTGATGTAATAATAGGTGCAAGATCAAAATATACTTATATTAGAAGAAGAAATGAAAAAGTATGCACTAAATCTTTATATATCTACGGATGATGGCAGCTATGGTTTTAAAGGTAAGCATCTCAGTATCTCGAAGACTTAGTAGTAAATCAAGGTAAAAATATAATCCCTCATGCAGTTATAATAGGGCTATGATAATGATGAAGTTTACCACTATGGTATTTCAGCTTAGCCTACCAACTATGGTATCACTAAATAGTATAATGGTGGAGTGCTACAGGTATGTGTGGAGCTTGTAGAGTTACAGTAGGCGGGCAGATGAAGTTTACTTGCGTAGATGGTCCTGGGTTTGACGCAGTTTTGACGTATTTGCAGTGAAGCTATGAGAAGACAAACTGTATGTATAAATCAGCTGAAGGTAGAAAGGTAATAAGACAGCACGATAAAGGAACACACGCACATCCTTATTGTGACTGTCAGGAGGAGAATAAATGCAACAAGAAACCAAAATCACTAAAATTTTACCAGTAAAGAGAACAGAGAGCTAAAGTAAGAGCTACTAATTTTGATAGAAGTATGCTATGGATACCAACATAGATGAGGGCAATAGAAGAATCAAAAAGATGTCTTAATTGCAAAATGCTAAATGTATAAAAAGCTTGTCCTGTAGAGTATAAATATACCTGAATTCATACATAATATCAAATGATATAGAGGGTGCAGGAAAAGTAATATGCAAAGCATCAGCGCTCCCGGCTGTATGATGGTAGAGTATGTCCACACAAGAGATCGATGTGAAGGCGTATGTACAATGGGAATCAAAAACACGAACTATATCTATAGGTAAGTTGGAAAGATTATAGCTGGTACAAATACTGAAAAATGGAGTTATATTTTGGAGATGAAAGGCCATCTAAAAAGTATAAAAGTAGCTATAATAGGCTCTGGTCCAGCAGGACTTGCATGCTGCTGGTGATTTAGCAAGAAAAGGCTGTGATGTTACCATGTTGAGCATTACACAAAAGCGAGGTGGTGTGCTTGTATATGGAATACCAGAATTCAGATTACTAAAGATGATATAGATTAAAAAGAAATACAAAAGATATAATAGATTTGGAGTGTAAAAATAGAAACTGACCTGAGTAGTAGAGTAGGACTGTGCTATAGAACATCTTATGGAAAAAGAGAAGACTTTAAACAGGCCAGTATTTATAGGTTCTGGAGCAGGTCTACCACAGAGTTTGCTTAAATTCCAGGTAGAATCAGCAAATGGAGTCAGCAAATGAGTTTTTAACAAGAGGCAAAATTTAATGAAAGCGTTTTGTGATGATAGTGACGCAATCTCCTATAATGGCGGGAAGTCATGCTACATAACAGTAGGTGGTGGAAATGTTGCTGTAGTCTAGAACAGCATTAAGATTAGGTGCAAAATCGACTGTAGTATATGAACGTTCTATGGATGATGCTACCAGCTAGAGTAGGAAGAGTTCATCATGCAAAGAAGAAGGAAGTAAATTTTGAATTGCCTGCAAATCCGGTAAAAGCCGTGGAAGGAAGATGAAAACAGGAGATGTAAAAGAGATTCCCATGTATGGAACTGAATTAAGGAGAACCTGATGAATCAGGTAGAAGAAGTCCTAAAGTAGTGAGGTTCTGAATTTATCAATAGAGTGTGATACAGTGCCCATCTCTTCGAAATTTACATCTCAAATCACTTATAGAAACACTACATGAGTCTAGAAATGGCCAAACTACAAATGTATAGTAGTGGATGACACAGCTGGAAAAACATCAGTAGAAGGAGTATATGCTGGTGGAGATGCAGTTACAGGAGCAGCTACTGTATATGGCTATACAGGCTGGAAAAGTAGCGCAGCTATAGATGGATATCTTGTAGAAAATGCCACGTTTATAAAATATATTCGACAGTAATACTCAGGTTGTTGCTTCTGTGAAAATATGTAACAGCGCACATCTCAATTAGCGAAAAGTTCATATATATGTTTCGCTTCATGTGCTATTTCTGCTGAGAGTTTCCTCCATATAAGTAGTAGCATAGTTTTTGAGGATTTGATATCAGGTTAGCTATAATCATAGCTATATTGCTAGACTTTTATGAAATTTAGCATCTTTTGTTTCTGCTGATAATGTATTATATTATATCTATGAGCATCGCACAGAGTGCAAATGTCTTTTACCAGTTTATCGTCTGTAACGTATTCATCAAGTTCGTCATCAGACATTATAGGTTTTCTTGTAGTTTTTGTTATTATATTTTATCACTCTTATATATACCTACATAATAGTTATCACGTTGAGCATCTATGGTTAGAGTATTTATCAATACCGTCAAAGAATAATCGAGATTCATAGCAAGAGCGTGAAGAGGTCCACAAGATCTAGACGGTATAGTTTAAGAGCCATAGAAAAAGCGTGCAGTAGCTACTCTATTCTTATACCTGTAAAAAGAAGACAGGATCTGCACACGCTGGCCACTGCATCAAAGGGTTATTTTGTCAAAATTTATTATATTACAAGGTGAAAGTTACCAATGCAGGCATAAGAGAGTAGAATGTACTAAACCATTGGCTTCGTAGTTTATTTCTCAAGTATTGTATCATCACATCCTTACACGATATTGATAATGAAGATGTAGAAGTATCAATAGAAAGTATATTCATCAAAATCACTCCGTGGAAATTTAGCGTATGTAATCAGATTAAAGAAAATGACACTATGTTATAATAATATATTATTGTATACAATAAATACTTACTCCCATATTGTACATATGGTAATGCTCTGCCTCAAATTTATCAAAGAGTCGTAGCATGAAGCCTATTTCAATTCTGTGGCTTTGCGCAGTGAGTAACCTTGCGTTTGATATTTTTAAAGTATAAAGCTTGCTTATCAGTTGTATGCTTCTTCATGATCAAACGGGTGTGAAGGTAGAGCATATTTCTGTTAATTTTCTAGTTCTAAAATCATTTTAAGGTTGAGTTTTGATATATCGACATTGATAATTCTAATAGAGTTTAATTGATACTCGCATTCTCTGCTGGGATAGAATAATATGTTATTGCAATTTTAGATAATCTGAATCTTTTCCAGTTAGGGTAAGATTTGCGAAACCATAAAGATTTGCCATCACGAATCAAAGCAACACGTTCATAATAAAATGATCATTTCTTTTGTTACCATTATACTATCAGATCTTTTTGTCCAAAGTGAAATCCATCTGTAAGTAACTCTGGTCTTTAGTACTTCCCTATTATTACACTTGTTTTATCTATCTGCTTCTGGGTTTAGCAGAGAATCCTGATATTGAAATACACATTATGATGAATACAGCAATAACAAAACCGGATGAAATAAGCATTTACTGTGGGAATAAAGATATAGTGATTTTTATTAGTATAAGCTTTATAAAATTAGTTTAAACATATAAACTATGTATTACAAGAGCAATAAAAATTGTTTCTTTAGACATAATGGCAAATAGATATCCAATTATGTACTTTGTAAATCAAAAACATATAATATTGCTAGTATTATGCAAAAATACATATACTAAGCTTCAATAAGTGATGTAAAATCAGTTATCATATTGTATGTGGATACAGCCTTATATTGTATCCTATATTATATATCCATTTTAAGGACTTCTTGTTTTAAATACAGCATACGCTAATCTAAAATATATAAAAACCTTAAAAATCATTAAAAGCTTATTAAGTAAAAGTTAAAAGCAAATATAAAAAACCCATAAAAATCCTCTTTTTCTATAGAAATTAATTATATATTGTGTATTACGCATTTATATAATTAAAATAAACAAGAATAATATATTTATTAAAAGTATCAGAATATATTTTTATATTTATCATTTATATAACAATATGTTAAAAACGGATAAAAATAGAACTAATAAAATGAACATTATATATTTTTATTAATTACACAAAAAAAGACAAATTTTATAGTAAAAAGTGATATGATATAATTAGTCAGATAAAATTAAAGCATATTTATATTTTATTACCATGGTCTTTAAACTAAATTATTTGGAGGAATTTTTTAAATGAACACTAGTGGTAGTGAAATCAAAAATATTTGCCGGAAATTCCTAATAAAACTTGCAAGTGATATAGCAAAAATCTTGGTGTAGAGGCATTAATTGCGGGGATTTCTAGAACACAGTGATGGTTGAAATAGTAGTAAATATAGGTGATCCGTTAGAGGACAAGGATATTTATATAATACCAATCTACTTCAGAGCCTGTAGATACTAATTTGATGGAACTTTTGATAATGATAGATGCTTTAGAAACTCAACTGGAAGAATAAATGCTTAAAATTCTACACTTTATTATGGTTATACCAAGACAAGATAGGAAAGCAAAATCAAGAGATCAAATTACAGCTAAACATTTGCCAACCTTATAACAGTTGGGCAAAATAGAATGCTTACCATCGGTTTTTGCCAGCACAATACGAGGATATTTTGATATACCTGTGATCATGCTTAGGTGAACCTATACAGCTGGTGGATACAAAGAAAGATTTTATGGTAGAGAAGATGTTGTTGTAAGTATCTCGGATCTTGGTAGTGTTACAAGATCAAGAATTTTGCAGATGGTCTTGGCTTATCTTGCTATAATAGACAAAAGGGGCAAAAAGCGAATGTATCAGAGGTAATAGATATTATAAGGAGATACTCAAAGTAAGACAGTTCTTATAATAGATGATATAATAATAGATGGCAGAACTCTTACAAATGGTGTATCAGCACTTCTAAAATTAGGTGCAAAAGTATAGCATGTTGTACATAATTGTGCTTACAGACTGCAATACAAAGGATTCTAAATTCTCCTATAAAGAGTACTTGTACTAGATTAATAGCTCTTAGTGATAATAAGATAGACAAATAAACTTTAAGTGTTTTCTATATTTACTGAGCTATATCAAGAATATTAATATAGCTATAAGTCTGTTGCAAATGAATAATAATAAATTAAATTAGAACAAATAAATTAAGGTAGCTTACAAATTAGCAGCTACCCATATATAGGCCCAATGGAAGGAATAAATGTACGTAATAGTAGAGGTCTAGGTAATCCCGGGATCAAATATCAAAACACAAGGCATAATGTGGGATTTATGAGTATAGATATTTTGGTGGTAAATTAGGTATAAAAACAGATAAGATAAAGTATAAATCGCTTATGGGTGAGGGGGAGTTATGAGGGAGAAAAATAATGCTTGTAAAACCACAAACTTTATGAATTCAATTGGAAGCATTGCAACAGATAATGGGTTTTATAAAGTAGAACATAAAAATCTTTTGTCGTATGATGATATAGATATAGATCTTGGGAAATTAAGAATAAGACAAAAGGGTAGTTCAGGGACTCATAATGAGCAAGTAATATATCTTTTTTTAGGGATACATTGATTTTCCTGAATTTGAAGATAGGTGTCAAAGACATAAGTATATGGTTTAGCCAGTTATGTATTATCTAAGGTTACAGAGATGAAATAAAAATTGGTACCTATACTAGAAAATGCAGATAACGTATATGCTTTTGAAACGGAATAGACTGATCTATGAATAGAAATTTTGATATAAAGTAGGTGATGGTTTGGATAAAATTTTTAGAATATTTATCAAAAATAAAGAATTTTGAGTATGGATGAAGACTTAAATAATAATAAAAACTCTGATGATTTCATCCAATACAATACCCATTTTTTGCAAATTATACAAAAAAATCAAACAAAAAGTTATATATATAACTAGCGATATAACATCTCGAGAGTATATAAAGAGTTAAAAAATATGGTGAAAAACAATATTACAAAATGATGAGCAAATTCTATCAGATAGACACCACAAATGATAGGTTTTCCAGAATAAATTGCTAAAGGAAAATATATGATAAGAAGACTATGATTTTTGGTACTTACTGTATCAATTTTTTATGAGGAAAATATATACCTAAGCATTACTATAGAAAAATATGACAACATAGACTCAATAATTGACTTGATATATGATTTAATAAAATAATCTTATACATTTTAAGGTTATGAAAATACAAAAAAATTGAGGTAAAGACAATTTCTCTAAAGGGTTCTATATTGGATATTTTTACACCTGATGTTGCAAACCCTGTAGAATAGAATTTTTTGATGATAGTAGATTCTATAGATTATTTGATTTATCACTCAAATTTCAGTACAAGATAAATCGTAGAATAATACTATCACAGAATATATATATCCTGAAATATGGATAAAATATTCAAAAATATCCAAGTCTTGTAAAAAAAGATACAAGTGAAGACATACATTGTGAAATGGAAAATGAAAATAAAATTCGTATTTTAAGGTTTAGAAAAATACCAACTTATCTATGAAAATGAGGGATGTAAGTATATTTGTTTAATAGGTGATAATGTAGATATTCTGTTAAGTGATTCAAATAGATTTTTGAAAATCAGATGTATATTTTACTGAATTTTTAAGTGAATCATCTTTGAAGGTTTTGCATTAAAGGTCAAGACAATATATTTTTATTCAAAAGTGTATCTTATTTACAAAAGTAAAATCTTATCACCTACAGAGATATCAGGAAATATAAAAAGAACTAACCTAAATCTATAATCAATTTTTAGGTAGGCAACATCATCATAAGTACTTCAGGGAGTAGCTATAGAAAGTATAGAAGATATAAAAATTATAAACAACAAAAATTTAAAAATACTCATATCTTTAGAAGACAGTAATCAAAAACTGTCATCAGAGCTTAAAAACAATGATTTTGTAGTATCTATATAAGGGTAGTGATTTTGTCTCGATTCATCTGATATTTAATAAAGGATAAATTACAAGGACTTATGTTAGAAATTACCGTTTATGTTTCAACAGAAAATGATATATTTTAGGATATAAAAATAAGTTCTTCTCAAAGAAAAGAAAAGCAATATAAAATCTGAGAAAATAGAAAATTTTATAGAATTAAAAGTAGGAATATAGTAGTACATAGGGTCTATGGTATGGGAAAAGTTATTCTTGGGCATAGAGCAAAAAGAAAATAATGGAGTAAAAAAGACTATATAAAAAGTAGCTTATAAAGGTGGGGATAGTATATAACAACACCTATATCTCAAATGGATAAGGTACAAAAATACATAAATGATTCTTAGATAAGATAGCACTTACTCAGTGGGTTCTACACAATGGAAAAAGCAAAACAAAAAGCAAAAAAGCACGGAAGAAATGGCAAAATATTTAGTAGAATTATATGCACAAAGAGAAAATCAAAAAATTTCATTTTTCAAAGAGGATTTTGGTATGGCAAAGAGAATTTGAAGCTCTATTCCCTTTTTTGAAGAAACACCAAGAATCAACTAAAATCAATAAAAGATATAAAGAGATATGGAGAGTATACGTCCTATGGATAGACTGATATGTGGAGATGTAGGATATGGTAAAACAAGTGGCTATAAAGGGGTATATTTCATTTGTATGGATGGTAAACAAGTAGCATTTCTGTAGTTGCCAACTACTATACTAACACAACAACACTATAAGACTATAAGTGAAAGATTTAGAAAATTTTCAAATAAAAAGTAGATGTACTTAGTAGATTTAAAAAGCAAAAAGAGCAAGAGCTTGTAGTGAAAATGTGAAAAGTGGAGAAATAGACCGTATTAGTAGGTACTCATGGACACTTTCAAAGATGTGTCTTTAAAGACTTGGGTAATGCTAGTAATAGATGAAGACAAGATTTAGATGAGGACAAAGAAAAAAAATAAAACAATTGAAAAGTAATATAGATGTACTTACTTTCTAACTGCAACACCTATACCTAGGTTACTTAATATGTCTCTTTCAGGTATAAGAGATATGTCCGTATTACAACAACCACCAAATGATAGATTATCTGTAATAACTTATGTTACAGAGGCTAGAGGGCATAATTATGGATGCTATAGAAGAAGTATCAAAGAGGTGGACAGAAGTATTTTTGTATACAATTCAGTAGAAAATATAGATAAGATGAAAACAACTATTGAAAGATTCATGGTTCCTAATGCTGAAAATGGGTGCTTTATCAGTTGAATGGCTCCGGCAGTACTTGAAGATATAATGATTGATTATCTTGAGGAAAAAATATGATGTATTACTATGTACAACTATTATAGAAACGGGAATGGATATATCAAATGCAAATACAATAATAGTGTATATGCAAGATAAAATGGGATTATCACAACAATTATATCAGTTGAGAGGAAGGAATGGGACCGTTCCGGCGTGAAGCAGGCTTATACGTGTCATATGTATGAAAGATAGTACTTACAAGTGGCTCAAAAAAGATTAAAAAGGCTATAAGAGATTTTACTGAATTTGGAGGTGGATTTAAAGTTGCTATGATGGATTTAGAGATAGAGGTTCTGGCAATTTACTTGGAAACACAAAGTGGACACATAGAAGAAAGTAGGATACGATTTGTATATAAAGTACTAAATGAAAGTTTTAAAAAGCTAAAGGTATACAAGAAGAAGAAGAAGGGTATCAACAGAGGTGTATATATAGGGGTAAATGCTTATATACGGATACTTATATAAGATGAAATACAAAAATGAAATACAAGAAAATAGCATCTATTTCAGTAAGGAAGCTATTTTTTGAGATACAAGCAGAAATAGAAGATAGATGAAATACTACCATATCAAGTAGAAAACTTATTAAAAATATCTAGTATAAAGTTTGGGAGAAAAAATAGGTATAGAAAAATATCTCAAAAATAAACAAATAATATGAAAGTAGTAAAAGATAAAAGTGATACAAACACTAAAATCAACAAAAGGGAAAATATTTTGCTTGAGTAATAGGTTATAGAAAAATGATATAGATATTTAAATATTATTAAAGCAAATATGGTATAATATAGCTAAAACAAAATATAATTTGTATACTAGAAATGGAGAAAAATGAAGAGAAAAATTAAAAAGTATTTATAGCAGAGTTGATATCTATGAGCCTGCTTGTAGGTTGCTACGGATAAGGTAGGTAAGACAAAAGTGGCGCTACAGTAAATGGAAAACAACTTATGGTGAGTGCCTAAAGAAATTTGCGTTTCAAAAATATATGATGATTCTACCTATGGTAAAGAGATATGGAACGAAAAAGTACCAGCAGAACAATCAATAACAAAACAAGAAACAACTCTTATAAAAGATTTTACTTTGAGACTTGTAGAATGTATAATACAAAGAAGAATTATTATCTCAGAGGCGAAAAAACAATCCCACTAACAATAGATGAATCAGAACTTAAAATAGTATTGAATCAATGGAAAAACTCGCCTATTACAAAAGATGCAACAGCAAAATTATTATGAAAAAAATGGAATAACTTCAGAAAGTTGTAACAGATATATTTAAAAGAGCGATAGACATATCTATACAAACTAATTATACAAAAGCAATCCTGTAACTCAAGCGGGTAATAAGTATTATAACATTGCCACGTGGTATACAAATGCACAGAGTAAAGCATCACACGCAATAATCAAGACTCAAAATGATGATGGTACTGAAATGTCTCAAGATAAAGTGGAGTTCAACAAAAGCAAATAGATAGAGATTTATGCAAAAATAAAAGCCAGAGAGGATTTTGCGAAATTAGCAAAACAATACAAGATGCATCAAAAGATGCAGGTGGAGATCTAGGATTTTAGTAAAGGTCAAATGGTAAAGAGTTTGAAGAAGTAGCTTTTTCTATGAAAGTAGGAAAGTATCACAGAGCCTTTCAAGACAAATATGGTTATCCTCTTAGTAAAACTTACAGATAAAAAAGAAGATACAACAGATCCTAAACAAGTAAAGAGTTTTTAAAAGGAACATTTGTAAAGAAAAATTCACTAAATATTTGAAGAACTTAAAAAGCAGCCAAAATAACACAAAGACTGGCGTAGAAAATGCAGAAAAAGATATAAAGTAGAATGAATCACAAACATCTATAACAGACAAAGCTACAGAAGGTTCTAACACTAAAACAGACAACAAAAGAAAAACACAAGAAAAATACAGAAAACCAGAAGATAAAAAATAAAATTTTTTGTTGTAATCAGTTGATAATAGTATCTATTATCACCTCATTTGATTTACATATAAATATATATAAATTTAATTAAAATGTTTAGTTGTTGCCAAAAAGGAGTATCTATGGAAAAATAGACGTTTAGTTATAAATTATATATATAATCAGGGGTGAATCAATTGCTTGAGATACTTATTCACAATTTAAAAGATTTTGAGAGCAGGTATAAATCTTGGCTGCATAGAGAGGCTCAGATGAAAAAGGAGAATCGAGTCATTAGCTTCAAGAAATGGATTTAATGATTTATTAGGACTATTATGCTATGATTATTGATAAAATAAGGAAAAATTTGACAATTTATCAATTTTATGACTATCAACGTATCGGAATTTTTAGAAATCCTGAACAATGATAAGGTATAGATTGAAACAAAAGTTATTTCCAACTTTATTACAAAAAATAAAGATATAAAGGTATGGGTACGGCTTGCTCTACGGGTGAAGAGCCTTATGCTATAACTGTGATACTTTCCAGGTTAATGCCATTAAACAAAATAACAAAATGCAACAGATACTATAGATGATGGAGCTATGGCAAGGCTAAAGCTGGGGTATATGCACAATCAAGTCTTAAAAATGTACCTAAAGATTTAAAAGGAAAAATATTTCAAAGCAAAATGCAGATGGAAAATTTAAAATAAGCAATGAAATAAAATCAAGTTCAATTTACAAAAAACATAATCTTTTAAAAGATTCTTATATATGAATAAATGTGATCTTATAATTAATATTAGAAATGTTACATGATATATTTTACAGATGAGCCAAAAAGTGAAATATCAAAATTTTCAAACTCAACTAAAACAGATGGAGTATTGTTGTAGGCTCTACAGAACAAATAATAGGACCACAACAATATGATTTAAAATCATTAAAGACTTTCTTTTATGGAAGACAAATGGAACTACAAAATATAATTGAAGGGATATTTTAATGCAGACGGATATTATACCATCCACCACGATTTTTTAGATTAGTGATAATTTTTTTTTTACTTGTTTGTTTTTATTCTTTTTTTATCTGTTTTAGAGATATCTATTATAAAAACTAAAATTTGATTCAAGACGAAGAACATAAAGATAATACTTTTGTAAGTAAAATAACTAAAATACAGAAAGATATGCTATAATGATACAGTTTTTGAAGATTTTTTACTTATGATGTTATCTATAGAAAGTTTTCTGTTTATTCAAAAATATAGTAAATTATAAGACATACACATTTACATTTGTTTTTCTTGTAATATCTCTGATAATTGTAGTATTTTCAGAGATAAGCACTAAAAAGATAGCTTTATTTAAAAGTGATAAGCCTAGATTTATGATTATATGGCATATACATTAAGTTTTTGTATATCCTATATATTTTTTTTTTATACAGATAATAAATAGAATAATTTTTGAAATTTCGGTTTAATACAGACTCTTTGAAGAAAAAGAGTATCTGAAGAAGAGATAAAGCTCTTGTTGAGACTGCCAGTGAAAAGAGGTGTATTCAATGATATAGAAAAGATATGATAAATTCAATATTTTCTTTTGACGATATAGCAGACATAATGGTGTCTAGAAAAGACACATACTCGACGAACATTGATGAACCTTTTGAAAAATATATAGATGAGGATACTTGAAGCTACTATTCAAGAATACCTGTATACAAGGAAGATATAGACGACATTATAGGAATACTGAATGTAAAGATCTTACCTTGAAGAAAAGTAGGCTTTGAAAACATGGATATAGAAAATTGTTACAGACACCTTACTTTGTACCTGGGATAGAAGAATATAGATGAAGCAATACGTAACC
>BNJT01001546.1_pt1 | contig 76702 bp, 78 predicted proteins | sample 8540491 | NCBI WGS metagenome assembly BNJT01 (sample SAMD00202455, study PRJDB9452) | human saliva metagenome | host: Homo sapiens | reverse complement strand
TAGTCATGCTTTTTTTAGTTAATACTCAATGAAAATCAAAGAGCAAACTAGAAAGCTAGCCGCAGGCTGTACTTGAGTACGGCAAGGTGAAGCTGACGTGGTTTGAAGAGATTTTCGAAGAGTATAAAGCCTAGTGACAGGATTCAGAAAAAAAGACCTTACCAGACGCTTTTTTTGGTTCTGGTAGGGTCTTTTTCTTTATTTTGTGATGAAGTAAGTGTAGGGGGATAGGGCTCAGATACCTAGAATGACTTATTTTATGTTTTTGAATGAGAATCGATTGAAATTTATAAATCTGTATAAGGAATTAGTGACAAAATGATAGCAAATAGGGTAAATTTCTATATTTTTAATTAAAGTAAAAATTAGGCTAAAAAGTGGACGGGGGGGATTTAGTGCTATAATGTATGTATATTCTTATTGTCTAAAGTTAATATATCGTGATAAGATATCATTGTATTGTATTAGCTTTTTGAATAAGAAGAAATAAAAAAAAAAAATGGAGATCAAAGAATGAAATACAAGAGAACTCAGAAACGCTCTAAGCAGATGTGGCAGCGTGTGGAAAAATTTTCGATTAGAAAGTTTAGCTTTGGAGCAGCATCGTGTTTGATTGGGGCTATTACTGTACTTGGCTCATCATATCAAATAGCTAAAGCGGACGGGATAACATCCTATGAAGCTAATGGTAATAAAGTGACCGCTTATGCTCATGGAGAAAGTGTGTATAAACTTAGAGGTACTTCAACAAGTATTTATAATGCTTTTCGTATGAACGTTGATACTTCCAAGTATACAAAAGAAAATCCAGTAGTTACTGTTACATTAACGTATAATGCTAAAGATAACTCGCATGAAGAAGCTCCGATATTTTGGAGTGGTCGACCATTTCATTGGTTCACTGTGCCAGAAGGAACAGAAGAATTAGGGAACGGCAACAAACTTACACTAACAAATGGTAGTGGAGTTACTAATGAGTATACAAATTGGAGTGGTTGGGAAAGTAATTCACGTTTTATCCACAGTAAATATAAAGACAATCCAGATGCGTGGGAAAGACACAATACAACTACTGGAGAAACGTTAAGAAAAACACCTTTTGCAAGTTTAAATAGTGAATTTAATAAGTTTTTAGGAGATTATAATAATCGTTGGTATGATAATAGCAATATGCCTACTCAAGAAATCATGCATGACCTTCGTGCTAAGAGCCGAAGTATTTACGCTGATTGGGAAAAAAGAGCAGCTGGTACTGTAACGGTTACTTATATTACAAAAGTGAAAGATCCTGTAAACACTAAAGAGTTAACAATTGGTATGGGGGTCTATCAAGAATTAAATAGGCAACAATACGCTCGTGTTGAAACTGTTAAGCTTCCGGTATTGTATAAATTAAATGAAGTTTTTGAACCGAAGCTACCAGAACGTACAGGAGTAGTAGATAAAACAAAACTTACAGATGCTGAAGTAAATGATATTAAAGAAAAAATTTGGACAGCCAATGGCAATAATGAAAGTGAGCTTTTATCTACAAATAAATCGTTTAAAGATAATTTAAAAAACAGTAAAGATTCAATTACTATTGACAAAGCTACTGGTAATGCAACGATTACTTATAAGGACGGTAGTACTGATACAATTGAAGGTTCTAAGTTGATTTATGAAAAAACAAAAGCATCAAAAACTGAGACTCTAAAAAAAGTTACGCATGGACTGCTTACGTACTACATTAATCCTGTAGAAGTGGAAAGTTATAATCGTATTACTTCAGAAGACCGAGATAAAGCCTTAGATAGCTTTGTAAGTGCCAATTTAACGGAAGCTGGTCTGAAATACTACAATAGTCATAAAGAAGTACGTCCGGAAGATCTTAAATCTGGGGTTAGCTTTAACTTGTGGAGGTATGGTGCTAAACTTGTCTTCACTGGGAAAGATGAATTAGACATTAGACGAACAGGACGTGAACGTAGCTTAGGTATTGTAGCTAAAGACCACCTATTTAAGCAAAAACAAGAACCTGCATTTGATGTTAACGCTGCACGTACTGAAGCTAAAAAGGTAATAGGTTCGTTGGATAATTTATATCCAAGCGAAAAAACTGATTTTGAAACTAAAATAAATCAAGCAACAAGCCGTGAAGGTATTGAAAAAGTACTAAAAGATGCCCAATCAAAAGCAACTGAAAATGCTGTAGAATTAGCTAAAAATGAAAAAAAGGCTGCTAATGATAAAAATCAATGCGCTAGGTTATCTAACAAAAGATGAAAAAAAGAAGCAGCAATTGCTAAAATTAATACCGCAACGATAAAAACAAAGTGATACTACTGTTGATAAAGCAGTCGGGACTAATAATCCGGATACTGATACTAATCGTGAAGCTACAAAAACTCGTTTAAATAAAATTGTAGCTGAACTTGAAGAGAAAAATTTAGCAAAAGCCAAAGAAGAAGCGATTAAGAATATTAACAACATTTCAGATGAAAACTTACCAAAAAGCTGAAAAAGATAAGTATATTCAACAAATCAATGCCGCCACTGAAGTAGGACCTGTAACTAAAGACAGAACTGTTCTTAATTTAGTAAAACAAGCTCAAGAAGCAGCATCTGCTAAAGAAGCTGAACGTAAAAAAGCAGAAGCAGATAAAGTTCGTCAGCAATATAAGGATATGATTAACCAAATTCCTGGGTTAACTGATGAGGAGAAAAAACAATATAATGCTGCAATCGATAAAGCAACTAGTACCGATGAAATGGACGCTATCGTTGACTTTGCTAAATTAGCAGGTGAACGCAAAAAAACGCTGTAGCTGAAATAGAAAAACTAGAGCACTTAAATAATAATCAAAAAAACAATCGTTTAAAGATTTAGTGGAAAACAGCGCTAATAAAGAAGAAATAGAAAATTATGTTTCACAAGCTAAACAATTAAATAGCAAAATGAAACAACTTAAGGAGTTAGCTGGAAAAGCGAACGAATTAAAAGCAACGGATAAATATACATCGGCTGCAACCGACAAGAAAACTGCATTTGATAAAGCGTTAACAGCTGCTGAAAGTGTGTTAGATAAAGCGAATGGTGCTGATAAATCCATCTCAACTGTAGAAAACTTATTCAAAACATTAGAAACCGCAATCAACGAATTAAAACCTGGTAGTGAAAAAGTAAAAGTTGATGTAGACAAATCTCTTTTACAAGAAGAATATGCTAAAGGTGAAACAGTCAAAAAATCACCAGCTTATACTAAAGAAAAAGATGAAACTAAGAAAAAAAGCTTACGATGATGCATTAAGAAAAAGCAAAAGAAATATTAGATAAGTCGGATGCTTCACAAGACGAAGTAGATAAAGCGTTAGAAGCTTTAGAATCAGCCAAAAGCAGGCTTAAATGGTAAACAAGAAGAATTTGCTTTAAGTAAAAAAGATGAGAAACCAGTACCTATTTCTGTTGAACCAGTTGTAGGAGATATTAATTTATCTTCAGAAGATAAAAAAAGTTAGTTCAAGATAAGATAAACGGAATACCAACTGGAGCAATAGTAGTCTACAAGCCAATAGTAGAAAAAGACAATAAAAAAATATGTGCCAGTAAAAAGTGACACACGAAAAATGTTTCAAAAAGAAATTGAAATTGAAGTGGTTCAATCTGAAGCGGCGAAAATAACACCGACAGTAAGTACAGCGAAATTAAGTGAAGTGCCAACAGAAAACGGGACAATCACAAAAGCAGAAGATGTACAAAAAGTTACAGAAGCAGTATCAGTTCCAGTTCCAGAAGGTCAGGCTCAACCAAGAAAAAGACTTAGTTGACAATGGGAAAGTAGTACAAGGTACAGACCAACGTGCGAACGGTGGAGCGAATAATACAGGTAAATTGGTTGTCAAAGTTGAGGTAACTTATCAGGATGGCTCAAAAGAAACTGTTGAAGTTCCAGTAGAAGGAACTGATGCTGCGAAATCACCATTAACTCCTCCAACAAAAGTAAAAGTTAATAATCCAAATAGTCTAACTGAAGAAGAAAAAACAGCAGTAAAAGAAGCAGTTAAGAAAACAAATCCAACATTAAACGACAAAGATATTTCAGTAGATGAAAAAGGAAAAGTGACAGTAACATATCCAGATACATCAACAAACACGTTGGAAGCAGACAAAACTGTAGAAGCTAAAAACAGAGTTAGACAAAGCTAAAGAGAAAGCGAAATCAGACTTAACAGACGCAGCTAATAAAGAAAAATCAGAAATCGACGCAGATACTAAGCTAAGCAAAGATGAAAAAGACAAAGCCAAAGCTAAAGTCGACGAAGTTAAGAAAGCAGCGGAAGACAAAATCGGTAAAGCGACAACGCCAGAAGATGTCACAAAAAGCAACAGACGAAGGTAAGAAAGCAATCGATGAAGTGCACCAAACAGAGTTAGACAAAGCTAAAGAGAAAGCGAAATCAGACTTAACAGACGCAGCTAATAAAGAAAAAAATCAGAAATCGACGCAGATACTAAGCTAAGCAAAGATGAAAAAGACAAAGCCAAAGCTAAAGTCGACGAAGTTAAGAAAGCAGCGGAAGACAAAAATCGGTAAAGCGACAACGCCAGAAGATGTCACAAAAAGCAACAGACGAAGGTAAGAAAGCAATCGATGAAGTGCACCAAACAGAGTTAGACAAAGCTAAAGAGAAAGCGAAATCAGACTTAACAGACGCAGCTAACAAAGAAAAAAATCAGAAATCGACGCAGATACTAAGCTAAGCAAAGATGAAAAAAAGACAAAGCCAAAGCTAAAGTCGACGAAGTTAAGAAAGCAGCGGAAGACAAAATCGGTAAAGCGACAACGCCAGAAGATGTCACAAAAGCAACAGACGAAGGTAAGAAAGCAATCGATGAAGTGCACCAAACAGAGTTAGACAAAGCTAAAGAGAAAGCGAAATCAGACTTAACAGACGCAGCTAATAAAGAAAAAAATCAGAAATCGACGCAGATACTAAGCTAAGCAAAGATGAAAAAGACAAAGCCAAAGCTAAAGTCGACGAAGTTAAGAAAGCAGCGGAAGACAAAATCGGTAAAAGCGACAACGCCAGAAGATGTCACAAAAAGCAACAGACGAAGGTAAGAAAGCAATCGATGAAGTGCACCAAACAGAGTTAGACAAAGCTAAAGAGAAAGCGAAATCAGACTTAACAGACGCAGCTAACAAAGAAAAAAATCAGAAATCGACGCAGATACTAAGCTAAGCAAAGATGAAAAAAAGACAAAGCCAAAGCTAAAGTCGACGAAGTTAAGAAAGCAGCGGAAGACAAAATCGGTAAAAGCGACAACGCCAGAAGATGTCACAAAAAGCAACAGACGAAGGTAAGAAAGCAATCGATGAAGTGCACCAAACAGAGTTAGACAAAGCTAAAGAGAAAGCGAAATCAGACTTAACAGACGCAGCTAATAAAGAAAAAAATCAGAAATCGACGCAGATACTAAGCTAAGCAAAGATGAAAAAAGACAAAAACCAAAGCTAAAGTCGACGAAGTTAAGAAAGCAGCGGAAGACAAAATCGGTAAAGCGACAACGCCAGAAGATGTCACAAAAGCAACAGACGAAGGTAAGAAAGCAATCGATGAAGTGCACCAAACAGAGTTAGACAAAGCTAAAGAGAAAGCGAAATCAGACTTAACAGACGCAGCTAATAAAGAAAAAAATCAGAAATCGACGCAGATACTAAGCTAAGCAAAGATGAAAAAGACAAAGCCAAAGCTAAAGTCGATGAAGCTAAGAAAGCAGCGGAAGACAAAATCGGTAAAGCGACAACGCCAGAAGATGTCACAAAAGCAACAGACGAAGGTAAGAAAGCAATCGATGAAGTGCACCAAACAGAGTTAGACAAAGCTCAAGAGAAAGCGAAATCAGACTTAACAGACGCAGCTAATAAAGAAAAAAATCAGAAATCGACGCAGATACTAAGCTAAGCAAAGATGAAAAAGACAAAGCCAAAGCTAAAGTCGACGAAGTTAAGAAAGCAGCGGAAGACAAAATCGGTAAAGCGACAACGCCAGAAGATGTCACAAAAGCAACAGACGAAGGTAAGAAAGCAATCGATGAAGTGCACCAAACAGAGTTAGACAAAGCTAAAGAGAAAGCGAAATCAGACTTAACAGACGCAGCTAACAAAGAAAAAAATCAGAAATCGACGCAGATACTAAGCTAAGCAAAGATGAAAAAGACAAAGCCAAAGCTAAAGTCGACGAAGTTAAGAAAGCAGCGGAAGACAAAATCGGTAAAGCGACAACGCCAGAAGATGTCACAAAAGCAACAGACGAAGGTAAGAAAGCAATCGATGAAGTGCACCAAACAGAGTTAGACAAAGCTAAAGAGAAAGCGAAATCAGACTTAACAGACGCAGCTAATAAAGAAAAAAATCAGAAATCGACGCAGATACTAAGCTAAGCAAAGATGAAAAAGACAAAGCCAAAGCTAAAGTCGACGAAGTTAAGAAAGCAGCGGAAGACAAAATCGGTAAAGCGACAACGCCAGAAGATGTCACAAAAAGCAACAGACGAAGGTAAGAAAGCAATCGATGAAGTGCACCAAACAGAGTTAGACAAAGCTCAAGAGAAAGCGAAATCAGACTTAACAGACGCAGCTAACAAAGAAAAAAATCAGAAATCGACGCAGATACTAAGCTAAGCAAAGATGAAAAAGACAAAGCCAAAGCTAAAGTCGACGAAGTTAAGAAAGCAGCGGAAGACAAAATCGGTAAAGCGACAACGCCAGAAGATGTCACAAAAGCAATAGACGAAGGTAAGAAAGCAATCGATGAAGTGCACCAAACAGAGTTAGACAAAGCTAAAGAGAAAGCGAAATCAGACTTAACAGACGCAGCTAATAAAGAAAAAAATCAGAAATCGACGCAGATACTAAGCTAAGCAAAGATGAAAAAGACAAAGCCAAAGCTAAAGTCGACGAAGTTAAGAAAGCAGCGGAAGACAAAATCGGTAAAGCGACAACGCCAGAAGATGTCACAAAAGCAACAGACGAAGGTAAGAAAGCAATCGATGAAGTGCACCAAACAGAGTTAGACAAAGCTAAAGAGAAAGCGAAATCAGACTTAACAGACGCAGCTAATAAAGAAAAAAATCAGAAATCGACGCAGATACTAAGCTAAGCAAAGATGAAAAAGACAAAGCCAAAGCTAAAGTCGACGAAGTTAAGAAAGCAGCGGAAGACAAAATCGGTAAAGCGACAACGCCAGAAGATGTCACAAAAGCAACAGACGAAGGTAAGAAAGCAATCGATGAAGTGCACCAAACAGAGTTAGACAAAGCTAAAGAGAAAGCGAAATCAGACTTAACAGACGCAGCTAACAAAGAAAAATCAGAAATCGACGCAGATACTAAGCTAAGCAAAGATGAAAAAGACAAAGCCAAAGCTAAAGTCGACGAAGTTAAGAAAGCAGCGGAAGACAAAATCGGTAAAGCGACAACGCCAGAAGATGTCACAAAAGCAACAGACGAAGGTAAGAAAGCAATCGATGAAGTGCACCAAACAGAGTTAGACAAAGCTAAAGAGAAAGCGAAATCAGACTTAACAGACGCAGCTAATAAAGAAAAATCAGAAATCGACGCAGATACTAAGCTAAGCAAAGATGAAAAAGACAAAAACCAAAGCTAAAGTCGACGAAGTTAAGAAAGCAGCGGAAGACAAAATCGGTAAAGCGACAACGCCAGAAGATGTCACAAAAAGCAACAGACGAAGGTAAGAAAGCAATCGATGAAGTGCACCAAACAGAGTTAGACAAAGCTAAAGAGAAAGCGAAATCAGACTTAACAGACGCAGCTAATAAAGAAAAAAATCAGAAATCGACGCAGATACTAAGCTAAGCAAAGATGAAAAAGACAAAGCCAAAGCTAAAGTCGATGAAGCTAAGAAAGCAGCGGAAGACAAAAATCGGTAAAGCGACAACGCCAGAAGATGTCACAAAAGCAACAGACGAAGGTAAGAAAGCAATCGATGAAGTGCACCAAACAGAGTTAGACAAAGCTCAAGAGAAAGCGAAATCAGACTTAACAGACGCAGCTAATAAAGAAAAAAATCAGAAATCGACGCAGATACTAAGCTAAGCAAAGATGAAAAAGACAAAGCCAAAGCTAAAGTCGACGAAGTTAAGAAAGCAGCGGAAGACAAAATCGGTAAAGCGACAACGCCAGAAGATGTCACAAAAAGCAACAGACGAAGGTAAGAAAGCAATCGATGAAGTGCACCAAACAGAGTTAGACAAAGCTAAAGAGAAAGCGAAATCAGACTTAACAGACGCAGCTAACAAAGAAAAAAATCAGAAATCGACGCAGATACTAAGCTAAGCAAAGATGAAAAAGACAAAGCCAAAGCTAAAGTCGACGAAGTTAAGAAAGCAGCGGAAGACAAAATCGGTAAAGCGACAACGCCAGAAGATGTCACAAAAAGCAACAGACGAAGGTAAGAAAGCAATCGATGAAGTGCACCAAACAGAGTTAGACAAAGCTAAAGAGAAAGCGAAATCAGACTTAACAGACGCAGCTAATAAAGAAAAAAATCAGAAATCGACGCAGATACTAAGCTAAGCAAAGATGAAAAAAAGACAAAGCCAAAGCTAAAGTCGACGAAGTTAAGAAAGCAGCGGAAGACAAAATCGGTAAAGCGACAACGCCAGAAGATGTCACAAAAGCAACAGACGAAGGTAAGAAAGCAATCGATGAAGTGCACCAAACAGAGTTAGACAAAGCTCAAGAGAAAGCGAAATCAGACTTAACAGACGCAGCTAACAAAGAAAAAAATCAGAAATCGACGCAGATACTAAGCTAAGCAAAGATGAAAAAAGACAAAGCCAAAGCTAAAGTCGACGAAGTTAAGAAAGCAGCGGAAGACAAAATCGGTAAAGCGACAACGCCAGAAGATGTCACAAAAAGCAATAGACGAAGGTAAGAAAGCAATCGATGAAGTGCACCAAACAGAGTTAGACAAAGCTAAAGAGAAAGCGAAATCAGACTTAACAGACGCAGCTAATAAAGAAAAAAATCAGAAATCGACGCAGATACTAAGCTAAGCAAAGATGAAAAAAAGACAAAGCCAAAGCTAAAGTCGACGAAGTTAAGAAAGCAGCGGAAGACAAAATCGGTAAAGCGACAACGCCAGAAGATGTCACAAAAAGCAACAGACGAAGGTAAGAAAGCAATCGATGAAGTGCACCAAACAGAGTTAGACAAAGCTAAAGAGAAAGCGAAATCAGACTTAACAGACGCAGCTAACAAAGAAAAAAATCAGAAATCGACGCAGATACTAAGCTAAGCAAAGATGAAAAAGACAAAGCCAAAGCTAAAGTCGACGAAGTTAAGAAAGCAGCGGAAGACAAAATCGGTAAAAGCGACAACGCCAGAAGATGTCACAAAAAGCAACAGACGAAGGTAAGAAAGCAATCGATGAAGTGCACCAAACAGAGTTAGACAAAGCTAAAGAGAAAGCGAAATCAGACTTAACAGACGCAGCTAATAAAGAAAAAAATCAGAAATCGACGCAGATACTAAGCTAAGCAAAGATGAAAAAGACAAAACCAAAGCTAAAGTCGACGAAGTTAAGAAAGCAGCGGAAGACAAAAATCGGTAAAGCGACAACGCCAGAAGATGTCACAAAAGCAACAGACGAAGGTAAGAAAGCAATCGATGAAGTGCACCAAACAGAGTTAGACAAAGCTAAAGAGAAAGCGAAATCAGACTTAACAGACGCAGCTAATAAAGAAAAAAATCAGAAATCGACGCAGATACTAAGCTAAGCAAAGATGAAAAAGACAAAGCCAAAGCTAAAGTCGATGAAGCTAAGAAAGCAGCGGAAGACAAAATCGGTAAAGCGACAACGCCAGAAGATGTCACAAAAAGCAACAGACGAAGGTAATAAAGCAATCGATGAAGTGCACCAAACAGAGTTAGACAAAGCTCAAGAGAAAGCGAAATCAGACTTAACAGACGCAGCTAATAAAGAAAAAAATCAGAAATCGACGCAGATACTAAGCTAAGCAAAGATGAAAAAGACAAAGCCAAAGCTAAAGTCGACGAAGTTAAGAAAGCAGCGGAAGACAAAATCGGTAAAGCGACAACGCCAGAAGATGTCACAAAAGCAACAGACGAAGGTAAGAAAGCAATCGATGAAGTGCACCAAACAGAGTTAGACAAAGCTAAAGAGAAAGCGAAATCAGACTTAACAGACGCAGCTAACAAAGAAAAAAATCAGAAATCGACGCAGATACTAAGCTAAGCAAAGATGAAAAAGACAAAACCAAAGCTAAAGTCGACGAAGTTAAGAAAGCAGCGGAAGACAAAATCGGTAAAGCGACAACGCCAGAAGATGTCACAAAAAGCAACAGACGAAGGTAAGAAAGCAATCGATGAAGTGCACCAAACAGAGTTAGACAAAGCTCAAGAGAAAGCGAAATCAGACTTAACAGACGCAGCTAACAAAGAAAAAAATCAGAAATCGACGCAGATACTAAGCTAAGCAAAGATGAAAAAAAGACAAAACCAAAGCTAAAGTCGACGAAGTTAAGAAAGCAGCGGAAGACAAAAATCGGTAAAGCGACAACGCCAGAAGATGTCACAAAAAGCAACAGACGAAGGTAAGAAAGCAATCGATGAAGTGCACCAAACAGAGTTAGACAAAGCTCAAGAGAAAGCGAAATCAGACTTAACAGACGCAGCTAATAAAGAAAAAAATCAGAAATCGACGCAGATACTAAGCTAAGCAAAGATGAAAAAGACAAAGCCAAAGCTAAAGTCGACGAAGTTAAGAAAGCAGCGGAAGACAAAATCGGTAAAGCGACAACGCCAGAAGATGTCACAAAAGCAACAGACGAAGGTAAGAAAGCAATCGATGAAGTGCACCAAACAGAGTTAGACAAAGCTCAAGAGAAAGCAAAATCAGACTTAACAGACGCAGCTAATAAAGAAAAATCAGAAATCGACGCAGATACTAAGCTAAGCAAAGATGAAAAAGACAAAGCCAAAGCTAAAGTCGACGAAGTTAAGAAAGCAGCGGAAGACAAAATCGGTAAAGCGACAACGCCAGAAGATGTCACAAAAGCAACAGACGAAGGTAAGAAAGCAATCGCAGATGTCTATAAACCACAAACTGCTAAAGGTCAATCAACAAATGTCTTTAAACCAGGGTTAGACTTACAGACTGCTTTAGTATCAGGAAAAGCAACTGTTGAAAAAGGTAAAGACTTAACTGATGAAGAAATCCTAAAACAATTAGCACTAGCTGATGGAGTAACAGCGAAAATCACTTCTAAACCAACTACAACAGAAACAGGAACTAAAGAAGCAGAAGTGGAAGTAACCCTAGCTGATGGTACTAAAGTAACTGTAAAAAGTACCGGTTGAAGTAGTTGATTCCTTAGGCACAGCTGATAAAGATAATGATCTTGCTAAGGCGAAAGAAGATGCTAAAAAACAAGTAGAAGAAGCTGCTAAAGCTAAAATCACTGAAATCAAGAAGGATACAGGTCTAACTGAAGAGCAAAAGCAAAAATCTGAAGAAGCAATCAATAAAGCCAAAGAAGATGCTAACAAAGCTATTGACCAAGCATCATCAGCAGGAACAGCTAAACAAATCGCAGATCAAGCAAAAAGAAAATATTGAAAAAAATATGATCCAAAAAGCAGATACAGAAGTTAAGAAACCAGATGTAACAAACCTTGATGAAGAAAAAAAGCGAAAGCAAAAAGCTGAGATACTAGAAGAAGCTCAAAAACGCATTGACGAAATCAAGAACAATAAAGATTTATCAGACGAAGCGAAACAAAAAGCTATCGAAGAAATCAATAAGGCCAAAGATAAAGCGATTGAAGACATCAACAAAGGTCAATCTAAAGATGAAATCAACGCGGCGAAAGAAGCTGGTATTCATAAGATAAATGAAGTTCAACCAGATGGCTCTATTGCATCTAAATTCGAACCGAAAGTTCCTGAAAACAAAGTGGAAGTGGGAAATCCAGCAAAACTTTCAGATGAAGAAAGAGAACAAGTTCGTCAAAACATCGAAGGAGCTAACACATTCCCAGATGGAACAACAGTAGTAGTAAAAACCAGATGGAACAGCGGTAATCACATACAAAGACGGTTCAACTGACACTATCTCTAAAGATAAATTGGTAGCGCCAGCTAACAAAGAGACAGGAACAATCGCGTCAAGAACCGAGCCAGTTATCCCAGGAAAAACACAAGTAGGAAATACTACGAAATTAACACCTGAAGAACAAGCTACGGTTAAAAAAGCGGTAGAAGATGCGAACAACTTCCCAGCAGGAACTACAGTAGAAGTAAGACCTGATGGAACAGTAGTCATCACCTATCCAGATAAATCTGTAGATACAATAACAGGGGATAAACTTGTTGAAAGGAAGTAAACAAGAAACTCTAAAAGTTCAGACAGATGCAGAGAAGAACCCAGCGCAAGTTCCAGGAAACTTTGTACCTGTTGAAAATACTCACAACTTGACACAGGCGGAGCAAGATACTGTAGCAGCTAAGGTTAAAGAAGCAAATCCAGCGGCGACAGATGTTAAGGTATCTAAAGATGGAACAGCAACGCTAATATATGGAGATGGTTCAGTAAACACAATTTCAGGAACCAGTCTAGTAGTAGCTAAAGATACTGACAATGAAGCTTCAACACAAGCTGCGCAAAATCCAGCTGTGGTGCCAGCAACTACAGAAGTTGGAAATGCTCATGGCTTAACACCTGAGGAACAAGCTGCAGTAGCTACGAAAGTGAAACAAGCAAATCCAGTGGCGACAGATGTTAAGGTATCTAAAGACGGAACAGCGACATTGACATACTCAGCTGGTTCAGTCAATACAATTCCAGGAACTAGTCTAGTAGTTCAAAAAGAAGAAACTTCAACACAAGAGCAACCAACAATCGCAGAGAAGACAAAAGTAATCATCCCAGCTAACCCTACAAAAGTAGCAGAAGCTACAAGATTGACAGATGCAGAAAAAAAGAAGCTGTTAAAAAAAGCTGTAGTAGATGCAAATGGATTCGGAAGCGATGTTAAAGTTGAAGTAGCTGGAGATGGCACAGCGACAATCGTCTTTAAAGATGGTTCAGCTATTACAATTCCAGGAAATCAATTGGTAGCACAAGATCCAAAAGCACAAGATAGCACTAAACCGACTGCTGAAAAATCAACTGTTAAAGCGCCTGCTCAAAGAGTAGATGTAAAAGATATAACTCATTTAACAGATGAAGAAAAAGAAAAAGTTAAGGTTGCTATTTTACAAGCAAATGGTTCAGCATTAGACGGAGCGACAATCAATGTAGCTGGAGATGGTACAGCAACAATCACATTCCCAGATGGTTCAGTAGTGACGATTCTAGGGAAAGATACAGTTCAACAATCTGCCAAAGGTGAATCTGTAACTCAAGAAGCTACACCAGAGTATAAGCCAGAAACTACACCAGGTGGAGATAATGGAGGCAATACTGGAAGCTCAGATGCTAATGCGAATGCAGGCGGTGGTAGCCAGGCAGGCGGACAAGCTAACACAGGTTCACAAAACCCAGCTCAATCACAAGCTTCTAAGCAATTAGCTACTGAAAAAGAATCAGCTAAAAATGCCATTGAAAAAGCTGCCAAGGACAAGCAGGATGAAATCAAAGGCGCACCGCTTTCTGATAAAGAAAAAAAGCAGAACTTTTAGCAAGAGTGGAAGCAGAAAAAAACAAGCAGCTCTCAAAGAAATTGAAAATGCGAAAACTGTGGAAGATGTGAAGGAAGCAGAAACGATTGGAGTGCAAGCCATTGCCATGGTTACAATTCCTAAGAGACCAGTGGCTCCTAATGCTGCTCCTCAGGCAACAAGTGCACCGCAAGCAACTGCAGGAACAATGCAAGATGTTACCTACCAGTCACCTGCTGGTAAACAATTACCTAACACAGGTTCAGCATCAAGTGCAGCACTTGCTAGTCTTGGTCTAGTGGCGGCAACCAGTGGTTTTGCTTTTGCTAGGAAGAAAGGCTAGACGTAGAAAAATAGGACAGCTAGAAAAATTCTATTCTCTACTTAAAGTTAGATTATAAGGGGGATTTTTGAGAAGTCATCAATCTAGTGATGGGTGAGAGAAGTGAGAACCCAAGATAATCACACACTTTAGCTGAAAAGGGATATTCTATCAATATAACCAGTCTCTTCTGTCTCTAACTGTGGAATAGAAGATGGGTAATATCGGATAGAAAAGCTAGCAGAATAGCTTTCTATGGAAGAGAGGAGGGAAACCGAAAAATTGGGTGCCCCTCCTCTTTTTTGGTATAATAGAAGATAGAAAACGAGGTTAGAAGAGATGATTTTTGATACACATACACACTTGAATGTAGAAGAATTTGCGGGTCGTGAGGCAGAAGAAATTACCTTGGCTGCTGAGATGGGTGTGACACAGATGAATATTGTGGGTTTTGATCAACCGACGATTGAGCGTGCTTTGGAGCTGGTAGATGAGTATGACCAACTCTACGCAACTATTGGTTGGCATCCGACAGAAGCAGGGACTTATACGGAGGAAGTCGAGGCTTACTTGTTGGATAAGTTAAAACACCCCAAGGTTGTGGCTTTAGGTGAGATTGGTTTAGACTACCATTGGATGACAGCGCCAAAAGAAGTGCAGGAGCAGGTTTTTCGCCGTCAGATCCAGCTATCTAAGGACTTGAATTTACCTTTTGTTGTCCATACCCGTGATGCGCTGGAAGACACCTATGAGATTATTAAGAGCGAGGGTGTTGGTCCTCGTGGTGGTATCATGCATTCATTTTCAGGAACTCTTGAATGGGCAGAGAAGTTTGTCGAGCTTGGTATGACCATTTCCTTCTCAGGAGTGGTGACTTTCAAGAAGGCAACTGATATCCAAGAAGTAGCTAAAGAGTTACCTTTGGACAAGATTTTGATGGAGACGGATGCTCCCTACTTAGCACCTGTACCCAAGCGTGGTCGCGAAAACAAAACGGCCTATACTCGCTATGTAGTGGACTTTATCGCTGACTTGCGTGGGATGACGGCAGAAGAGCTAGCAGTGGCAACGACTGCAAATGCAGAGCGCATTTTTGGATTGGACAGCAAGTAATGAAAGAAAAAATTTCCCAAGTCATCGTGGTCGAAGGGCGCGATGATACGGCCAATCTCAAACGTTATTTCGATGTAGAGACCTATGAGACCCGAGGTTCTGCCATCAATGAGCAGGATCTAGAGCGGATTCAGCGTCTACACCAACGCCATGGAGTCATTGTCTTTACAGACCCAGATTTTAATGGGGAGCGGATTCGTCGGATGATTATGACGGCTATTCCAACGGTTCAGCATGCCTTTCTCAAACGAGATGAAGCTGTTCCCAAGTCCAAGACTAAGGGGCGTTCTCTGGGAATTGAGCATGCTAGCTATGAAGACCTGAAAATGGCTCTAGCTCAGGTGACAGAACAATTTGAACATGAGAGTCAGTTTGACATTAGTCGTAGCGACTTGATTCGCCTTGGTTTTCTAGCAGGGGCAGATAGCCGTAAGCGACGAGAATATCTAGGAGAGGCTCTCCGAATCGGCTATTCCAACGGCAAGCAACTCCTCAAACGCCTAGAGTTGTTTGGGGTTACCTTGGCAGAAGTGGAAGAAGCTATGAAATCTTATGAGAACAGCTAAGCAGACCCCAAAATACAAGGGGAATGTGTTACAATAGTAGTAACAGATAATAGAAAAGAGAATAGATGAGAATTGCAGATTATAGCGTGACCAAGGCAGTGCTGGAGCGTCACGGTTTTACCTTTAAAAAGTCCTTTGGGCAAAATTTCCTGACGGATACCAATATCCTTCAAAAAATCGTGGATACGGCTGAGATTGACGACCAGGTTAATGTCATCGAAATCGGGCCAGGTATTGGTGCCTTGACGGAGTTTCTGGCTGAGCGTGCGGCTCAAGTCATGGCCTTTGAGATTGACCACCGTTTGGTGCCAATTTTGGCAGATACTTTGCGTGATTTTGATAATGTAACCGTAGTCAACGAGGACATTCTCAAGGTCGATTTGGTGCAACATATCCAGAATTTTAAAAATCCTGACCTGCCAATCAAGGTAGTGGCCAACTTGCCTTATTACATCACAACGCCTATTCTCATGCACTTAATTGAGAGTGGCATTCCTTTCAGTGAGTTTGTGGTCATGATGCAGAAAGAAGTGGCGGATCGTATCTCAGCCCAACCTAACACCAAGGCTTACGGTAGCCTGTCGATTGCGGTTCAGTACTACATGACAGCCAAGGTTGCCTTTATCGTGCCGCGTACAGTCTTTGTGCCAGCGCCAAATGTGGACTCAGCCATTTTGAAAATGGTGCGTCGTCCAGAGCCGGCTGTAGCAGTAGAAGATGAGAACTTCTTCTTTAAGGTTTCCAAGGCTAGTTTCACTCATCGCCGCAAGACCTTGTGGAACAATTTGACAGGTTACTTTGGCAAGACTGAAGAGGTCAAGGACAAGCTGACCAAGGCCTTGGACCAAACAGGCTTATCACCAAGTGTGCGTGGGGAAGCTCTCAGCTTGGCAGAATTTGCCAGCCTAGCAGATGCGCTTAAAGGGCAAGGACTCTAAGATGTACGGACAAATTATTAAAGCCTTGGCGGGGTTCTACTATGTGGAAAGTGATGGCCGGGTTTATCAGACGCGCGCGCGTGGGAATTTCCGTAAAAAAGGCCATACTCCCTACGTTGGGGATTTGGTAGATTTTTCTGCAGAGGAAAATTCAGAAGGCTATATTCTCAAGATTCACGAACGGAAAAACAGTCTGGTCCGTCCGCCTATTGTCAATATTGATCAAGCTGTAGTAATCATGTCTGTCAAGGAACCTGATTTTAACAGCAATTTGTTGGATCGTTTTTTGATTCTTTTGGAGCACAAGGGTATCCATCCAATCGTCTATATTTCCAAGATGGACCTACTGGAAGATAGAGGGGAACTGGATTTTTACCAACAGACTTATGGTGACATCGGCTATGACTTTGTGACCAGTAAAGAGGGACTCCTGCCTTTGTTAACAGGCAAGGTTACAGTCTTTATGGGGCAGACAGGTGTTGGGAAGTCAACTCTTCTCAATAAAATCGCACCAGACCTCAATCTTGAAACAGGAGAAATTTCAGACAGTCTGGGTCGTGGGCGCCACACTACTCGAGCAGTTAGTTTTTATAATCTCAATGGAGGTAAAATCGCAGATACACCGGGTTTTCATCCTTGGACTATGAAGTGTCAACGGCTGAAGACCTCAATCAGGCCTTCCCAGAGATTGCTACTGTCAGCCGAAACTGCAAATTCCGCACTTGTACCCATACCCATGAGCCGTCCTGTGCAGTGAAGCCGGCAGTAGAAGAGGGTGCCATTGCTACCTTCCGTTTTGACAACTACCTGCAATTCCTCAGTGAAATTGAAAATCGCAGAGAAACCTATAAAAAGGTCAGCAAAAAAATTCCAAAATAAGGAGAAACCTATGTCTCAATACAAGATTGCTCCGTCAATTCTGGCAGCAGATTATGCCAACTTTGAACGTGAAATCAAACGCCTAGAAGCAACTGGTGCAGAATATGCCCATATCGATATCATGGATGGTCATTTTGTACCGCAAATCAGTTTTGGTGCAGGTGTGGTCGAAGCTCTTCGCCCTCATAGCAAGATGGTCTTTGACTGCCACTTGATGGTAGCTAATCCAGAGCATCATTTAGAAGACTTTGCGCGTGCAGGTGCCGATATCATCAGCATCCATGCGGAAGCAACGCCTCATATTCATGGCGCCCTTCAAAAAATTCGTTCACTCGGAGTTAAGCCTTCAGTCGTTATCAATCCTGGCACACCAGTTGAAGCCATCAAGCACGTCCTTCATCTAGTTGAGCAAGTCTTAGTCATGACGGTTAACCCTGGATTTGGCGGTCAAGCTTTCCTACCAGAAACCATGGATAAGGTTCGTGAGTTGGTTGCTCTTCGTCAGGAAAAGGGTTTGAACTTTGAGATTGAAGTGGATGGTGGGATTGATGACCAAACTATTGCTCTAGCCAAAGAAGCTGGTGCGACCGTTTTTGTAGCAGGTTCCTATGTCTTTAAGGGAGATGTCAATGAGCGAGTACAAACTCTCAGAAAACAACTGGACTAGGGTTGCCGTTTTTGCAGGAGGAGACCGCGGTCACTACCGTACAGACTTCGATTGCTTTGTCGGAGTGGATAGAGGTTCGCTTTGGGTCTTGGAGGAAGATTTGCCTCTTGCTCTAGCAGTCGGAGATTTTGATTCTGTGACGGAAGAAGAGCGACAGGTGATTCAAAAACGTGCCCAGCATTTTGTCCAAGCCCGACCAGAAAAAGATGATACAGATTTGGAATTGGCTCTCTTAACCATCTTTGAGAAAAATCCTCAGGCTCAGGTCACTATTTTCGGTGCTTTGGGTGGACGTATTGATCATATGCTGGCCAATGTTTTTCTTCCTAGCAATCCCAAGTTGGCGCCTTATATGCGCCAGATAGAAATTGAGGATGGGCAAAATTTGATTGCCTATTGTCCAGAAGGAACCAGTCAGCTAGAACCCCGCTCGGACTATGACTATCTAGCCTTTATGCCGGTTCGGGATAGCCGGCTGACCATTCTTGGAGCTAAGTATGAGTTGACAGAGGAAAATTTTTTCTTTAAAAAAGTGTACGCTTCTAACGAATATATAGATAGGGAAGTTTCGGTGACTTGCCCAGATGGTTATGTGGTCGTGTTGCATAGCAAGGACAGGAGATAGGATGGAAAGTTTACTTATTCTATTATTGATTGCTAACCTGGTAGGCCTCTTTCTCATTTGGCAAAGGCAGGATAAGCAGGAAAAATATCTGACCAAGAGCTTGGAGGATCAGGCAGATCACTTGTCAGACCAGTTGGATTACCGCTTTGAACAAGCCAGACAAGCCAGTCAGTTGGATCAAAAAGACTTAGAAGTGGCTGTCAGCGACCGTTTGCAAGAAGTGCGAATGGAATTGCACCAAGGCCTGACTCAGGTCCGTCAAGAAATGACAGAGAATCTCTTGCAAACTAGGGATAAGACCGACCAACGTCTTCAAGCCCTGCAGGAATCAAATGAGCAACGTTTGGAACAAATGCGCCAAACAGTCGAGGAAAAACTAGAAAAGACCTTACAGACACGCTTGCAGGCTTCCTTTGAGACAGTTTCCAAGCAATTGGAGTCTGTCAATCGTGGTCTTGGAGAAATGCAGACAGTTGCCCGTGATGTCGGAGCCCTTAATAAGGTTCTCACTGGAACCAAGACGCGAGGGATTCTGGGTGAATTGCAATTGGGGCAAATTATTGAGGACATCATGACACCTGCACAGTACGAACGAGAATACGCAACGGTTGAAAACTCCAGTGAACGAGTGGAGTATGCCATTAAGTTACCCGGACAAGGAGACCAAGAATACGTCTATCTACCAATTGACTCCAAGTTTCCATTGGCTGATTATTACCGCTTGGAAGAAGCCTATGAAGCAGGTAACAAGGATGAAATCGAACGGTGTCGTAAGTCGCTCTTAGCAAGCGTCAAGCGCTTTGCCAAGGATATCAGGAGCAAGTACATAGCACCGCCTCGGACGACTAATTTTGGAGTTTTGTTTGTTCCGACAGAAGGTCTCTACTCAGAAATCGTCCGCAATCCTGTCTTCTTTGATGATTTGAGACGGGAGGAGCAGATTATTGTCGCAGGTCCAAGTACCCTGTCAGCTCTCCTCAATTCCCTATCAGTTGGTTTCAAAACTCTCAATATCCAAAAGAGTGCCGATCATATCAGCAAAACGCTTTCCAGCGTCAAGACCGAGTTTGGCAAGTTTGGTGGCATTCTGGTCAAGGCACAAAAACATCTCCAACATGCCTCTGGCAATATTGATGAACTATTAAATCGTCGCACTACAGCTATCGAGCGAACGCTCCGTCACATTGAGTTATCAGAAGGTGAGCCTGCGCTTGATCTACTCCATTTCCAAGAAGATGAGGAAGAATATGAAGATTAGTCACATGAAAAAAGATGAGCTGTTTGAAGGATTTTACCTAATCAAATCAGCTGACCTGAGGCAAACTCGAGCTGGGAAAAACTACCTAGCCTTTACCTTCCAAGATGATAGTGGCGAGATTGATGGGAAGCTCTGGGATGCCCAACCTCATAACATTGAGGCCTTTACCGCAGGTAAGGTTGTCCACATGAAAGGGCGCCGAGAAGTTTATAACAACACCCCTCAAGTCAATCAAATTACTCTCCGCCTGCCTCAACCTGGCGAGCCCAATGACCCAGCTGATTTCAAGGTCAAGTCACCAGTTGATGTCAAGGAAATCCGTGACTATATGTCGCAAATGATTTTTAAAATCGAAAATCCTGTTTGGCAACGGATTGTCCGAAATCTCTACACCAAGTACGACAAGGAATTTTACTCTTATCCAGCAGCCAAGACCAATCACCATGCCTTTGAAACGGGATTGGCCTATCATACGGCGACCATGGTGCGTTTGGCAGATGCCGTTAGCGAGATCTATCCTCAGCTTAATAAGAGTCTGCTCTATGCAGGAATTATGCTACATGACTTGGCTAAGGTCATTGAGTTGACGGGACCAGACCAAACTGAGTATACAGTGCGAGGCAATCTTCTTGGCCATATCGCTCTGATTGATAGTGAAATTACCAAGACAGTGATGGAACTCGGCATCGATGATACCAAGGAAGAAGTCGTTCTGCTTCGCCACGTCATCCTCAGTCACCACGGCTTACTTGAGTATGGAAGTCCAGTCCGTCCACGCATTATGGAAGCAGAGATTATCCATATGATTGACAATCTGGATGCCAGCATGATGATGATGTCAACAGCTCTGGCTTTGGTGGATAAGGGAGAGATGACCAATAAAATCTTCGCTATGGACAATCGTTCCTTCTATAAACCAGATTTAGATTAATAATTTAAGAAAAACGAGCATTTTTTAGGATAAGAATGTTCGTTTTTTTATGTGAATATGGTATAATAAGTAAAAGATAAAAATGAATACTTTTCGAAAATCTCTTCAAACTAGGGTAACATCGCCTTGTCGTATGTATATATGTAGGTATATTACAGACTTTGTCAGTTCTATCGACAACCTCAAAACAGTGTTTTGAATCGCCAGCGACCAGCTTTCTAGTTTGCTTTTTGATTTTTTGAAGAAAAATAGAATGGGAAATAGAAATGAAATTAAGAAGAAGTGATCGGATGGTTGTCATTTCCAACTATTTGATTAATAATCCTTATAAACTAACTAGTCTCAATACTTTTGCTGAAAAGTATGAATCTGCTAAATCATCCATCTCAGAAGATATCGTCATTATCAAACGTGCCTTTGAGGAAATTGAAATCGGTCATATCCAGACAGTAACTGGTGCTGGTGGTGGTGTCATTTTCACACCATCAATCTCAAGCCATGATGCCAAGGAAATGGTTGAGGACTTGCGTGCCAAGTTGTCAGAAAGTGACCGTATCTTGCCAGGTGGTTATATCTACCTGTCTGATTTGCTTAGCACACCAGCTATCTTGAAAAATATTGGTCGCATTATTGCCAAGAGCTTTATGGACCAAAAAATTGATGCCGTTATGACCGTAGCGACTAAGGGTGTTCCACTTGCAAATGCAGTTGCTAATGTCCTCAATGTTCCTTTTGTTATTGTGCGCCGTGACCTGAAAATTACCGAAGGTTCAACTGTCAGCGTCAACTATGTATCAGGTTCAAGTGGTGACCGCATTGAGAAAATGTTCCTTTCAAAACGTAGTCTCAAGGCAGGTAGCCGTGTCTTGATTGTGGATGATTTCTTGAAAGGCGGCGGAACTGTCAATGGGATGATCAGCCTCTTGCGCGAGTTCGACTCAGAATTGGCAGGTGTAGCGGTCTTTGCGGATAATGCCCAAGAAGAACGTGAAAAGCAGTTTGACTACAAGTCACTCTTGAAGGTAACCAATATTGATGTCAAGAACCAAGCCATCGATGTTGAGGTTGGCAATATCTTTGACGAAGATAAATAAGAGATAGAACTAAAGGTTGGAACGATTGTCCCAGCCTTTCTTTGCAAATAGAATAGAAGGAAGATTATGAAAACACCATTTATTAATAAAGAAGACTTAGAAGCGATTGTTGCCGAGTTCCCAACTCCCTTCCACTTGTACGATGAGAAGGGGATTCGTGAGAAGGCAAGAGCTGTCAACCAAGCCTTTTCGTGGAACAAGGGCTTTAAGGAATATTTTGCAGTTAAGGCTACTCCCACCCCAGCTATTTTAAAAATTCTTCAAGAGGAAGGTTGTGGAGTGGACTGCTCTAGTTATGTAGAACTTTTGATGAGTCATAAACTGAATTTCCCTGGTTCTGAGATTATGTTCTCTTCAAATAACACGCCAGACAAGGAATATGCCTATGCGCGTGAATTAGGTGCGACCATTAACTTGGATGCCTTTGAAGATATTGAACATCTAGAGCGTGCAGCAGGCATTCCAGAAATCATCTCATGTCGTTATAATCCTGGCGGTGTTTTTGAGCTAGGAACAGACATTATGGACAATCCTGGGGAGGCTAAGTTTGGCATGACCAAGGACCAGCTCTTTGAAGCTTTTGCCATCTTGAAGGAAAAAGGAGCCAAGACTTTTGGTATTCACTCCTTCCTAGCATCCAATACCGTGACCCATCTCTATTATCCAGAGTTGGCTCGTCAGCTTTTTGAATTGGCTGTTGAAATCAAGGAAAAGTTGGGCATTTCGCTAGACTTTATCAATCTTTCTGGCGGTATTGGTGTCAACTATCGTCCAGACCAGGAGCCAAATGATATCGCCTTGATTGGTGAGGGAGTTCGTAAGGTGTATGAAGAGGTCCTTACGCCAGCAGGTCTTGGGCAGGTTAAGATTTTCACCGAATTGGGTCGTTTTATGTTGGCACCTCACGGTGCTTTGGTTACAAGAGTGACTCATAAGAAGGAAACCTACCGTACCTATCTAGGTGTGGATGCATCAGCAATCAACCTCATGCGTCCAGCTATGTATGGAGCCTACCATCATATTACTAATGTGACACATCCAGATGGACCAGCTGAAGTGGTAGATGTGGTTGGTTCACTCTGTGAAAACAATGATAAATTTGCAGTGAATCGCGAACTGCCTCATACAGAAATCGGTGATTTGCTGATAATTCATGATACAGGTGCCCACGGTTTTTCCATGGGCTACCAGTACAATGCCAAACTTCGTTCTGCGGAAATCCTTTATACCGAAGAAGGTAAAGCCCGTCAAATCCGCCGTGCAGAGCGCCCTGAGGACTACTTTGCAACCTTGTATGGCTTTGATTTTGAAGAATAAAATGATAATTAATTGAAAATGAAATTGAAAAACAGATTGCTTTCTAAAAAATAGGCAAAAATCTTGTTTTTCCTTCAAGTCGTGATATAATAAAACTATAAAACGTTTTCAAGGAAGGTAACGATATGTCTGAAGAAACAATTGATTATGGACAAGTGACAGGAATGGTGCATTCGACAGAAAGCTTTGGATCAGTAGATGGGCCTGGTATTCGCTTTATTGTCTTTGCAGGGCTGTCACATGCGTTGCCAGTATTGCCATAACCCGGATACTTGGGCTATGGAGTCCAATAAATCACGTGAACGGACGGTAGATGATGTCTTGACAGAAGCCTTGCGCTACCGTGGTTTCTGGGGAAATAAGGGTGGAATTACAGTCAGTGGAGGAGAAGCCCTCTTGCAGATTGATTTCTTGATTGCCCTCTTCACCAAGGCCAAGGAACAAGGTATCCACTGTACCTTGGATACCTGTGCACTGCCTTTCCGTAATAAACCACGTTACCTTGAGAAGTTTGACAAACTCATGGCTGTCACTGACTTGGTTCTTTTGGATATTAAGGAAATCAACGAAGAACAGCACAAGATTGTCACTAGCCAAACCAATAAAAATATCTTGGCCTGTGCCCAGTATCTATCAGATATTGGAAAACCTGTCTGGATTCGCCACGTGCTAGTTCCAGGCTTGACAGATAGAGATGATGACTTGATTGAACTTGGTAAGTTCGTTAAGACCCTCAAAAATGTTGATAAGTTTGAAATTCTACCTTATCACACCATGGGTGAGTTCAAATGGCGTGAACTGGGAATTCCTTATTCACTCGAAGGGGTTAAACCACCAACAGCAGATCGCGTCAAGAACGCTAAAAAACTCATGGATACCGAAAGTTACCAAGACTATATGAAACGTGTACATGGATAAAAAAGAAGCCTGATGGAAACATCGGGCTTTTGATACTCAATGAAAATCAAAGAGCAAACTGGGAAGCTAGCCGCAGGTTGCTCAAAGCACTGCTTTGAGGTTGTAGATAGAACTGACGAAGTCAGTAACATATATACGGCAAGGCGAAGCTGACGTGGTTTGAATTTGATTTTCGAAGAGTATGACTTGCAAAAAGACTTAGCAAACTAGCTAAGCTTTTTTTCTTCTTATCTCGAACGTTGTTTTCCAGCGTTGCGATTTTTGTGTTTTTTCTTGCTTGTGATAGCAGTTGGTTGTTCAGGGGTAACGTCTTTTCGTCCACTTGGTGTAGAGAAAGCACGTGCTTTTGGTGGGTTCTTGGCTAGTTCTTCACGGACTTTTTTGCGAAGTTTTGGACGAACGATATAGTTGACGATAAACTGTTGGAGAATCATCATGAAACCACCGACAACCCAATAAAGAGTGACACTAGCTGGTGAGATGAGGGAGAAGCCGGCAATCATGACTGGGCTCACGTAAGCCATTTTCTTGATTTGATCTCTTTGCGTTTCATCTTCTACTCCGTGAAGTGAGAGGAGTGATTGAAGATAGTAAAGGACACCAGCGCAGGCAGCTAAAATCATACTTGGAGAGCCTAGAGGAATTCCTAGGTAACTTGCTTGAGCGACACCTTCAGTATGTTGGGCAGCAAAGTAAATTGCAGAGAAGAAAGGCATTTGAAGGAGGATAGGGAAACATCCTACACCACCAAACATGCTGATGCCGTGTTCTTTTTGAGCGGCAAAGAGAGCTTGTTGGGCTTCGAGTTTTTCTTCTTGAGTAGTCGCTTCCTTGAGACGCGTTTGGTGTGGCTCAAGGACGTGCTTGAGGGCGTTCATCTTTTCAGAGTGAAGCGTTGCCTTCCATGATTGGTAGATACCAAGTGGCAAGATAATCAAGCGCACGATAATGGTTACGATGATGATAGCGACACCGAAGCCTAGACCTTTATCAGTAGCGAAGTACTTGATAGCTTCAGCCATAGGCGCTCCGATAGTATTCCAAATAAATCCTATTGGCTTTCCTGTGGCTTTATCGACGCTAACACAGCCAGTCAAGACAAGCAACATAGACACTCCCATAGCCGAGAGTGCAAAACGTTTAATAGATTTCACTGTTTTTATTCCTTCTTTAAAAATTATACCTTTCTATTCTACTGTTTTTTTACAAAATATACAATAGTTCTAGAGACCTAATTTGCGATTTTAAAGTCAGGGTAGGGAGGAAAGTTGCTCAGTTTGACATCTAAGTAACTGACTTTTTGAAAAAAAGGTGTTGGTCCTTTTCGGATTTCTTGGATAAATTTTCGCCATGGTAGCAGATGAGTCTGCTTGGGCTAAGATTTCCACTGTGCCATCGTCGTTATTCCATACTCGACCTGTGATACCACCAATTTCAAGTGCCAAGCTGTAAACACCCCAACGAAAGCCGACTCCCTGTACCCTACCTTGGGCAATCATTCTAACCTTTTGCATACCAAACCCCTTTGATTGTGTTATAATATTTCTATGACTATTATAACCTCAAAAGCCAATTCTGTGGTAAAAAATGCCAAAAAATTACATCAAAAAAAATACCGCAAGTCTGCTTATTTGATTGAAGGCTGGCACTTGTTTGAAGAAGCTGTCCAAGCTGGAGTTACGATTGAGAAAATCTTTGCCCTAGAAAGTTACCGAGATCAGTTAGCTGCTTTTCCGCAAACTGTCTGGGTGTCAGAGGATATTCTGCTAGATTTAGCGGATTCTCAGACTCCACAGGGCATTGTTGCGGTGGTTCAAAAAGAAGAAGTAGGAGAAGCTGACTTTAGTCAGGGTAAATTCTTGTTTTTGGAAGATGTGCAAGATCCTGGTAATGTGGGAACTATCATTCGGACTGCGGATGCAGCAGGCTATACAGGAGTGATTGTTTCAGATAAGTCGGCAGACATCTACAGTCTCAAGACTCTACGTTCCATGCAAGGCAGTCATTTCCATCTGCCCATTTACCGGATGTCTAGTCAAGCGCTTCTTAAGGAAACCAAAGAGGCAGATATTCCAGTGCTGGCAACAACCCTATCTAAAGATTCTGTTGATTACAGAGAACTGCCTCCTATAGAAAATTTTGTACTAGTCATGGGAAATGAGGGGCAAGGAATTAGTCCCCTCATGGCTGAAAGTGCAGATCAATTGGTCCATATTAGCATGAAGGGGCAGGCTGAGAGTCTGAATGTTGCCGTTGCAGCAGGTATTTTAATTTTCCATTTAAGCTAATTTTAACTTTCTTTGTTATAATCAAGGAAAGATGTTCATAGAAAAGGAGAAAAGATGAATCACACTATTATTCATGACCGCGCAGGTCTCAATCAATTTTACGCTAAGGTTTATGCCTTTGTTGGTCTGGGGATTGGGCTATCAGCCTTGGTATCTGGCCTCATGTTGACGGTCTTTCAGTCTCAGTTGGTTTACTTTTTGATACAGGGGCGTCTCTGGTTGACTATTGCAACCTTTGCGGAGTTGGCCTTGGTTTTCGTTGCCAGCAGTATGGCTTCAAAGAATAGTCCAGCGGCTCTTCCAGTATTTTTACTTTACTCAGTATTAAACGGCTTTACCCTCAGTTTTGTGGTGGCCTTCTATACTCCAGGTACCGTTTTATCTGCCTTTGTATCGAGTGCCCTTCTCTTTTTTGTCATGGCGGCAGTCGGTATGTTCACTAAGAAAGATTTGAGTGGCCTTGGTCGGGCTATGATGGCAGCTCTTATCGGTTTGCTGATTGCTATGATAGTCAATATTTTCTTGGCTAGTGGCTTCTTTGATTATATGATCAGCGTAGCCATGGTCTTGGTCTTCTCAGGGCTGATTGCTTGGGACAACCAAAGGATTCGCCTTGCCTATGAACAATCACAAGGTCGTGTAGCGACAGGTTGGGTTGTGTCAATGGCTCTCAGTATTTATCTTGATTTTATCAATCTTTTCCTAAGTATTCTACGTATCTTCGGTCGTAATGACTAAAGGTCTATGAAATCAGTGTTTTGAATGACACTGATTTTTTTTTAAAATTTCTCTTTTCTTTTCTTGGAAATAGGTGTATAATGCTTTTAATTAATTTTTTGAGGAGTAGTTTATGAAGAAAAGTTTTATCCACCAACAAGAAGAAATTTCCTTTGTCAAAAACACTTTTACTCAGTATTTGAAAGACAAGCTAGAAGTTGTCGAAGTTCAAGGTCCTATCTTGAGTAGGGTCGGTGACGGGATGCAGGACAACTTATCAGGTGTGGAGAACGCCGTATCGGTTAAGGTTCTCCAAATCCCTGATGCTACTTATGAAGTGGTACATTCACTTGCCAAATGGAAACGCCATACCTTGGCTCGTTTTGGTTTCGGTGAGGGTGAAGGTCTTTTCGTCCACATGAAGGCCCTTCGTCCAGACGAAGATTCGCTGGATGCGACTCATTCTGTTTATGTTGACCAGTGGGATTGGGAAAAAGTCATTCCAAATGGTAAGCGTAACATCGCTTATTTAAAAGAAACAGTTGAGAAAATTTACAAGGCCATTCGCCTTACGGAGCTAGCTGTTGAAGCCCGCTATGATATCGAATCCATCTTGCCAAAACAAATCACTTTCATCCATACAGAAGAGTTGGTAGAACGCTACCCAGACTTGACACCGAAAGAACGTGAAAATGCTATTTGTAAAGAATTTGGAGCCGTCTTTTTGATTGGTATCGGTGGGGAATTACCAGACGGTAAACCGCACGATGGACGTGCACCAGACTATGATGACTGGACAAGCGAGTCTGAGAATGGCTACAAGGGTCTGAATGGCGATATTCTTGTTTGGAATGAGTCTCTGGGTGGAGCCTTTGAGTTGTCTTCTATGGGGATTCGTGTAGATGAAGAAACTCTTCGCCGTCAGGTAGAAATCACCGGTGATGAGGAACGCTTGGAATTGGAATGGCACAAGGCTTTGTTGAATGGCCTATTCCCATTGACAATCGGTGGAGGAATTGGACAATCTCGGATGGCCATGTTCTTACTTCGCAAGAAACATATCGGAGAAGTGCAAACAAGTGTTTGGCCTCAAGAAGTCCGCGATACTTACGAAAATATTTTGTAGAGAATCGAACCGCAAGGTTCGGTTTTCTTTCTCTTTTCGCCCATAATTTGGTATAATAAACGGTATGAAAATCGTATCAGGAATCTATGGGGGACGTCCCCTCAAGACACTAGAAGGCAAGACGACAAGACCTACTTCAGATAAGGTTAGGGGAGCTATTTTTAACATGATTGGTCCCTACTTTGAAGGGGGACGAGTCTTGGACCTTTATGCAGGTAGTGGTGGTTTATCTATCGAGGCAGTCTCTCGTGGCATGTCCAGCGCTGTTTTGGTGGAACGAGACCGTAAGGCTCAGGCTATCGTGGCTGAAAATATTCGGATGACCAAGGAAGTTGGAAAATTTCAACTCCTCAAGATGGATGCAGAAAGAGCATTGGAACAGGTATCTGGGGAATTTGATCTCATCTTCTTAGACCCTCCTTATGCCAAGGAACAAATTGTAGCAGATATTGAAAAAATGGCTGAGAGATCGCTTTTTTCTGAAGATGTCATGGTCGTGTGTGAGACGGATAAGGCCGTTGAACTTCCAGAAGAAATTGCCTGCCTGGGTATCTGGAAGGAAAAGATTTATGGAATTAGTAAGGTGACAGTCTATGTCAGATAAGATTGGCTTATTCACAGGCTCATTTGATCCGATGACAAATGGGCATCTGGATATTATTGAACGGGCAAGCAGACTCTTTGATAAGCTCTATGTCGGTATTTTTTTTAATCCCCACAAACAAGGATTTCTCCCTATCGAAAATCGTAAACGAGGGCTAGAAACGGCTTTGAAACATTTGGAAAATGTTGCAGTCGTGTCTTCTCATGATGAATTGGTGGTTGATGTCGCAAAAAGACTGGGGGCTACTTGTCTAGTGCGTGGTTTGAGGAATGCAGCGGATTTGCAATATGAAGCCAGTTTTGATTACTACAACCATCAGCTGTCTCCTGATATAGAGACCATTTATTTACATAGCCGACCTGAACATCTCTATCTCAGTTCATCCGGTATTAGAGAGCTATTGAAGTTTGGTCAGGATGTTGCCTGCTATGTTCCTGAGAGTATTTTGGAGGAAATAAGAAATGAAAAAAAAGATTAGATGGCCCTTATATGTCATTGCGGCCTTGATTGTGACCTTCTTGGCATTTGTAGTGCCCTTGCCCTACTATATAGAAGTTCCAGGTGGTTCGGAAGATATTCGCCAAGTCCTTAAAGTCAATGACACAGAAGATAAGGAAGCTGGTGCCTATCAATTCGTTACGGTTGGTGTCCAGCACGCTACTTTAGCCCATATGATTTATGCTTGGTTGACGCCTTTTACAGATATTCGTAGTGCCCAAGAGACTACAGGTGGCTCTTCTGATGTTGAATTTATGCGGATCAATCAATTCTACATGCAAACATCGCAAAATATGGCAAAATATCAAGGGCTAAAAACGGCAGGTAAGGATATTGAACTAAAATATCTTGGGGTTTATGTTTTGACTGTGACAGATAATTCGACCTTTAAAGGGATTCTCAACATCTCTGATACCGTCACAGCAGTCAATGATCAAACCTTTGACAGTTCCAAAGACTTGATTGATTACGTCAATTCTCAAAAACTAGGGGACTCCGTCAAGGTCACCTATGAAGAGGATGGGCAAACCAAGTCTGCAGAAGGTAAGATTATCACCTTGGAAAATGGCAAAAATGGAATTGGAATCGGCTTGATTGACCGTACAGAAGTGACCAGTGATGTCCCAATTCGCTTTTCAACAGCTGGTATCGGCGGTCCAAGTGCAGGTCTCATGTTTAGTCTGGCCATCTATACCCAAATAGCTGACCCTGGTCTTCGTAATGGCCGTATTGTTGCTGGTACAGGTACCATTGACCGCGATGGTAATGTAGGGGACATTGGAGGTATTGATAAAAAAGTTGTAGCTTCGGCTAGAGAAGGTGCCGCGATTTTCTTTGCCCCTGATAACCCTGTTAGCGAAGAAGAACAAAAAGAGCGCATCCGGATGCGAAAAACAACTACCAAACAGCCCTAGAAGCAGCTAAAACAATCAAGACAGATATGAAAATAGTGCCAGTTAAAACCCTACAAGATGCAATTGATTACTTGAAAAACAATCCCTAGTTTTTAAGTGAAGTTTCCAAACTAGCGCACAAACAGAGAAGATGGTATAATAGTCAAATGGTTCAATTATTATTCACTCTAAGCAGTCACATGCTCTTTATTTATGTGAGTTTTTACCTTTTAAAGAATCTTGTTAGATGGGAAAAAGTCTTAAAAGTAACAGCTGAGAACACAGGAAAAGTTCGTTTGCTAGTAGCCCTTTTCAGCATTGTCATGGGCTATATCATGAGTTCTTTCTTTATCAGCCTATATCAGTTGTGGCAAGAAGCGCTTAGAGGATTATTATAAAATCAAGAGTAAAGGAAATAAGTATGGAAAAAATTGTGGTTCAAGGTGGCGATAATCGTCTGGTAGGAAGTGTTACGATTGAAGGAGCAAAGAATGCAGTCTTGCCCTTGTTGGCAGCGACTATTCTAGCAAGTGAAGGAAAGACTGTTTTGCAGAATGTTCCTATCTTGTCAGATGTTTTCACTATGAATCAGGTGGTTCGCGGTTTAAATGCCAAGGTGGATTTTGATGAGGAAGCTCATCTTGTCGAGGTGGATGCGACTGGTGATATCACAGAGGAAGCTCCTTACAAGTATGTCAGCAAGATGCGTGCATCTATCGTTGTCTTGGGACCAATTCTTGCCCGTGTAGGTCATGCCAAGGTATCCATGCCAGGTGGTTGTACGATTGGTAGCCGCCCTATTGATCTTCATTTAAAAGGTCTGGAAGCTATGGGGGCTAAGATTAGTCAGACAGCTGGTTACATCGAAGCCAAGGCTGATCGCTTACATGGAGCTCATATCTATATGGATTTCCCAAGTGTTGGTGCTACGCAGAACTTGATGATGGCGGCGACCCTGGCTGATGGGGTGACAGTGATTGAAAATGCTGCGCGTGAGCCTGAGATTGTGGACTTAGCTATTCTCCTCAATGAAATGGGAGCTAAGGTTAAGGGTGCTGGTACAGAGACCATTACCATTACCGGTGTTGAGAAACTTCATGGTACGACTCACAATGTGGTCCAAGACCGTATCGAAGCTGGAACCTTTATGGTGGCTGCTGCTATGACTGGTGGTGATGTCTTGATTAAAGACGCTGTTTGGGAGCACAACCGTCCCTTGATTGCCAAATTGCTTGAAATGGGAGTGGAAGTGACAGAGGAGACTGAAGGGATTCGAGTTCGCTCTCAACTAGAAAATCTAAAAGCTGTTCATGTGAAAACCTTGCCCCACCCAGGATTTCCAACAGATATGCAGGCTCAATTTACAGCCTTGATGACCGTCGCAAAAGGCGAATCAACTATGGTGGAGACAGTTTTCGAAAATCGTTTTCAACATCTAGAAGAAATGCGTCGCATGGGCTTGCACTCTGAGATTATCCGTGATACAGCTCGTATTGTTGGTGGACAGGCTTTGCAGGGAGCGGAAGTTCTTTCAACTGACCTTCGTGCCAGTGCAGCCTTGATTTTGACAGGTTTGGTAGCACAAGGAGAAACTGTAGTTGGTAAATTGGTTCACTTGGATAGAGGTTACTACCGTTTTCATGAGAAGTTAGCGCAGCTGGGCGCTAAGATTCAGCGGATTGAGGCAAGTGATGAAGATGAATAAGAAATCAAGCTACGTAGTCAAACGTTTACTTTTAGTCATCATAGTACTGATTTTAGGTGTTTTAGCCCTAGGAATCGGTTTAATGGTCGGCTATGGAATCTTGGGCAAGGGTCAAGATCCATGGGCCATCCTGTCTCCAGCAAAATGGCAGGAATTGATTCATAAATTTACAGGAAATTAGGCTGGGAGACCAGCCTTTTTATAAAGATAAGGAGAAATATGAACAAAAAAACAAGACAGACACTAATCGGACTGCTAGTGTTATTGCTTTTATCTGCCGGGAGCTATTATATCAAGCAGATACAGTCGACAGCTAATAGTCCTAAAACAAAGGTTAGTCAGAAAAACAAGCGCCTGAAGCTCCTAGTCAAGAATTGGCAGAGAGTGTCTTAACAGACGCAGTCAAGAGTCAAATAAAAGGGAGTCTGGAGTGGAATGGCTCAGGTGCTTTTATCGTCAATGGTAATAAAACAAATCTAGATGCCAAGGTTTCAAGTAAGCCCTACGCTGATAATAAAACAAAGACAGTGGGCAAGGAAACGGTACCAACCGTAGCAAATGCTCTCTTGTCTAAGGCTACTCGCCAGTACAAGAATCGTGAAGAAACTGGGAATGGTTCGACTTCATGGACTCCTCCAGGCTGGCATCAGGTTAAGAATCTAAAGGGTACTTATACCCATGCAGTTGATAGAGGGCACTTGTTAGGCTATGCCTTAATCGGTGGTTTGGATGGTTTTGATGCCTCGACAAGCAATCCTAAAAACATTGCTGTTCAAACAGCCTGGGCAAATCAGGCTCAAGCCGAGGATTCGACTGGTCAAAACTACTATGAAAGCATGGTACGTAAGGCCTTGGATAAAAACAAGCGTGTCCGTTACCGTGTAACCCTTTACTACGCTTCGAATGAGGATTTAGTTCCTTCAGCTTCACAGATTGAAGCCAAGTCTTCAGACGGAGAATTGGAATTCAATGTTCTAGTTCCCAATGTTCAAAAAGGGCTTCAACTGGATTACCGAACTGGAGAAGTGAATGTTACTCAGTAAAATACAAAATAAACTCCTATGTCACTTGTGGATATAGGAGTTTTTTTGGGACACTTTAAGTAGAACTAGAATAGACACTGAGAAAAAATAATATGTACTGAGCTAATTTTTGTGATATAATAAAGGATAAGATACTATTTTAGGAGAAGAACTATGGAAGACCCAAGTAGTCAGAATTTGTTGCTACAATTTGTTTTATTGTTTATCTTGACGGTGTTAAATGCCTTTTTCTCAGCCACAGAAATGGCCATGGTTTCACTTAACCGTGCGCGGGTTGAACAAAAGGCGGAAGAAGGAGACAGACGCTACATCCGCCTGCTGAAGGTACTAGAAAATCCTAACCACTTTTTATCAACCATTCAGGTAGGAATCACCCTAATTACAATCTTATCAGGGGCGAGTTTAGCCGATACTCTAGGACGTGTGATTTCCTCTTGGCTTGGGAATGGCGAAACAGCACAAGCCGTGGCAACTTTTCTATCCTTGGCATTTTTGACCTATATTTCCATCGTTTTTGGGGAATTGTATCCTAAGAGAATCGCTCTTAATCTAAAGGATGCCTTGGCGATTCGTACAGCGCCAGTTATCATTGGACTTGGGAAACTAGTTAGTCCCTTTGTTTGGCTCTTGTCTGCATCTACCAATCTCTTGAGTCGCTTGACCCCTATGACCTTTGACGATGCTGATGAAAAAATGACCCGTGATGAAATTGAGTACATGCTGACCAATAGTGAAGAAACACTAGATGCTGATGAAATTGAGATGTTACAGGGGATTTTTTCACTGGACGAATTAATGGCCAGAGAAGTCATGGTTCCTCGAACGGATGCCTTTATGGTCGATATTCAGGATGATAGTCAAACCATCATCCAAAGTATTTTAAAACAAAATTATTCTCGTATCCCTGTCTATGATGGAGACAAGGATAACGTGATTGGGATTATTCACACCAAGAGTCTCCTTAAGGCAGGCTTTGTGGACGGTTTTGACAATATTGTTTGGAAGAAAATCTTACAAGATCCACTTTTTGTTCCTGAAACCATTTTTGTGGATGACTTGTTAAAGAATTGCGCAATACCCAAAGACAAATGGCAATCTTGCTGGATGAATACGGTGGGATGGCTGGTTTGGTGACACTTGAAGACCTCTTAGAGGAAATCGTTGGGGAAATCGATGACGAAACAGATAAGGCTGAAATCGAAGTCCATAAGATTGGAGAAGATACTTATATCGTTCAAGGTACCATGAATCTCAATGCTTTTAATGACTACTTTGATGTTGAACTGGCAAGTGATGACGTTGATACCATCGCTGGTTATTATTTGACAGGAGTTGGGACCATTCCAACGACTGAGAAACTCAGTTATGAATTAGTCAGCCAAAACAAACAGCTTATCCTAACCAATGATAAAGTGAAAAATGGACGTGTTACCAAGGTAAAAGTCCAAATTACCGAAGTTGAAATAGAAGAAGAAACAGAGTAAACTAGAGGCTTTTGTCACCAGGAGTGACAAAGCTTTTTTCAGTTGATTTCAAGAGGAAATTGTGTCCTCGAAAAAACTCAGCTCCAAACTTGCCCCAAAACTATCCGTATTTATCCGAAGAAAAAATAAAAAAGCCCTATTTTACGGGCTTTTTGTCTTGATAAATTCCGATAAATTCGGTATTGAAAGGCGGTAGACGGATTTGAACCGACGATCAAGCTTTTGCAGAGCCGTGCCTTACCACTTGGCTATACCGCCTTAACGTTTATTATTATACCTTGAAAATGATTTTCAGTCAATAGCTTTTTCAGATTTTTTGTGTCAATAGGTAACTTCTAAAAACTAACTTCCAGTTTCCCCCAACCTAGCTTTTAGTATGAGAAAAACGCGTGAAATTAGTGGAAATCCGTATTAGACTAACTTCCGCTGGTTTTCTTTTTCTTGATATATAAGGGTTCAAAAGCGAAAAGACACAGAAAAAAGTGCACGACAAATAGCCCTAAAACAGAGTCGTCTTAGAGTAACTTCCAGTTGCTAGCGTTTAGTTTGAGACTTTTCGATGGTGATAAGATGTGTAGTTAGAGTGGAAAATTCCCTTTATTTCAATAAATCAGGTGATAAGTGTGTGTCTTCTGGTTTGACAAATTGGCAACCCAGAAGAGCGGCGATGTCCTCGCCAAAGGTGAAGGTGAAGACGTCGTAAGCAGATTTTCCTTGAAACTCTTCTCGTTTCAAGGAATTGACATGGGAAATGACTAGATTGACGTCTTTCTGAGTCAGCTGGTCAAAGGAAGTGCCCTTGGGCAGAATGGCTCGCAAAACCGTATGGTTCTTCTCAATCCGCCCCTTCTGGTCAGGACGGCTAGGGTCGCAGAAGTAGAGGTGAGACTTCCCATCAATGTCTCTCTCAAGCTCCTCCACATAGGAGAACTCAGAGCCGTTGTCCGTTAGAATGACAGGGAACAGCTGATGGAACGCAACCCCTCCGTCCATGACTCTTTCTTTCAAAGCTGCGAATTTAGTGGCGACCTCCAGAGCAGTCTTGTTGTCCAAAAGCAAGGCGAAGAGGAAATTGCAGAAGGAAACGTTGAAGGTGAGCAGTAGCTTTCCACCAGGTCTGCCGATGACCGTGTCCATTTCCAACCATTTGAAGAAATCATCTGTTTCTCGTAACTCTTGGAAATCTTGGTAGGTTCGCCCAATTTTTAGCTCTTTGGGAATAGCTACTTTTCTGGATTTTCTGCGTTCCTTGAACGTGACCATCCGAGGAAAATCAATGGGCTTGGCTGTCAGATATCCCAGCTTGGCATGCCGATACACCGTAGCTTTCGACACAGGTAGGTTATGTGTCTGAATGATATGGTAGATGCTTTGTTTCTTCTGGATGCCTAGGGTTAAGACCTTGTCCATCTGATAAAAACTTTCCTTGTTTAGGGGAATGCCCTCTCTGGACTCCCTCAACATAGTCTCGTACTGTTCCTGTGCCTTTTTCGCGTAGTAAAGATAGCGGTTAAACCCACAATCCGTCCTCTTTTTTGGACAGTTGTTACAGACATAAGGAGCTTTTTTGAGAAGAGGGCAATCCGTGCAATCAGATTTGACGGATGTTGGATGAATGATGCGATTGCGCTTGATTTCCTTTTGAAATCGTTGACGGGTCTTTTTCCCATCTTCTCAGCGATGGAACGGAAAGTCTCCTGTTGGCTGATTCCAGTTTGGATGTCAATACGGTCTTCTAGAGTGAGATGTTTTTTTGTTTTTTTCGTCATGAGGTGCCTCCTCACGAAAAAGTCTCAGGCTTAATTCTAGCATAATTCGTCGTCTGAGACTAACTTCCAGTTTTGGGAGAGAGCTGGAAGTTACTTTGAGAAGTTACGGTTTTGTGTCAATAAGCCTAAATATTCTGAAAATTCGTTTACTTTTCTTGAAATCTATGATATAATTGATGATAACCTATACTTTATTTATAAGAGGAGTAAATAAATGAAAAAAAGTCAAGTGCTTGCTGTAGCGGGAGCTACCTTATTAGCGTCAGGAGTTCTAGCTGCGTGTTCAAACACTAGTTCAAATAATGCTAAACTAGCAAAAGATTACCAATATGTTTATCAAACAGATCCAGAAACCTTGGATTATATCGTTAGCAATATTGATTCAACATCTTTCGTCACAACAAATGCTGTAGATGGTTTGTTGGCTAACGATAAATATGGTAATCTGGTTCCTTCTATTGCTGAATCATGGACAGTTTCAAAAGATGGTTTGACTTATACTTATAAAATCCGTAAGGATGCTAAATGGGTAACTGCAGAGGGAGAAGAGTACGCTCCTGTCACTGCTAAAGACTTCGTTACTGGTTTGAAACATGCTGTAGATGGAAAATCAAAAGGACTTTCAATCGTTAGCTCTTCTATTAAAGGATTAGAAGCCTATATCAAGGGTGAAACAAGCGATTTTTCAACCGTTGGAGTAAAAGCGCTTGATGATCAAACATTAGAATATACCTTGAACCAGCCAGAAACTTTCTGGAATGACAAGACAACTAGTGGTGTTTTGATGCCGGTTAATGAAGAATTCTTAACTTCAAAAGGGGAAGGTTTTGGTGCCCCAACCGATGCTAACTCTATTCTTTATAACGGTCCATTTGTCTTAAAATCTGTAACTCCAAAATCATCTATCGAGATGGCTAAAAATGATGCTTACTGGGACAAAGAAAATGTAAAAATTGAGAACGTTAAGTTCACTTTCTGGGATGGTAAGGACCAAGATGTGATTGCTAAAGGTTTTGCTGATGGTCAATATAGCAAGGCTCGTATCTTCCCTACAAGTTCTACATATGAAAAATATGCAGCTGACTTTAAAGATAACATTTACTTTAATGAACCAGGTGCGGGTGTTGCAACTGTCAGCTTGAACTATGGCCGTACAACCTATAACAACACTGCCAAAACAAGTGATGCCCAAAAGACATCTACTCAGAAAGCATTGCTAAATAAGGAATTCCGTCAAGCCTTGAACTTTGCAGTGGACCGTGCTTCTTATTCAGCTCAAACAAATGGTACTGATGGAGCTGCAGTAGCCATCCGTAATACATTTGCACCATATAATCTTCAAGTTGGTAAGAAAACATTTGGTGAATTGGTACAAGATAGCTTGGCTAAGACAAATTCTTCTACTTGGTCAAACGTGTCTCTAGCAGATTCTCAAAATGGACTTTACAATGAAGAAAAAGCTAAAGAAGTCTTTGCTAAAGCTAAATCAAGCTTGCAAGCTGAAGGTGTTGAATTCCCAATCCACTTGGATGCCTTGGTTATCCAAGAATCAACAGCGGTTGTAAACCGTGTTCAATCATTGAAACAATCAATTGAAAAAGTATTGGGTTCAGATAATGTTGTTGTAGACTTACAACAAATGACTCAAGCAGAAGCTTTACCAATTTCATTTAGCGCTCCAACAGCTAAAGAACAAGACTGGGATATCCATACCTTGCTAGGATGGAACCCTGACTATCAAGATCCTTCTACTTTCTTGGATCAATTCGTCATTAAGGGAGGAAGCACTCGCCTTTACCTTGGTATTGACCAAAACACAGATGCATCAGTAGTAAGCAAACTTGGTTTAGCTGACTATGGAAAATTACTTGATGACGCAAACAGCGAAAACCAAGATGTTCAAAAACGTTATGAAAAATACGCAGTAGCACAAGCTTGGTTGACTGACAATGCTTTGACAATTCCAGTAATGGCTTCTCCTAAAGAAACAGCCGTTTCATATGTTTCAAAAGTTCTACCATTTAGCTCTTCATATTCTGTAGCCGGCCTTAAAGGTGAAAATTCAGGATACTTGAAGTACACTGAAGTTGGCGAAAAAGCAATTACCAAAGAAGAGTATGAAAAAGCTCGTGAAAAATGGTTGAAAGAAAAGACTGAGTCAAACGAGAAAGCTCAAAAAGAATTGGCAAGTCATGTGAAGTAAATAATTTTCAATAGAACTTTCTCTCCATGAGGAGAAGGTTCTTTTGGGATTTTTAAAGGAAATGATATGAAAAAATATATTTTTATGCGTGTTTTGCGGTCATTGGTTTCTATCTTCTTAGTAACAACCTTGACTTACACGATTATCTATACAATGGTTCCTCGAAAATTGATTTTCAAACAGGATACCAACTACAACAAGATTGCGACAACGGCTGATAAACGTGATAACTATGAGAATACTGTTTATGAGCGTATGGGCTATATCGAGTACTACGATACCAAAGAGTTGCAAGAAAAAGCTAGCCAGATGGATGCTTCTGTAACAGTTGAAGCTAATGACACCAACAAGGCTATCTATGAAAAATACATCAAACAAATCGGTCATGGTTGGACCTTGGGAGAATTTACTGAAAGTGGCCAATTCTACGCTACTCGTGAAATCCCAATTTTTGAACGTGTTTTTCACTTCTATGCTAACTTGATTGATATTGACCATACTAATAAAATTCAAGACCCTGAAAATCCAGACTTGAAACGTTACCTTCGTTTCGAAAATGATCCAGCTATCGGATGGTCCTTGGTCGGTTCAGGAACTAAACACAAATATCTCTTGTACTTCAACAGTCAGTTCCCATTTGTGCATCAAAACTTTGTGAACATTAATTTAGGTGACTCTTATCCAACCTATGCTAATAGCCCTGTTTTACAGGTTATTACTCAAGGACAAGGGCAAACAAAAACATCTCAAGTTCAGTTCCCAACAGGTAAGAAAACTTCTTCTGTAAATATTTACTCAAGAACCTACAAATCACCTAGTCAGGCTGACTCTCGTGAAGTAGCTAACTATGGGAAAGATGATCCGTATACGGCTACTGAAAGTAACTACCAATATCCTTCAATGATTGCCAGCTCTGCTGTTGTCGGATTGATCGGTTTGGTGATTTCTTATGCGATTGCCGTGCCACTTGGTTCAGCTATGGCTCGCTTTAAGAACACTTGGATTGATAGCTTCTCAACAGGGGCTTTGACCTTCTTGATGGCTCTTCCAACAATTGCCTTGGTTTATATCGTTCGTTTGGCTGGTTCTTCAATCGGCTTGCCAGATTCATTCCCTATCTTGGGTGCTGGAGATTGGCGTTCGTATGTTTTACCAGCAGTTATCCTTGGTTTGTTGGGTGCTCCTGGTACAGCCATTTGGATTCGTCGTTATATGATTGACTTGCAATCACAGGACTTTGTACGTTTTGCTCGTGCAAAAGGTTTGTCTGAAAAAGAAATTTCAAACAAACACATCTTTAAAAATGCCATGGTTCCGCTGGTTTCAGGAATTCCTGGTGCTGTTATCGGGGTTATCGGTGGTGCAACCCTTACTGAAACAGTCTTCGCCTTCCCAGGTATGGGTAAAATGTTGATTGACTCTGTAAAAGCATCTAATAACTCTATGGTCGTTGGTCTGGTCTTCATCTTTACATGTATTTCTATCTTCTCACTTCTTTTGGGAGATATTTGGATGACGATTATTGACCCACGTATTAAATTGACTGAGAAAGGAGGCAAATAATGTCTACAATCGATAAAGAAAAATTTCAGTTTGTAAAACGTGACGATTTTGCCTCTGAAGCCATTGATGCGCCAGCATATTCTTACTGGGGTTCAGTGTTTAGACAATTTATGAAGAAAAAATCAACTGTAGTTATGTTGGGAATCTTGGTAGCTATCATTTTGATGAGTTTCATCTACCCAATGTTTTCTAAGTTTGATTTCAATGATGTCAGCAAGGTAAATGACTTTAGTGCTCGTTATATCAAGCCAAATGCTGAGCATTGGTTCGGTACAGACAGTAACGGTAAATCTCTCTTTGACGGTGTCTGGTTCGGAGCTCGTAACTCCATCCTCATTTCTGTGATTGCGACAGTGATTAACTTGGTTATCGGTGTTTTTGTCGGTGGTATTTGGGGGATTTCAAAATCAGTTGACCGTGTGATGATGGAAGTTTATAACGTCATCTCAAACATTCCATCTCTTTTGATTGTCATTGTCTTGACTTACTCAATCGGAGCTGGATTCTGGAATCTGATTTTTGCTATGAGTGTGACAACATGGATTGGAATTGCCTTCATGATCCGTGTGCAAATCTTGCGTTACCGTGATTTGGAATACAACTTGGCGTCACGTACTTTGGGAACACCAACCTTGAAGATTGTTGCCAAAAATATCATGCCTCAATTGGTATCTGTTATTGTGACAACCATGACTCAAATGCTTCCAAGTTTTATCTCATACGAAGCCTTCTTGTCATTCTTCGGTCTTGGACTACCGATTACTGTGCCAAGTTTGGGTCGTTTGATTTCAGATTATTCACAAAACGTAACAACCAATGCTTACTTGTTCTGGATTCCATTGACAACTCTTGTCTTGGTATCCTTGTCCCTTTTCGTAGTTGGTCAAAACTTAGCGGATGCTAGTGATCCACGTACACATAGATAGGAGTAGAAATGACAAAAGAAAAAAATGTAATTTTGACTGCTCGCGATATTGTCGTGGAATTTGACGTTCGTGACAAAGTATTGACAGCCATTCGTGGCGTTTCCCTTGAACTAGTTGAAGGAGAAGTATTAGCCCTGGTAGGTGAGTCAGGATCAGGAAAATCTGTTTTGACAAAGACTTTCACAGGTATGCTTGAAGAAAATGGTCGCATTGCCCAAGGAAGTATTGACTACCGTGGTCAGGACTTGACAGCTTTATCTTCTCACAAGGATTGGGAACAAATTCGTGGTGCTAAGATTGCGACTATCTTCCAAGATCCAATGACTAGTTTGGACCCAATTAAAACAATTGGTAGTCAGATTACAGAAGTTATTGTAAAACACCAAGGAAAAACAGCTAAAGAAGCGAAAGAATTGGCCATTGACTACATGAATAAGGTTGGGATTCCAGATGCAGATAGACGTTTTGATGAATACCCATTCCAATATTCTGGAGGAATGCGTCAACGTATCGTTATTGCTATTGCCCTTGCCTGCCGACCTGATGTCTTGATCTGTGATGAGCCAACGACAGCCTTGGATGTGACCATCCAAGCTCAGATTATTGATTTGCTGAAATCCTTGCAAAATGAGTACCATTTCACAACAATCTTTATCACTCACGATCTTGGTGTGGTAGCAAGTATTGCGGATAAGGTAGCGGTTATGTATGCAGGAGAAATCGTTGAGTATGGAACTGTTGAGGAAGTCTTCTATGACCCTCGCCATCCATATACATGGAGTCTCTTGTCTAGCTTGCCTCAGCTTGCTGATGATAAAGGGGAACTTTACTCAATCCCAGGAACACCTCCGTCACTTTATACTGACCTGAAAGGGGATGCCTTTGCCTTGCGTTCTGACTATGCAATGCAGATTGACTTCGAACAAAAAGCTCCTCAATTCTCAGTATCAGAGACACATTGGGCTAAAACTTGGCTTCTTCATGAGGATGCTCCAAAAGTAGAAAAACCAGCTGTGATTGCAAATCTCCATGATAAGATCCGTGAAAAAATGGGATTTGCCCATCTGGCTGACTAGGAGGAAGGAAATGTCTGAAAAATTAGTAGAAATCAAAGATTTAGAAATTTCCTTCGGTGAAGGAAGTAAGAAGTTTGTCGTGGTTAAAAAAATGCTAACTCTTTATCAACAAGGGAGAAACTTTCTCGCTTGTAGGTGAGTCAGGTAGTGGGAAAACAACTATTGGTCGTGCGATAATCGGTCTAAATGATACAAGTAATGGGGATATCATTTTTGATGGTCAAAAGATTAATGGTAAGAAATCGCGTGAACAAGCTGCGGAATTGATTCGTCGTATACAGATGATTTTCCAAGACCCTGCAGCAAGTTTGAATGAACGTGCCACTGTTGATTATATTATTTCTGAAGGTCTTTACAATCACCGTCTGTTTAAGGATGAGGAAGAACGTAAAGAGAAGGTTCAAAATATTATCCGTGAAGTGGGGCTTCTTGCTGAGCACTTGACTCGTTACCCTCATGAATTCTCAGGTGGTCAACGTCAACGTATCGGTATTGCTCGTGCCTTGGTCATGCAACCAGACTTTGTTATTGCGGATGAGCCAATTTCAGCCTTGGACGTTTCTGTTCGTGCCCAAGTCTTGAACTTGCTCAAAAAATTCCAAAAAAAGAACTTGGTTTGACCTATCTCTTTATCGCCCATGACTTGTCGGTTGTTCGTTTTATTTCAGATCGTATCGCAGTTATTTACAAGGGTGTTATTGTAGAGGTTGCAGAAACAGAAGAATTGTTTAACAATCCAATTCATCCATATACTCAAGCCTTGCTTTCAGCGGTACCAATCCCAGATCCAATCTTGGAACGTAAGAAGGTCTTGAAGGTTTACGACCCGAGTCAACATGACTATGAGACTGATAAGCCATCTATGGTTGAAATCCGTCCAGGTCACTATGTTTGGGCGAACCAAGCTGAATTGGCACGTTATCAACAAGGATTAAACTAATAATGGTTTTATAATTTCCATGTCAACTTTTATGGAAATTATAAACCTTTTTGTTGGACTGATTTGAAAAAAACTTTGAAAGTATCCTGAAAGAATTTTCGAAAGAAATAGAATTCTTAGAAAATCATTGAATTATAGTGAGATGAAATAAAAATCTGAACAACTTTATTAGGAAAGTCAAATCAATTTCTAAAAAAGGTTTAGAAGTCGCGGCGTATTACTCTAGCTTCAATCTACTATAGTCTAATACTCTTCGAAAATCTCTTTAAACCACATCAGCTCTATCTGCCACCTTAAAATAGTGTTTTGAGCAGCCTGCGGCTAGTTTCCTAGTTTGCTTTTTGATTTTCATTGAGTATAATATCTACAATGTAAAAAACTCTAGCTATCAGTTCATTGATAGTTAGAGTTTTTTTCTATTCATATGATTTAAGGAGATTAAATAAGGCTTCTACTTCTAATGACGGTGTAGCTGATTTAAGGTAAGCGTAATAAACTGTAAAAGTTATCTTGTCCTTCGGTATAAGAGGAATTTTTATTAAATCATCATCTTCATCAGAAAGTGCGATATCAGCCAGTAAACTAAGGCCAATCCCTTTCTTTAAAAGTTCTTTAAGGATGGCAATGTCATCAGTCTTAAAGAATATTTCTGCCTTGTTTTGATACTTTTGATTAAGCGTTTCAAAAGCTTTCAGGTGAACAAAGTGTTCGTCTAAGAGTATAAAGGATTGATCTGCTAATTCTTCAAAAGCGAGGGAAGGAGCAGTGGCAAAAGGATGGTTCTTAGATAAAACGACATACAGTTCTTTATGAAATAGCTCGTGTGTCTCTATTGAAGGATAGTTGAGAGGCTCAATCAAACCGAGTAGGCTTGCATTAAGGTCTCCCTTAAGGAGAAGGTTTAATAACTCTACGGAGCCACCGCGGATAGGGCGTATCTTTTTTAAAAAATCGAATTTATCTTTCGTTTAAGGCAGCAAAGAGATATTGAATGATAATAGGAGGGAATCCTACAGTAGAGTATTGTGCCAAGGAGCGATTAATTTCTTTGCGAGTAGAAATGACCTCAGGTAAAATCAGTTCTGTATGCTTTAGAAGGATTTGTCCTTGAGGAGTTAGCTTGAAGGAACGATGCGAGGGGTCATGGTGAATCAATTTACAGTTAAAGGATTCCTCTAAGCGCTTGATAGCATAAGAAATAGATGGTTGGCTGACTTTATGTTGTTTTGCTACTTCCGTATAGGATTGAAGCTGGCAGAGGTCATAAAAATATTGTAGATCTTTTAAATTCATATGGGCTCACTTTCATTAGTTGGAGAAGGAAAATAAGTGGAAAACAGCAGATAAATAATTTTTATCCGTATCCTACAATTTGACTATACGAGTATTCACCAGTTAAAATGTAAGTGAGTCAGGGATCTCAAAGATTATCTAAGATACTCTCAAAAATGACCAACATCTTTTCTCGTTTATCAATAGGGAGCTGTTTAATCTTCATGTTGATTCTTTTGAGTGAAAGATTGTTACTCTTATCAGAGGTTGATTCAAGGCTATCAAAATTGAAAAATTCCTCTGGGGTCATTTCTAGTGCGTCAATCACTTTTTCAAGACTGTGAATGGTCAGATTCACATTTTGGTTTTCAAGTTGATTGATATACTTAAGCCCGAGTTCTGCTTGTTCCGAAAGTTCTTCCTGGCTCATTTTATTCTGTGTTCGAAAATATTTCACTTTTTGGGAAATATATTGTTGTAAATAGTTTTTAGTTGTCATATAAATAGAATACAAGTTTTATATGACAAAAAAACACCTTAAAAAATACAAAGTACTACATAACAAACTTATATGATATTTATTTTAATGAGGATTGTCAATTTGTATGATTGGTTTCTTTTTACTCGAAACTTTTTAGTAAAGAGTGATCATCGAGAGTTTGATGAGTTCAGAAATTTATAAAATATAACAACTTAAAGTATTATCAATAATAGTGTTTTAAGTATAAAAGAGCCTATTAGAAATTGTTCTCGTAGACTCATTATAACATATGCGTATACAATTGTATTGTTTAAACAACAACGTTTCATGAACAATTCGTTTCATGTGGTATAATATAAATAAAAAAAGGAGGTTGCACTATGACTGCACATGATATTTTTAAACAATCCTTTCCTCAATAAAGGTACTGCCTTTACCTTAGAGGAGCGAAAGGAACTAGGCCTTATTGGTTTACTGCCACCGTATGTTCAAACGATTGAAGAACAAGCGGCGCAAACTTATGCACAAAATGCAAACAAAAAGACAATGATTTGGAAAAAAACGTCTTTTCCTAATGGAAATTTTTTTAATACCAACAGGACTCTTTTCTATTACCTCTTTTCTCAACATTTGGAAGAATTCAATCCAATTGTATATGATCCAACCATTGCAGATACAATTGAAGGCTATAGTGATCTTTTTGTAGATCCCCAATATGCGGGATATCTTGATATCAATCATCCTGAAAATATTGAAGCTACTTTGAAAAACGCTGCCGGGGGTCGCGAGATTCGTCTCATTGTTGTAACAGATGCAGAAGGAATCCTTGGAATCGGTGACTGGGGAACAAATGGTGTCGATATTTCTGTTGGGAAATTGATGGTCTACACGGGTGCTGCTGGAATCGATCCTTCTATGGTCCTTCCTTTAGTCATTGATGCAGGGACTAACCGTGAAGAACTTCGTAACAATCCTAATTACTTAGGAAATCGTCACGAACGGGTCCGCGGAGATCGTTACTACGACTTCATTGACCAATTTGTTCAAACAGCAGAACGTCTCTTTCCTAAACTCTACCTTCACTGGGAAGACTTCGGCCGCTTGAATGCTGCCAATATTCTTGAAAAATACCGGAAACAAATTCCGACCTTTAATGATGATATTCAAGGTACAGGAATCGTTACCTTGGGTGGTATCTTTGGTTCTCTGGATATTAGTGGTGAAAAATTAACAGATCAAGTTTATCTCTGCTATGGTGGTGGTACTGCGGGTGCAGGAATTGCCTCTCGTGTTCTTCGTGAAATGGTAAGTGAAGGTCTTTCTGAAGAAGAAGCCTATAAACGTTTCTTTATGGTTGATAAACAAGGTCTTCTCTTTGATGACATGGATGACTTGACACCAGAGCAAAAACCATTTGCTAAGAAACGTGCTGACTTAGTAACGCAGATAAGTTGACTGATCTGCTTGAAGTAGTGAAGACTGTGAAGCCAACCATTCTTGTAGGAACTTCAACTCAGCCTAATACCTTCACTAAAGAAATAGTAGAAGCTATGTGTGAAAACACAGAACGTCCAATGATCTTCCCTTTGTCAAATCCAACTAAATTGGCAGAAGCTAGCGCCAAAGATTTGATTGAATGGTCAGATGGCAAAGCTTTTGTTGCAACAGGAATTCCTGCTGATACGGTTTCTTATAAAGGTGTAGACTATGTGATTGGTCAAGCAAATAATGCCCTGATTTACCCAGGTCTTGGTCTAGGTATGCTGGCTTCTGAAGCAAGTATTTTGACTGATGAAATGATTGGAGCAGCGGCGCATTCATTGAGTGGTATTGTCAATCCAGGCCAACCAGGAGCTCCTGTCTTGCCACCATTCAAGTATGTAGCAGATGTTTCTATTAAAGTAGCAGAAGCAGTCGCTAAAAAAGCACAAGAGCAAGGTCTTGCACGCGCTAAGGAAACAGATATGGCCAAAGCAGTTCGTGTTTTGAAGTGGTATCCAGAGTATAAATAATTCATTTCTGTTGCCTATCCTCGGGATACTTGGCTTATTTTGGATATGTTAGCAATCTACAGAGTTGATAACCGAAAAGTAAAGAGATTGTCGTATTGACTATTGGTTTTAAACAGTATAAAATAACTGTCGATTTTTTGTCCGACTGCCAAGAGTCAGTTTAATACTATACTAAAAATCAAAAACGCATTATATAATAGTGATATGAAATCAACCAAAAAAAGAAATACAAGCCATCAAAAACACTTTTTAAAAAAACTCTAGTACAACTGAATACCATAAAAAGTCTTCAAATCGTTCTATTTTATCTAATGGGCAAATCTTTGAAATTATCCTAAAAAGAATTGAAAAGAATTATGAAAGAATTTTTCGAAAAAAATTTTTAAAAAAATTCTGAAATATTCTTGACAGCTGATGAAAAAAAGGTGGTAAGATAGGAAACATCAAAAAAGAAAGCAGAAAAAGAAATGAATAAAAGACAAGCTGTAACGATGAATCAAAACTTTTACTTTAGCTACTTTAGATAGTGTTTGTAGACATGTCACCATGGATGCAAACAGTTCAAGCAATTTGTTTGTATCTATGTGGCTAAGATTTTTGATTGTGGTCCATATAGATGAATATCTAAATGGACTAGCTAAGTTGTAACTTGTTAGATTATTTCAAGCATCCGTTTAGATAGTATCTAGGCGGTTTTTTGTTTTATCTTTTCTGAGAAGGAGTTTCATTATGAAAGTTGTTCGAAAATTGCTAGCACCCCTCTTGGTAGTGGGGATCCTCTTGACCTCTCTGATTAGTTTGCATCAGTTGAAGGCAGATAAGAAAAAAGATGTTTTTCGTATCGGTATTTCGCAGTTTATTACTCATCAATCTTTAGATGCTACTAGAGAAGGTTTTGTGGATGAGCTGGCCAAGCAAGGCTATGTTGAAGGGGAAAAATATCGAGATTGATTTGCAAAATGCACAGGGTGAGCAAAGAAATCTAAAAACCATTTCCCAGCAACTAGCAGAATCTAGTGATGTCGTTCTAGCCATCGCAACGCCTTCTGCTCAGAGCTTGGCTAATACAACACAAACGACACCGGTTATCTTTTCAGCGGTAACAGACCCTGTCAGTGCCAAGTTAGTTGAGTCAAGAGAGCATCCTGGGGGCAATGTAACTGGGACAAGCGATCAGTCATCAGATGCCATTTCAACCCAAATCAATTTGATAAAGAAAGTGTTGCCAAAAGCTAAAACGATTGGAATTCTCTATACTCAGAGCGAGCCAAACTCAGTTGTCCAAAAGGATGAAGCTAAGCGACTTCTGGAAGAAAAAGGATTTACCGTTGTTGAAAAAACAATCTTGGACAGCAACAACGTCAAGGCGGCAGCAGAGAGCTTGATGGCAGAGGTGGATATGGTTTTTTTGTACCAACGGATAATATCATTTCGTCAACCATGGAAACAGTCAAGCAGGTTTCTATTAAACACAAGGTTCCAGTATTCGGTGGTTCAACAGAAATGATTGCTGTTGGTGGCTTGTATAACTACGGAACCAATTATGAAGAATTGGGAAGACAGACAGCACGAATGCTGGTTCGTGTCTTAAAAGGTGAGAAGCCAGAAAATATAGCAGTTGAGTTGCCTGAAAAGCTGGAATTGCATACAAATAAAGAAATGGCAGATGCACTAGGAATTGATATTAGTAAGTTAGAAGGCAAGGAATAAGGAGGTTTGAGATGAATTTTGTATTATCTAGTTTATCAGAAGGTTTGCTATGGTCGATTATGGCGATTGGGGTCTACTTGACTTTCCGTATTTTGGATATTGCGGATATGACTGCTGAAGGAGCCTTTCCACTGGGGGCGGCTGTCGTCGTATCTCAGATACAGGCAGGGACAAATCCTTGGATTGCGACTTTACTTGCTTTGCTGGCAGGTATGGTAGCAGGTCTAGTATCAGGAATGCTCCACACCAAGATGAAAATTCCAGCTCTCTTGACAGGGATTGTGACCTTGACAGGGCTCTATTCCATCAATATTAAAATCATGGGAAGCGTGCCCAATCTTTCCTTGGGAGATTCTTCGACTGTCTTTAAACAGTTGGCTAGCTTGGGGTTGTCAAATGAAGAAGCTGTTTTCTCATTCAGTTTAGCCTGTCTCTTACTTGTTTGTTTGGTCTTGACTCTTTTGATGAAAACAGAGATTGGCTTGGTCTTGCGTTCGACTGGGGACAATATTCCGATGAGTGAGGCAAATGGGGTCAATGTAGACACCATGAAGATTGTTGGTTACATGATTTCAAACGGCTTGATTGCCCTATGTGGTTCCTTGTTTGCCCAAAATGATGGATTTTCGGATGTAACTTCTGGGACAGGAACTATCGTTGTTGGTTTGAGTGCAGTCATTATTGCGGAAGTCTTGATTCACGACTTGACCATTGGAGGTCGCCTGTTATCTATCGGAATCGGTGCTATTGTATACCGTTTGATTATTTTAAATATCTATGAAATTCCAAATCTAGATCAAAACCTGGTACGTCTCTTTAATGCAATCTTGCTCGCCTTTAGTTTTATTTGCACCAGAATTGCAAAAGAGATTAAAGATTCGTGGTCTGAAATTGAGAAATGAATAGGAGGAGAAAGTTATGGCAAGTTTGTTAACACTTGAAAATATTCACAAAACATTTGAAGCAGGGACGGTCAATGAGAACCATGTCCTCAAAGGATTAGATTTAGAGGTTGAAGAGGGAGATTTTATCTCTGTGATTGGTGGAAATGGAGCAGGGAAATCCACTTTGATGAATATCTTGGCTGGCAATCTATCGGTGGACGAAGGGGATCTTTTATTGGCAGGCAAATCCATTAAAAATCTGAGTGTCAGAAAGAGAGCCAAGGATATTGCCCGTGTTTTTCAAGATCCTAAGATGGGAACAGCTTCTCGTTTGACGATTGAGGAGAATATGGCTATTGCCTTGAGACGCGGGCAGAAGAGAGGGCTTGGTTGGGGCGTGAAGGAGAAGGATAGAATCCAGTTCCAAGAGGCCTTGAAGGAGTTGAATATTGGTCTTGAAAACCGCTTGAAAGTGGATACTCAATACCTCTCAGGAGGACAAAGACAGGCTTTGACCCTAGTCATGGCAGCTCTGGTGAAACCCAAACTTTTGCTTTTGGATGAACATACTGCGGCACTTGACCCGAAAACTAGTCAAATGGTGATGGATTTGACGCAAAAGATTGTGGAACACCATCAGTTGACGACTTTGATGATTACCCACGATATGAACCATGCGATTGAGTACGGAAATCGTCTCATTATGCTCTATCAGGGTAAGATAGTGGTGGATGTCAAGGGAGAGGAGAAAAAGCATCTGACAGTTGAAGACCTTATGCATCTTTTCCAGAAAAATAGTGGCCAAAGTCTAGTTAGTGATGAATTGGTTTTGGGATAAAGAAAAAGGCTGAGATGTGGTGTCTCAGTCTTTTATTAGTACAAATGGATAGGTAGAAATATGAAATTAATACTCTTCGAAGATCTCTTCAAACCGTGTCAGCTCTATCTGTAACCTCAAAACAGTGTTTTGAGTAACCTGCGACTAGCTTCCTAGTTTGCTCTTTGATTTTCATTGAGTATAAACTCAGTAAGGAGCCCTCTTTCGCAGAAAAGCAGGGTTCTTTTTGCTGTTTATTCCCTCCCTGAAAGCGTAAAACAAACTAGTCAGGGTGGCTAGTTTATGGTATAATGAAAGGGACTCAAAAAGAAACAGGAGAAAAATGATGGATTTACTTTTAGCAATTGTATTGATTGTGCTAGCTTTTCTAGGAGGAGCTCTTGGAGGAATGTACTTGGTTCGTAAGCAAATCGAAAAAAAGAATTCGCTGACAACCCACGTTTGAATGCTGAAGCAGTTCGTACTCTTTTGAGTGCAAATGGTCAAAAACCAAGCGAAGCTAAGGTACAACAAGTTTACCACCAAATCATCCGCCAACAAAAGGCAGCCCTTGCTAACAATAAAAAGAAAAAATAAATAAGGAAAAGTCTGGGATGAAAGTTCCAGACTTCTCACTATGTTGGCTAAGGGTTTAGGGATGAGACTTTTTCCTTGCATTCTATTGATATTTGATTATGATTAAGAGAGATAGTTGTTGCTTAGGCTGTCATTTTTTAGTTCATGAGGAGCGGTAATTATAATGAACTATCAATCAGAAAAAAGACTAGAAAGAAGACTGTATGGATAATCGACCGATTGGTTTTTTGGATTCGGGTGTCGGGGGCTTGACCGTTGTGCGCGAGCTCATGCGCCAGCTTCCCCATGAAGAAATCGTCTATATTGGAGATTCGGCGCGGGCGCCCTATGGTCCCCGTCCAGCTGAGCAAATTCGTGAATATACTTGGCAGTTGGTAAACTTTCTCTTGACCAAGGATGTCAAAATGATTGTCATTGCTTGTAATACTGCGACTGCGGTCGTCTGGGAAGAAATCAAGGCTCAACTAGACATTCCCGTCCTAGGTGTGATTTTGCCAGGAGCTTCGGCAGCCATCAAGTCCAGCCAAGGTGGGAAAATCGGAGTGATTGGAACACCCATGACGGTACAATCAGACATCTACCGTCAGAAAATCCATGATTTGGATCCGGACTTACAGGTGGAGAGTTTGGCCTGTCCCAAGTTTGCTCCCTTGGTTGAGTCTGGTGCTCTGTCAACCAGTGTCACCAAGAAAGTGGTCTATGAAACCCTGCGTCCCTTGGTTGGAAAGGTGGATAGCCTGATTTTGGGTTGTACCCATTATCCACTCCTAAGACCTATTATTCAAAAATGTCATGGGGCCCAAGGTTCAGCTCATCGATAGTGGAGCAGAGTGCGTACAGGGATATCTCAGTCTTACTTAATTATTTTTGAAATCAATCGTGGTCGCGATGCTGGACCACTTCATCACCGTTTTTACACAACAGCCAGCAGCCAAAGTTTTGCACAAATTGGTGAAGAATGGCTGGAAAAAGAGATTTATGTGGAGCATGTAGAATTATGACAAATAAAATTTATGAATACAAGGATGAACAGGACTGGTATGTCGGGTCCTATGGTATTTTTGGTGGCGTCCGGACGTTGACTGATGAAGACTTGGATTTCCCTCTGGTTGGATTGGCCAAAATCTTTCGAGACGAGGAACGAGGTTTCCCGATTTCAGTTACTGTTTTACGCTATGGTTCTCGCTACCGTTTATTGTCTTTTGTGGTAGATATACTAAACCAAGAGATGGGACGAAACATGGAAGTCATTCAACGACAAGGGGCTCTGCTCTTGGTTGAAAATGGCCAACTTTTGTATGTGGAATTGCCCAAAGAAGGGGTCAATGTTCATGATTTCTTTGAGACAAACAAGGTCAGAGAAACCTTGTTGATTGCGACTCGTAACGAAGGCAAGACCAAGGAATTTCGAGCAATCTTTGACAAGCTAGGCTACGATGTGGAAAATCTCAATGACTATCCTGACCTGCCTGAAGTAGCAGAAACAGGCATGACCTTTGAAGAAAATGCCCGTCTCAAGGCAGAAACTATTTCTCAATTAACGGGCAAGATGGTTCTGGCAGATGATTCTGGGCTCAAAGTCGATGTTCTAGGTGGCTTGCCAGGTGTCTGGTCAGCTCGTTTTGCAGGTGTGGGAGCAACTGATCGTGAAAACAATGCTAAACTCTTGCACGAATTGGCCATGGTCTTTGAACTCAAGGACCGCTCGGCTCAATTCCATACAACCCTAGTCGTAGCCAGCCCAAACAAGGAAAGCTTGGTTGTTGAAGCAGACTGGCCAGGCTACATTAACTTTGAACCTAAGGGTGAAAATGGCTTTGGCTATGACCCTCTCTTCCTTGTAGGAGAGACAGGCAAATCCTCAGCTGAATTAACCCTTGAAGAAAAAAATAGCCAATCTCACCGTGCCTTAGCCGTTAAAAAACTTTTGGAGGTATTTCCATCATGGCAAAGCAAACCATCATTGTAATGAGCGATTCCCATGGCGATAGCTTGATTGTGGAAGAAATCCGTAATCGCTATGTAGGCAAAGTTGATGCCGTTTTTCATAACGGCGATTCTGAACTGCGTCCTGATTCTCCCCTTTGGGAAGGCATCCGTGTTGTTAAAGGGAATATGGACTTCTATGCAGGCTACCCAGAACGTTTGGTGACTGAGCTTGGTTCGACCAAGATTATCCAAACTCATGGTCACTTGTTTGACATTAATTTCAATTTTCAAAAGTTGGACTACTGGGCTCAGGAGGAAGAGGCCGATATCTGCCTCTATGGTCACTTGCATGTGCCAAATGCTTGGATGGAAGGCAAGACCCTCTTTCTAAATCCAGGTTCTATCAGTCAACCACGTGGGGCCATCAGAGAATGTCTCTATGCTCGTGTGGAGATTGATGATAGTTATTTTAAAGTGGACTTTTTGACACGAGACCATGAGGTGTATCCGGGCTTGTCCAAGGAGTTTAGCCGATGATTGCCAAGGAGTTTGAGACTTTCTTGTTGGGGCAAGAAGAAACTTTTTTGACTCCTGCTAAAAATCTAGCTGTGTTGATTGATACCCACAATGCGGATCATGCGACCCTCTTGCTTAGTCAAATGACCTATACCCGTGTTCCTGTTGTAACAGATGAAAAACAGTTTGTTGGGACGATTGGGCTCAGAGATATTATGGCTTATCAGATGGAGCATGACTTGAGTCAAGAAATTATGGCGGATACGGATATTGTTCATATGACCAAAACGGACGTAGCGGTTGTTTCGCCTGATTTCACCATCACGGAGGTCTTGCACAAGCTGGTAGATGAGTCCTTCTTGCCGGTTGTGGATGCGTCAGGCATTTTCCAAGGGATTATCACGCGCAAGTCTATCCTCAAGGCAGTGAATGCTCTCTTGCATGACTTTAGTAAGGAATATGAGATTCGATGCAAATGAGAGACAGGATTTCAGCCTTTTTAGAAGAAAAGCAGGGCTTGTCTGCCAATTCCAAGCAGTCCTATAAGTATGATTTGGAGCAATTTTTAGACATTGTAGGCGAGCGGATTTCTGAGACCAGTCTCAAGATTTACCAAGCCCAGCTAGCCAATCTAAAAATCAGCGCCCAGAAGCGAAAGATTTCGGCCTGTAACCAATTTCTCTACTTTCTCTATCAAAAAGGAGAAGTGGACAGCTTTTACCGCTTGGAATTAGCTAAACAAGCTGAAAAGAAGACCGAAAAAGCCAGAACTGTTAGACCTAGACTCTTTTTGGCAGGGAAGTGACTATCCAGAGGGTCGCTTGCTAGCGATCTTAATCCTAGAAATGGGGCTCTTGCCGAGTGAGATTTTAGCTCTAAAGGTTGCGGATATCAATCTGGACTTTCAAGTGTTGCGAATTAAGAAGGTTTCCCAACAGAGGATTGTCACCATTCCCACAACCTTGCTTTCAGAATTGGAAGCCTTGATGGGCCAGACCTATCTCTTTGAAAGGGCAGGGAAAGCCTATTCTCGTCAGTGGGCCTTCCGTCAGTTAGAAGCTTTTGTCAAGGAGAAAGGTTTTCCAACCTTATCAGCCCAAGCCTTGCGGGAACAGTTCATTCTAAGACAGATAGAAAAGAAGGTCGATTTGTACGAAATTGCAAAAAAATTAGGATTAAAAACAGTCCTGACCTTAGAAAAATATAGATAATGGATATTAAATTAAAAGATTTTGAAGGGCCCTTGGACTTGCTTTTGCACCTGGTTTCTAAGTACCAGATGGATATCTACGATGTGCCTATTACGGAAGTTATCGAACAGTATCTAGCCTATGTCTCAACCCTTCAGGCCATGCGTCTGGAAGTGGCGGGCGAGTACATGGTCATGGCCAGTCAGCTCATGCTGATCAAGAGCCGCAAGCTCTTGCCAAAGGTAGCGGAAGTGACAGATTTGGAGGATGACCTGGAGCAGGATCTTCTCTCCCAAATCGAAGAATACCGCAAATTCAAGCTCTTGGGTGAGCATTTGGAAGCCAAGCACCAAGATCGGGCCCAGTACTATTCCAAAGCACCAACAGAGTTGATTTACGAAGATGCGGAGCTTGTGCATGACAAGACAACCATTGATCTCTTTTTGGCTTTTTCCAATATCCTAGCCAAGAAAAAAGAGGAGTTTGCACAGAATCACACGACTATCCTGCGGGATGAGTATAAGATTGAGGACATGATGGTTATCGTGAAAGAGTCCTTGACTGGACGAGATCAATTGCGCTTGCAGGATTTGTTCAAGGAAGCCCAGAATCTCCAAGAGGTCATCACCCTCTTTTTGGCAACCCTAGAGTTAATCAAAACCCAGGAACTAATCCTCGTGCAAGAGGAAAGTTTCGGAGATATTTATCTCATGGAAAAGAAGGAAGAAAGTCAAGTGGCCCAAAGCTAGACTTGATAGAGAGGAAAGATGAGTACTTTAGCAAAAATAGAAGCGCTCTTGTTTGTAGCGGGTGAAGATGGGATTAGAGTCCGCCAGTTAGCTGAACTTCTCTCTCTGCCACCGACAGGCATCCAACAGAGTTTAGAAAAATTAGCCCAGAAGTATGAAAAGGACCTAGATTCCAGTTTGGCTCTGATTGAGACAGGTGGGGCTTATAGATTGGTGACCAAGCCTCAGTTTTCAGAGATTTTGAAGGAATACTCTAAGGCACCTATCAACCAGAGTTTATCTCGGGCTGCCCTTGAGACCTTGTCCATCATTGCTTATAAGCAGCCGATTACGCGGATAGAAATTGATGCCATCCGTGGAGTCAACTCGAGTGGGGCCTTGGCAAAGTTGCAGGCCTTTGACTTGATACGAGAAGACGGGAAAAAAGAAGTGTTGGGTCGCCCCAACCTCTATGTGACTACAGATTATTTCCTAGATTACATGGGGATAAATCATTTGGAAGAATTACCAGTGATTGATGAGCTTGAAATTCAAGCCCAAGAAAGCCAATTATTTGGTGAAAGGATAGAAGAAGATGAGAATCAATAAGTATATTGCCCACGCAGGTGTGGCCAGTAGGAGAAAAGCAGAAGAGCTGATCAAGCAAGGTTTGGTGACGGTTAACGGCCAAGTGGTGCGTGAACTAGCAACGACTATCAAGTCAGGCGACAAGGTCGAAGTTGAAGGCCAACCTATTTACAACGAAGAAAAGGTCTACTATCTGCTTAACAAACCACGCGGTGTCATTTCCAGTGTGACAGATGACAAGGGCCGCAAGACGGTTGTCGACCTCTTGCCCAATGTCAAAGAGCGCATCTACCCTGTAGGTCGTTTGGACTGGGATACATCAGGAGTTTTGATTTTGACTAATGATGGGGATTTTACGGATGAGATGATTCACCCTCGTAATGAGATTGACAAGGTTTATGTCGCGCGTGTTAAAGGTGTGGCCAATAAGGACAATCTCCGCCCCTTGACCCGTGGGCTTGAGATTGATGGTAAGAAAACCAAGCCGGCTGTCTATGAGATTCTCAAAGTGGATCCAGTCAAAAACCGCTCTGTGGTGCAGTTGACTATCCATGAAGGGCGTAACCACCAGGTTAAAAAGATGTTTGAAGCTGTCGGTCTCCAAGTGGACAAGCTGTCACGGACCCGTTTTGGACATCTAGACTTGACAGGACTCCGTCCAGGAGAATCCCGTCGTCTTAATAAAAAGAAATCAGCCAATTACATACCATGGCTGTAACCAAGAAATAATGAAACGAATTTTAATAGCGCCTGTGCGCTTTTACCAACGTTTTATCTCGCCAGCCTTTCCCCCCTCTTGTCGCTTTGAGCCTACTTGTTCCAATTACATGATTGAGGCTATTGAAAAACATGGCTTCAAGGGTGTTTTGATGGGCTTGGCTCGGATTTTACGTTGCCATCCCTGGTCGAAAACAGGTAAGGACCCCGTCCCAGACCACTTTTCACTCAAACGGAACCAAGAAGAAAAATGAGGCTAGGTAAAAATATTTTAGTGAAATGATAAAAACGCATCCTATCAGGTTTGAGTGTACTGATAGGATGCGTTTTATCATGTAAAGATGTTAGTTGATACTCAATGAAAATCAAAGAGCAAACTAGGAAACTAGCCGCAGGCTGTACTTGAGTACGGCAAGGCGACGTTGACGTGGTTTGAATTTGATTTTCGAAGAGTATGAGTTTGAAGTTGCTTATTTCAAAGGCTTTTTTTGTGCGTCTTCAATCATGAGTTTTGTTGATTCAAGTCCGCCTCCGCTTAGATACCAGAGATCTGGTGTTAGTTGGATAATCTTACCGTTTTTAGCGGCAGGAGTTTCAGCGATGAGGGCATTTTCTAGGACGCCGTCGTTGCTTGAGTTGTCCCCACCGATGGCAAGGGTACGGTTGATGACAAAAAGGATGTCAGGATTGATTTCTTTGACACTTTCAAAGCTGACTTCTTGTCCGTGGCGAGAGTCTGCAAATTGAGTATCTGTTGGCTTGAATTTCAAGGTTTGGTACAAGAAAGAGAAACGAGATTGGGCACCAAAGGCAGCCATTTTCCCTTCGTTGAGGAGGATAGCAAGGGCTTTCTTGTCAGAACTTTCGTTTTTAGTTGCGACTTCTTGGATGCTCTTGTCTAGCTTGGCCAATTCTTCCTTGGCTTTCTGTGTACCAGTTTCGCCGAAGGCACTTGCTAAGTACTCAATGTTGGTCTTAGTTGAAGTCCAGTAGTCGTCCTTGCTTGCTTGGAAGAGAACAGTCGGAGCGATTTCGTTGAACTTATCTACGAATTTTTGGGTACGTGGTGAAGCGATAATTAGGTCTGGTTCAAGAGCAGCAAGGGCTTCTAGGTCTGGCTCAACCATAGAACCAACATTTTTAACTTTTCCAGCTAGGTCTTTAAGATAAGTCGGAACAGTTTTTGTAGGCATTCCCACGATATTCTTTTCAAAACCTAAAGCGCGAACAGTATCGGCAGCACCGAGGTCAAAGGTCACAATCTTTTCAGGGACTTTTGAAAGTGTGACTACACCTAGTGAACTTTTAATGGTTACCTCTGTTGGAGCAGAGCTACTTGACTCCGTCTTACTAGTGCTTGAGTTTGTACTACATGCACCAAGTAGGAGCAAGAAGCTGGCCGCTAGGGCAGTGAGATAAAATTTAAGGGATGTTTTCATAATTTCTCCTTTTTAAAATGTGATAACGATTTAAGGAGTCTCTTGGTCTTATTGACTAAGAGACTGAAGGTTCTCTAACTTGAACTTCTATGTTATTAGCTATAGATACAGATCTTTTTGCCATTGATGTCAGCCAGCGTGATGGGAATCTCATAAAGTTGACTGAGCAGGTCAGCCTGCATGATTTGATTGGTTGTTCCCTTGCTAAAGACTTGACCGTCCTTGAAGGCGACAATTTCATCCGCATACTGGCTGGCCATGTTGATATCGTGGAGAACGATGATAATGGTCTTGCCGAGCTCTGACACCAGTCGCTTGAGAATCTGCATCATGCTGACGCTTTGCTTGATGTCGAGATTGTTGAGTGGTTCGTCCAGCAAGATAAAGTCCGTATCCTGAGCCAGTACCATAGCGATAAAGGCCCGCTGGAGCTGGCCTCCAGACAGGCTATCTATGTAGCGGTCTTTTAAGTTGGTCAGTTCTAAATAGTCCAGAGTTTCTCGGATTTTTTCCCAGTCTTCTGCTCTCAGTCGACCTTGGCTGTAGGGAAAACGTCCAAAACTGACCAGTTCTTCAACCGTCAATTTGGCTTGGTAATTGATTTTCTGCTTTAGGATGGTCAGTTCTTGGGCTAGTTCTTGCGAATTCCAACTCTCGATTTCACGACCTTTGATACTGAGAATTCCCTGATCCTTCTTGGTAAGTCTGCTCATGATGGAGAGGAGAGTCGATTTTCCAGCACCATTTGGACCAATGAAGGCTGTCAGTTTCTGAGGACTGACCTCAAGCGAAATGCCTTGCAAAATATCCTGTTTTTGAATGGATTTGTCAATGTTTTCCAGTTTCACTGACGCGCCCTCCTGTATAGTAAGATAAAGAATAAGAGACCACCTACGCTCTCGATGATCATGCTGATGCGAATTTCCAGTGCAAAGACTCGTTCAATCAGGGCCTGCCCCAAGGTCAAGCTAATAAATCCAACCAGAATGGCTACGATAAAGAGTAACTTGTGCCGATAGTCTTTGACAATCAGGTAGGTGAGGTTAGTCAGCATAAAGCCGAAGAAGGCCATAGGCCCTACCAAGGCAGTGGCCGTTGAGGTCAAAAGCACGATGCCCCAGAGGAGTTCTTTCTGTTCTTTTTCAACATCGAGTCCCAATATCTGAGCCGTTTCTCTTTGTAGGTGCAAGACATCCAGAATGACTGCTTTTCGAAAGAAAAAGATGGTCAAAGCAAGGATAATCAGAGAACCGATGGCTAGGATGGAAGTGTTGAGATGTTGAAAGGAGGCAAAGAGACTGTTCTGCAATTTATCGTATTCATTTGGATCCATCAAGACCTGAAGGAAGGTACTGATATTTCGAAAGAGACTTCCGAGGGCTAGACAGATTAGCAGGATGAAGACCAGATCTTGCTTCATCAGTGTCTTCAAGTAGCCTTCTAAGGCGAGAAAGAAGAGGGATTGAAGCAGAAGCAAGATTAGGAATTCTAAGATAGGAGACTTCCCAAGTTGAAGAAACTTGCTTTCAAAAACCAGTAGCAGAGTTTGTAGTAGGACGTAGAAGGATTCGATTCCCAAAATACTTGGCGTCAGAAAACGATTTTCCGTCAGGGTTTGAAAACTAATAGTCGAAATCCCTGTCGCGATGGCTACCAAGAGATAAACAACTATCTTTTGGGAACGCAACTTCCAAGCAAAGGCAGACAGCTGGGTGATAGCCAAAAGTAGAGGAGGCAAGCTCCGATGGCGAGGATAATGAGAAGGCAGAAGAGTTTGGTATGTTTGCTTTTAAACTGCATCTTTTCGTCCCCCTCTCCAGAGAAGTAGGATAAAGACGAGGCTACCAATGATTCCTAGTAGAAGACTGACAGACAACTCATAGGGTCGAATCAAGACTCGAGAGAGGATATCGCAGGCCAGAACTAGATTGGCCCCAACCAGTGCGACCATGAGTTTGGTTTGACTCAAATTATCTCCATAGTGCTTACGAACAAGATTGGGAACAATAACTCCGAGAAATGGTAAGCCACCCACGGTAATCATGGTGACACTTGTCGTTAGCGCCACCAGAAAGAGGGCCAGTTTTTCAAGTAGGGAGTAGGAAATCCCCAAACTTTCGCTAGTTTCTTTTCCTAGATTCATGATGGTGAAGGTTTGGGATAATTTCCAAACGGCTATCAGGATGATGAGGCCTAAGAAGAGCCACTCATACTGATGGGTCTGAATCATGGAGAAGGAGCCCTGGGTCCAAGCTGTCATACTCTGAACCAGATTGAAACGGTAGGCGATAACTTCTGTCACAGAACCGATAATTCCACTATAGATGATCCCAATCAGAGGCAACATCCACCTTTCCTTTATAGTAAAAATGGTCATAAAGGCTAGGAAGAAGAGGGTGAATACGATGGATGAAACAAAAGCGAAGAGCATCTTTTGGGTCAGGCTAGCCGACGGAAAGACAAAGAGGCTCAATACCATTCCTAGTTTGGCAGCTTCAGTGGTTCCAACTGTACTCGGAGCAGCAAACTGATTTTGAGTGATAGTCTGCATGAGAAGTCCTGCCATACTCATACTAGAGGCCGTCAGGAGAATACTGATGGTTCTTGGGAGACGGGACTCTTGAAAGAGAAGCCAAGTTTCATGATCCAGAGAAAAGAGTTTTCCCCATGAAAAATCACTGGTCCCAATGCTAATAGAGAGAAAGACTAGGAGTAGAAGTAAGCCAATTAAATAATGAGAAAGTTTCATACCCCATCCTTTTATGTAGATTTGGTATCGAAAGATACCTGCGGATATTACTGTAACACGATTTCTTTAATCTGTCAATAAATTTTCTGACAATTTAATGAATAAAACAAGGAGAGAGCGCCAAGGCTTTCTCCTTTGTTATCCTATTCCAAAATGTTTTTGCCTTCTTTAACACGCCAATGATAATCTGATAAAATAATATCTTCGAGGGAGTAGCTAGCCTTCCAATCAAGATATTTTTTAGCTTTTGATGCGTCTGCTAGGACGCTAGCTGGGTCACCAGCACGGCGAGCAACAATTTCGTGTGGTATTTTTTGATTCAGTAATTCTTCAGCAGTTTTAAAGATTTCTTTGACGGTATAGCCTTTTTCAGTTCCTAAGTTAAAGATTTGAGAAGAACTGTCTTCTTGAAAGAGGTAGTTCATTCCTTTAACATGAGCCTGTGCAAGATCCAAGACATGAATGTAATCTCGAATACATGAACCATCACGTGTATCGTAGTCATCTCCAAATATTTTCAGGCTATCATTTTGTCCCAATGCGGCCTTGTTGATATTGGGAATGATGTGAGTTGGATTTTTCACACGCAGGCCGTTTGAAGCATCCATTTCAGCCCCAGCTACATTAAAGTAACGGAAAATGACATATTTCCAATCGTAGCGATTGGCCATCCAGTAAATCATTCGTTCACCCATCAGTTTTGTTTCTGCATAAGGGTTGACAGGGTCGAGCAGGGTATCTTCAGTTGCTGGCTTGTCAATACAGTTATTACCATAGAGGGAAGCAGTCGAAGAGAACATGATTTTTTGAATGCCAACTTCAGATAAGACTTTGAGAACTTGGTTCATACCAGCAACATTGGCAGTGAAGTATTTGCTTGGATTTTCAATACTTTCGCTCACAACAATCTCACCCGCACAATGAAGAACAGCATCAATCTGATTTTCTTCTAAGTAAGCCTTTAAGGCGCTAGCATCATAAACATCCAGTTGTTTAAAGCTAGCACGACTATCTACAGCTGAACGATTTCCTGTAGAGAGATTATCTAGAACATGTACCTGATAGCCAGCATTTAAAAGAGCTTTTAACGGTATGGGAGCCAATGTAGCCAGCTCCACCTGTAACAAGAATTGTTTTGGTCATGATTTTTTCCTTTTCCTAGTTTTGTACTATTTTAAAGAAATAAGAAGACAAAGTCAACTATTTTCTGCAAATTTCATGAAAAACTGAACAAATATAGCATTGAATTGTTTTTTGTTTGGGAATTAATAGTTTGGTTGGTCTTGGAATAGTTCTTAGATTTCACCTCACATGCAAGAAAATACAAGCTTTTTCTAAGATACAGTAAGACTAAGATAAATCCACCTTCCCGCTATCCTTCTCCTATAAAAAGTGGTAAAATGGATGAAAGAAAGAAGGAACTGAAATGACAACATTATTTTCAAAAATCAAAGAAGTAACAGAACTTGCTGCGATCTCAGGTCATGAAGCACCTGTCCGTGCTTATCTTCGTGAAAAGTTGACACCGCACGTGGATGAAGTGGTGACAGATGGCTTGGGTGGTATTTTTGGTATCAAGCATTCAGAAGCTACGGATGCGCCTCGCGTCTTGGTCGCTTCTCACATGGATGAAGTTGGTTTTATGGTCAGCGAGATTAAGCCAGATGGCACCTTCCGTGTGGTTGAAATTGGTGGTTGGAATCCTATGGTAGTCAGCAGCCAACGTTTCAAACTCCTGACTCGTGACGGTCGTGAAATTCCTGTGATTTCGGGTTCTGTCCCTCCACATTTGACTCGTGGAAAGGGTGGACCAACCATGCCAGCCATTGCAGATATCGTCTTTGATGGTGGCTTTGTGGATCAAGCTGAGGCAGAAAGCTTTGGCATCCGTCCTGGCGACACCATCGTACCAGATAGCTCTGCAATCTTGACAGCCAATGAAAAAAATATCATCTCAAAAGCTTGGGATAACCGCTACGGTGTTCTTATGGTAAGTGAGCTAGCTGAAGCCTTGTCAGGTCAAAAACTTGGCAATGAACTCTATCTTGGCTCGAACGTCCAAGAAGAAGTTGGTCTCCGTGGTGCTCATACATCTACAACCAAGTTTGATCCAGAAGTCTTCCTAGCAGTTGATTGCTCCCCAGCAGGTGATGTTTATGGAGGTCAAGGCAAGATTGGAGATGGAACCCTGATTCGTTTCTACGACCCAGGTCACTTGCTTCTCCCAGGTATGAAGGATTTCCTTTTGACAACGGCTGAAGAAGCTGGAATCAAGTACCAATACTACTGTGGTAAAGGCGGAACAGACGCTGGCGCAGCTCATTTGAAATGGTGGTGTCCCATCAACAACAATCGGTGTTTGCGCTCGTTATATCCATTCTCACCAAACCCTTTACGCTATGGATGACTTCCTAGAAGCGCAAGCTTTCTTACAAGCCTTGGTGAAAAAATTGGATCGTTCAACGGTTGATTTGATTAAACATTATTAAACCATAAGGGAGGTGGTAGGGATGGTAGAACCAAACCTAGAAAGCCTTGTAAAAGATCTTTACAATCATGCTCGACATGATTTGAGTGAAGATTTAGTTGTTGCTCTCCTAGAGACTGCTAAAAAACTGCCTACTACAAATGAGCAATTGCTGGCAGTCCGTCTCTCAGGCCTGGTCAATCGTGAATTGCTCAAGAATCCTAGACATCCGGCACCTGAGTTGCTCAACTTGGCTCGCTTTATCAAAAGAGAAGAAGCTAAGTACAGAGGAACTGCGGCTTCTGCGCTTATGTACGGGGAGTTCTTTAAAATGCTTTGATTCCATTGTGAATCAAAGCATTTTTCTATATGGTAGAAAAGCGATTCTTGATTAGGAAAAGAAAAAAGCCATCCCATTTAGGATAGCTTCTTGGTTCTTAGATTTGTTCAGCGATGACCTTTTCAGCCAGATTCATAGCATGGTCTGATACACGAGTGTAGTGGGAAACAATATCGATAAAGTTGACCCCAGCTTGCGTTGAACACTCGCCCTTGTTGAGGCGTTTGATGTGAGTCTTTCTGAGAACACGTTCCATATTGTTGATTTCTTTATGGCGTTCAATCAGACTTTGAGCTTTTTCAATATCATTGTTTTCCACGCTGTCAAGGGCATCCTTGATAAAGCCAGTGGTTTTTTGATAGATATCAGCCAATTCCTGCAAAGCAGCTTCAGAGAACTCAACATTTTTACGTTGAAGATAGTCGGTCAGATTGATTAGGGCTTCTGCGTGGTCCCCAATCCGTTCCAAATCACGGGATGAATCCAGGATGTTGGTGAGCACTTCACTTTCTTTCTGGCTAAGAGCTTCGCTTGAAAGAGTAATAAGATAACGAGTCAATTTTTCATCAATGGTATTGATGGCTTCTTCTGTCTTGTGTCCTTTTTCAGCAACCTTTTCATTGAGGTCAATGATGTAGTTGTATGAAAGGTCAAAGGCTTTAGAAGCATAATTTCCCAAGTGAAGGAGTTCTTTCTTCGCATTTCCGAGAGCGATTGATGGAGCTTGTTTAATCAAATGCTCATCAAGGTAAAGTGGCTCGTACTTGACAACTTCATCTTCACCAGGGATGAGCTTGGTTACAAAGTAGGCCAAGGCTCCGATGAATGGAAATTGTACAATGGTGTTACTTACGTTAAAGGCACCGTGAGAGAAGGCGATAGTCATCTCAGGTGAGAGGTGAAGGAGTGCTTGGAAGTACTCAATCATAGACGTAAATGGGCCTAATAAGATTAAGCAAAGAATAGTCCCTAAAACGTTAAAGGTAACGTGGGTTGCAGCAACGCGTTTCGCAGAGACATTGGCTCCAGCTGCCGCGATGATAACTGTTAGGGTTGTCCCGATATTATCCCCGAAGAGAACTGGTAGCGAACCTTTAAGGTCAAGGAATCCACCTGCATAGAGACCTTGCAAAATCCCGATTGTCGCAGAAGAGGCTTGGATGAGAACGGTAATCACTGCACCGGCAAAAACTCCCAACACAGGATTTTGTCCCAAGGTTACCATGTATTCCTTGAATTGTGGTAAATCTTTAAGAGGACTCATACCGGCACTGATGAGGTTGAGGGCGTAGAAGATTCCCCCTACACCAAACAGGATTCGCCCGATATTGTTTGCGGTTCTGTTTTTGGTAAAGAAGAGGAACATGGTTCCAAGGAAAATCAAGGGTAAAGCATACTCACCAAGCTTGAAACCGATGATAAAGGAAGTAACGGTGGTTCCGATGTTGGCTCCCATGATAATTCCGATAGCCTGTCTAAGAGTTAGAAGGCTAGCACTGACCAGTCCAACCGTGATGACTGTAACCCCTGTACTTGACTGAATCAGGGCAGTCACGACAATTCCGACTAGAACACCTAAAAAGGGATTGCTAGTGTACTTGTCAATGTAAAAACGAAGGCGATCTCCAGCAGCTTGTTGCAAACCGTCTCCCATGGTCTTGATACTATATAAGAATAGTCCCAGACCACCTAAAAAGTGAAATAAAATTTCCTGCCAATTAATGGACATTTCTTTTTCCTCCGAAAAATAATAACGGAATTTCTCCTATTCTATTTTAAAGGATAAAAGTAAATCTAACAAGTGTTAAGCTAAGATTTTTAGAAAAGAAAAATTCGTGAGAAAAAAAGTAAAAAAATAATACACTCTAGGATGTCACAAAGATTAAATATCGAAAAATCTTGTGAAATCTTTCCTTATATTTCCAAAGTGTGATATAATAGTTTCGAATAAAATAAATAAAGGGGTTTTTGTAACATGGCAAAACTTACTGTTAAAGACGTTGACTTGAAAGGTAAAAAAGTCCTCGTTCGTGTTGACTTCAACGTACCATTGAAAGATGGCGTAATCACTAACGACAACCGTATCACAGCAGCTCTTCCAACTATTAAGTACATTATCGAACAAGGTGGACGTGCTATCCTCTTCTCTCACCTTGGACGTGTGAAAGAAGAAGCTGATAAAGCTGGTAAATCACTTGCTCCTGTAGCTGCTGACTTAGCTGCTAAATTGGGCCAAGACGTTGTTTTCCCAGGTGTAACTCGTGGTGCTGAATTGGAAGCAGCTATCAACGCTCTTGAAGATGGACAAGTTCTTTTGGTTGAAAACACTCGTTACGAAGATGTTGACGGCAAAAAAGAATCTAAAAACGATCCTGAACTTGGTAAATACTGGGCATCACTTGGAGATGGTATCTTCGTAAACGATGCATTCGGTACAGCTCACCGTGCACACGCATCTAACGTTGGTATCTCAGCAAACGTTGAAAAAGCAGTTGCTGGATTCCTTCTTGAAAACGAAATTGCCTACATCCAAGAAGCAGTTGAAACTCCAGAACGTCCATTTGTGGCTATCCTTGGTGGTTCAAAAGTTTCAGACAAGATCGGTGTTATCGAAAACTTGCTTGAAAAAGCTGATAAAGTCCTTATCGGTGGTGGTATGACTTACACATTCTACAAAGCACAAGGTATCGAAATCGGTAACTCACTTGTAGAAGAAGACAAATTGGATGTTGCAAAGCTCTTCTTGAAAAAGCAAACGGTAAATTGATCTTGCCAGTTGACTCAAAAGAAGCTAACGCATTTGCTGGCTACACTGAAGTGCGTGACACTGAAGGTGAAGCAGTTTCTGAAGGCTTCCTTGGTCTTGACATCGGTCCAAAATCTATCGCTAAATTTGACGAAGCTTTGACTGGTGCCAAAACAGTTGTATGGAACGGACCTATGGGTGTGTTTGAAAACCCTGACTTCCAAGCTGGAACAATCGGTGTGATGGACGCTATCGTGAAACAACCAGGCGTTAAATCAATTATCGGTGGTGGTGATTCAGCTGCCGCAGCAATCAACCTTGGACGTGCAGATAAATTCTCATGGATCTCTACTGGTGGTGGAGCATCAATGGAACTTCTTGAAGGTAAAGTTCTTCCAGGACTTGCAGCCTTGACAGAAAAATAAGATTTTCTAAATAAATCAAAGAAGAGAGGGATGAAAGTTCCTCTTTTCTTTTGCTTAAAATAAAAACGCTTCCTCTCAACTATTACTCATAAAAATCACCGATTTATGATAAAATGGAAATAGAAAGTTGAGATTATGAGTTATTTTAAAAAATATAAATTCGATAAATCCCAGTTCAAACTTGGTATGCGAACCTTTAAAACAGGTATTGCTGTTTTTCTAGTTCTCTTGATTTTTGGCTTTTTTGGCTGGAAAGGTCTTCAAATCGGTGCTTTGACAGCCGTTTTTAGCTTGAGGGAGAGTTTTGATAAGAGTGTTCATTTTGGGACTTCGCGTATTCTAGGAAATAGTATCGGTGGCCTCTATGCCCTGGTTTTCTTCTTATTAAATACCTTTTTCCACGAAGCCTTTTGGGTGACCTTGGTTGTTGTTCCAATTTGCACCATGTTAACCATTATGACAAATGTAGCCATGAATAATAAAGCAGGTGTAATTGGTGGTGTAGCGGCTATGTTAATCATTACCCTATCGATTCCGAGTGGAGAAACGATTTTGTACGTATTTGCGCGTGTATCAGAAACGTTCATGGGAGTTTTTGTCGCAATTCTCGTAAATTACGATATTGACCGTATTCGACTCTTTTTAGAGAAAAAAGAAAAATAATGTTACATTTTATAACATTATCAATTGACGTTTGTCTTTTTTTAGACTATAATAGACAGAAAGAAGGAAATTGTAAATGAAGGAAAAAGAATTTCGCCGAAACATGGCTGTTTTTCCTATTGGCAGTGTTATGAAGTTGACTGATCTATCGGCTCGTCAGATTCGTTATTATGAAGATCAAGAGTTGATTAAACCTGATCGAAATGAAGGGAATCGTCGCATGTATTCCTTGAATGACATGGATCGTCTGCTTGAAATCAAAGATTATATCTCAGAAGGTTATAATATCGCTGCTATTAAGAAAAAATATGCTGAACGTGAAGCGAAGTCCAAGAAAGTGGTGAGTCAGACTGAGGTGCGTCGTGCACTTCACAATGAACTTCTCCAACAGGGGCGTTTTGCTTCAGTACGATCACCTTTTGGTCGCGGTTAGACAACCGCAAGTAGTCATAGATTAAGGAGAAACTCATGCCAATCAAAGCTGCAGATATTCGTCGTGAAGTCAAGGAAAAAAATGTTACCTTTATCCGTCTCATGTTCTCAGATATTTTGGGAACCATGAAAAACGTCGAAATTCCTGCTACAGATGAACAATTAGATAAGGTCTTGTCAAATAAGGCTATGTTTGATGGATCTTCTATTGAAGGTTTTGTACGTATCAATGAGTCAGATATGTACTTGTACCCAGACTTGGATACATGGACAGTCTTCCCGTGGGGAGATGAAAATGGAAGTGTTGCAGGTTTGATCTGTGATGTCTACACAACAGAAGGTGAACCATTTGCAGGTGACCCTCGTGGCAATTTGAAACGTGCTCTTCGTCACATGGAAGAAGTAGGATTCAAATCCTTCAACCTTGGTCCAGAGCCAGAATTCTTCTTATTTAAACTAGATGAAAATGGTGACCCAACACTTGAAGTAAATGACAAGGGTGGCTACTTTGATTTGGCGCCTACTGACCTTGCGGACAATACACGCCGTGAGATTGTCAATGTCTTGACTAAAATGGGATTTGAAGTAGAAGCGAGTCACCACGAGGTTGCGGTTGGACAGCATGAAATTGACTTCAAGTACGATGAAGTTCTCTGTGCTTGTGATAAGATTCAAATCTTTAAACTTGTTGTTAAAACCATTGCTCGCAAACACGGGCTTTATGCAACCTTTATGGCCAAACCAAAATTTGGTATTGCTGGGTCAGGTATGCACTGTAATATGTCCCTGTTTGATGCAGAAGGAAACAATGCCTTCTTTGATCCAAATGATCCAAAAGGAATGCAGTTGTCAGAAACGGCCTACCATTTCCTTGGCGGTTTGATTAAGCATGCCTACAACTATACTGCCATCATGAACCCAACAGTTAACTCATACAAACGTTTGGTTCCTGGTTATGAAGCACCTGTTTACATTGCTTGGGCTGGTCGTAACCGTTCGCCACTTGTGCGCGTTCCTGCTTCACGTGGTATGGGAACTCGTCTTGAGTTGCGTTCAGTGGATCCAATGGCGAACCCTTACATCGCTATGGCTGTTCTTTTGGAAGTTGGTTTGCATGGTATTGAAAATAAAATCGAAGCACCAGCTCCTATCGAAGAAAATATCTACATCATGACAGCAGAAGAGCGTAAGGAAGCTGGTATTACAGACCTTCCATCAACTCTTCACAATGCTTTGAAAGCTTTGACAGAAGATGAAGTTGTCAGAGCAGCTCTTGGAGAACATATCTATACTAGTTTCCTTGAAGCCAAAACGAATCGAATGGGCAAGTTATGCAACCTTCGTTTCACAATGGGAAATTGATAATTATTTAGATTTATACTAATTTTTATAGAAAAAGGTTGTCCGTTTGGGCAGCCTTTTTCATTATGTGAAAATTGCTCTATATCGTTTTTGGTTAACTAGACAAAGTCTTGTTTTTTTGATGTATCATATATAGATATAACGAGCGTTTATCGTAAATTTATTTACAGAATTTGATGTTTTATACTAATTTTTTTCCAAAATTAACTTTGATAATTTTTTTTCATAAAGGTAATCTCTATTTTTTTGCAAAAAAATAATATACTAATATTTTTTTGTATCGGAGATAAGATTAGTAAATATACAGATTTATAGATATGAGTCAGCTTTTATTTGCTTTTTATATAGTTGGATACAACTTGTTTTATAGAGAAAAAAATTGATATTTTTAAAGCTTTTTTTCACCATATAGCAATTGTTATTTTTTTCAAGTAAAAACTTATTAAAAAAATACTATATAGTTGTTAAAAAAATTCATTACATAAACCACTTTACTATATTAATTTATTGTGGCAAACTATAGGTAATTATATTGCTTTTAAAAATAGAAAGGAAAAAAATTTATGTTTGGACATAAAAAGTAATAGGAATGGTGAAAAAAAGTTTTTCGTTATTCCATTAGAAAGTACCATTTTGGTGCTGCCAGTGTAGCTATTGCTGCGCTCTTGTTTTTTTGCAAATGGAGTAGCTAGGGGCGGATAGCCTATCTGTATCTCCTGATACAGCAGCGACTGAGAAGACGCTCGATGATCAGGGTAGGAGTAGGGATAAGGAAGAACCCTTGCTAGATAGTCAAGAGATTGCTGGAAAGGATTTGAAAGAAAAAGCTGCAAAAGTAATTGATAAATCAGCTCTTATTCAAGTGATGGATGAGCTTAAAGATACTATAGTTAAGGTAAAAGAAAGCAGCCTTGCTCTATTTTCTAATCAGCTTCTTCAGCTTACGGACGAAAGCAAACGTTTGCTTTCTGATGAGAATGCTAGAGCAGAGAATATTGATCAGCATGCTCTAAAGATTAGAAAGTTGATAGAGGCATTAAAAGATCAAGAAGCCAGTACTAGTCAGCCTGAGCGGAAAGAAGAGAATAAGGAAACTTCAGATGAAGCGATAGACGAGACTGCTAATCATGCCAAAAGTAGTAATGCTAAGAATGCCTTACTAGAAGGTAAGAGTAAGGATGAGGATGCTACTGAAGCTCGTAAAGAAGAAGTTTCTAAAGATGGTTCAAAACCTACTGTGACAGCTCAAGATAGAAGCCTAAACAAGGTGGATAAAGAAGCTAATAGTCTGGAACTGCCAAAAGAGGATAATAAACTTTTGCCTATAGATACGAAAAGCAATCTTGTAGATGAGGCAACAGAGGATGTTCTTGATAAGAAGAAAAAAGGTCATTCTGGGTTTAGAATAGCTCATTATGCAGCTCGATCTATTGATCGTTCTGTAGATGGAACTTTATCTCAGGGGGAGATTACAGGGGTAGGTGTCAAGCAGTTTAGAAATTTGACATACAGTATCGATGGAGATAAAACGGTTTGGCGAGCTACTGTAGAACCGGCTCACACTCAACACCAAACCGCGGGTATAGTAGCCGCTTCAAGTGATAGTATAGAGAGTATCTCAGTTGTTCATCGAGGTGCAAATGGTGGAGGTGTAACTGAATCTGGATATGTTAATAAATCTAGACGCGCAGATCTTCCATCAAATATGCAAAACTCTAGAATATTTGCTGAATCTTATCAAACTGGTAGTGCTGTACCGGATACATTAGTGTATGAGATTGTCACTAGAGGTAAAAACCATAATCTATTTTTACGGTTTGGTACAGCTATCGTAAGAACTACCTTAGAAGATAGAGTTTTAAATGGTGTTAATCATACTTTAGTTGATGATAGGACTTCAGATTTCCCGGCGGTGGGGATAAAAGTTAATGCTGCAGAACCACCTAAGATTTATAATCCATATAACCAAACTAACAGTACGATTCGTATGCAGACTGTACCATCTACAGATGATCAATTATCAGGAACAGGTAAACCAGGAGCTGTTATTACTGTTAAGAAAAATGGAAATACTATAAAAACAACAACGGTTAATTCAAGTGGTGGTTGGCTTGTAAAACTAGATGCAGGTTTAAATAGTAATATTGCTGATACTGGAGCTCAATTAGTAGCGAAAGATAGAATAACAGTTACTCAAACGGTTGGAGGGAATGAAAGTGAACCGACTAACGTCGATGTTTCATTGGGACGTTCATGGATTTCTTCTTCACCAGGACATGATAATGAATTAGTTTCAAACCAACGCGATCTTAAACTATTTGTACCACATGATGCAGGGATGGCGTATTTGAAATATAGAGATACGAATAATCAAGAGCATCAAGTTGCGATTAGACGTACTGCGATTAATCAGCAATGGCAATCTCTTCAAAGTAATCTAGCAACTGTTACTTCAGTAGATAATACAAGTAATAAGTTCTATTCTATCATCAATTTACGATTGAATAGTGATATGAGAGTAGGATCACAAACGTCTGTTATTTCAAACATGAAAGAAGGCGGTTATGGAAGTCTTGAAGGATGGAAATCTGTAAATGTAGTAGAGGCTCCATTAACATCTGGAGCACGTATTGAAAGTAATTTGACAGGGCAAGCGAGTATACCGGCAGACGTAAGAGTAAAAGCGCCCGTAGGCTCAACAGTAAAACTGTATGATAATAATGATGTGCTAATAGGTGAGGCAGTAGCAGGAAATGATGGCTATGCAACGGTACATCCTCGAAATAGTTTACCTGAAGGGCAAATTAGAGCGACTTCAACACCTGTTGGAGGAAAAGAATCAGCCAAAGTGATCCTGTAAATGTGACAAGAACGCAAGTAGGTCATGGAGGACCGAAACAAGTTTCTTCCGAAGGTAAAGCAAGAGCTACTATCGGAGTGGATAAAGAATGGGTTACAGCATATCGTGGGGATCATGTCGAAATTAATGTTTCTACTTATGCAAAATATCTAGAAAAATTTTTGCCAAATCCAAGTACTAGAGGTCATGTCAAAGGATTAGAAGAATCAGGCGGTTTCTTAGTAACAGCTCAATCCACCCCTGAAACGGCTCGTACGGGAAAAACTAGTGGAACGATTGCAATGGATCAGCCCCTAGGATCAACGGTTCTTAATTATTATGTTGTAAGCAAGACAACAACGGCTAATTATGGACGCCATAATGCTGGTTCAAGTACAAATGTTAGCACAACCATTAACGTCCTTGAAGTAGCGAAAAAATATGATATTTCTATTGATAAAAAGATTACTGTAGAAAATCCAAATGTTGTGAGTGGTCCAGAAAAAGAGAAAATCATTGCAGCGATTAAAGAGAAAAATAATAGAACATATACAGATGCAGCATATAGAGCATTATTAGATCAGGCTAGATATTCAGTAGATGAAAAAGGGAATGTTACCATCACTTATCCTGATAATTCAGTAGATAAAGTAGCTTCATCATATACAATTCAAAAACGTCCAGTAATAGAAACGTCATTAATAGATAAGGCGGATACTCAAACCCCTATAACTGTAGCAGCAGATCCAGGATCTAAGGTGAAACTTTATGATCACTCAAATCACGAACTAGGAGAAGGTACGGCAAATGAAAGTGGTAGGGTCACTATTAATCCTACAAGACCGATTCCAAATGGAAATGTAACAGCAAAAGCAACTGATAATCGTAATCATACAACAGATGCAAGTGCTCCAAAACAAGCGACAGTGCCTGCACCGCAAGCTTTGACTATTCAGCAACCTAGTCATGGGTCAACAAGAGTAACTATTATTCCACAAGGCAGAACAGATATTATCTCTGCGGTTATTCAAGGGAAAAAAGTTAAAATTGAAAAAGAAGGTGTAGGACGCTATAAGACTTTAGAAAATACTGCGAATGTGCGAGTTTTACCAAATACCAATGGAAGTGTAACGTTTGAATTGCCTTCAGGGACTAGATTTGAAACCCTAGATAGAATCCAAGCTACTGCAGAAAATAAAGACATTACTGTAACTTCAGGAATAAGATCATCTGGTGAAGTTAGTCAATATGTACTGGCAAATAGAGTAGAAAAAGTACCTGTAAAAAATATTAATCACTTAACTCCGACAGATAAAGAAAGAGTTAAAACAGCCTTTGAAAAAGCCAATCCAGGTATCAATAAGTCAGAAGTAACTGTTGAAAATAACGGAAATATTACTTACAATCACCAAGGAAGAGGTTCTATTCAAAAAGGTAATGCAAACTTAACTGGTAATGTTGTTTTAGATAATACAGCACCGGAAAAAAACCAACGATTCCAACTAACTTGACGGATAAAGCTGGAACTCGAACTCAAATTGAAGTAGATACAGAACCAGGTGCTTCAGTTGTTGTTTATGATCACGGAGGTCAAGAACTAGGACGCGGTGTAGCTAACGCAAGCGGTAAAGCGTTTATCGATCCGACTAAGGAAATTCCGAAAGGTAATGTTACAGCAAAAGCAACAGATGAAGCAGGAAATATCTCAAAATCAAGTGATGCTAAAGTTGCTACTTTCCAAGATTTCACGCCAAAAGTTCCTGCTAAGACACCTGTTACAAAAGTAACTTCTTTAACACCGAATGAGGTTAATCAGGTTAAGAAAAAAGTTTCAGATGCTAACCCTGGTAAAGAAGTGCAAGTATCAACTAATGGTACTGCCACTGTAACTGATCCTAAATCAAGAATATCTCATGAAATATCTGGAGATAAGCTAGTTGAATCAAATGATAAGATTAAACCAACTGTAGAAATTCCTTATGACAATGCAGACAAACAAGAAGTATATGTATATTCCGGGGAAACAAATAACATTACAATCAAAGTAAAAGACAACTCTGGAAAAATATCTAAATCATATCTTGCGTTTGCGGCTAATGATAGAAGAGGTTTAGGAACAGAGGATAACAGTTACTTGGGTGGTGGAAGTAGTAACGGACTGTATCTAACAGCGACTAAAATACATTCAGATACACCAACTTCAGAAAAGCAACCAGCAACAATTACAGTAAGTGGAAATCTTAATAATCAGCCATTTACAGGTGAAAAATCAATTACTCGTTATGTATTTGCTGAAGATCCAAGTGGAAATACAAACTATGATCACGTAGGTCACGCGGATGATACAGGAGCATTAGGACGCGTTAAATTTGTGTGGAAATCACAGACATCGAAATATGATGCACAAGCTCCAGGAACACCATTATTATTAGATAGTGCAGATGCGACTCAAATTGAGAATGCTGTAAAACAAGCTAATCCAACCTTTAGCGATAAAATTAAGTCTGTGACAGTTGATGGTAATAATGTGATTGTGACCTATAAAGACGATAGTACAGATAGATTAGATGCTTCTAAAGTCTTCAAAGTACGTGATTCTAAGCCAACACCACCAACAGCAACTGCACCAAAAGATGGAACAGTAACAGTGACACCAACAGGGGATGATGATAAAGTTACGGTTAACTATATAGACGAGAATAATGCTCAAAAAACAGTAACCGTAGTTAAGGCTAAAAATGGAACATGGTCATCATCAGATAAGCCAGCAGGTGTAACAGTAGATTCAGGTACTGGAACATTATTAATTCCAGCTGAGGGTGTTAAAGATAGAAGTCGGGTAGCAGCAACAGCAACAAAAGGTGATAGTAGACCATCAGAACCAACAATAGTTACAGCGCAACCGAAAGACTTCGAACCAGTGAAACCGACTGAGAAAGTCCCAGCGAAAAACGCTCACGGATTAACGCCAGACGAAAAAGAAAAAGTCAAAGCGAAAGTCCAAGATAAAAACCCAGATAAGGAAGTCACTGTAGGCGAAGACGGCACAGCAACGTTGAAAGATCCAACGACCGGAATTACGCACACCATTCCAGGAAGCGATTTAGTGAACCAAGACTTCGGTGTAAACGGTATTCCAGAAGTAACTCCAAGTCAACCAGCCTACACAGATCCAGTAGGAACAAGCAGTACGGATGGAGAAGGTAATCTAATTACACCGCCAACAGCAGAGGCCCCAGCCTACACAGATCCAGTAGGAACAAGCAGTACGGATGGAGAAGGTAATCTAATTACACCGCCAACAGCAGAGGCCCCAGCCTACACAGATCCAGTAGGAACAAGCAGTACGGATGGAGAAGGTAATCTAATTACACCGCCAACAGCAGAGGTCCCAGCCTACACAGATCCAGTAGGAACAAGCAGTACGGATGGAGAAGGTAACCTAATTACACCGCCAACAGCAGAGATTCCAGCCTACACAGATCCAGTAGGTACAAGCAGTACAGATGGTGCAGGCAACTTGATTACACCACCAACTGTAGAAGTCCCAGCCTATACAGATCCAGTAGGTACAAGCAGTACAGATGGTGCAGGCAACTTGATTACACCACCAACAGCAGAAGTTCCAGCCTATACAGATCCAGTAGGTACAAGTAGTACAGATGGTGCAGGTAACTTGATTACACCACCAACAGCAGAAGTCCCAGCCTATACAGATCCAGTAGGTACAAGCAGTACAGATGGTGCAGGCAACTTGATTACACCACCAACTGTAGAAGTCCCAGCCTATACAGATCCAGTAGGTACAAGCAGTACAGATGGTGCAGGTAACTTGATTACACCACCAACTGTAGAAGTTCCAGCCTATACAGATCCAGTAGGTACAAGTAGTACAGATGGCGCAGGTAACTTGATTACACCACCAACAGCAGAAAGTTCCAGCCTATACAGAGCAGTGTTACACGGCATGGTGACGGCAGCGTAGTTACGCCACCAACAGCAGAAGTCCCAGCCTATACAGGTAGTGTGAATGGTATTTCAGAAGAAATGCCAGCTCAGCCACATAAGGACGGCAGTGCTAATGAAATGTCAGATGGAACTCCAGCATCTGAAACTACAATAAATAAAGATCGACAACTTCCAAATACAGGAACAGAGAAATCAAATACATCACTTGTTGTAGCTCTCTTAGCAGCTATGACTGGTGGGCTTCTCATTTCACGAAAACGGAAGGAAGAAGAGTGACGATTTATAGATTGTACAGTCAATAACAAGTGATTTGTATAAAATCAGTAAAATGAGTTGATATACAAATAACTGTGTTTAAATCAGAAAGCAACGTGTTTAGCGTTGCTTTTTGATTCTTTGTCATGAAGCTAGAATAGTGCAATGCTAATTCTAAAGCATTGCTAGAAATTGATCTACAGTAAATTGAAACAAGAATAAGACAAAAGAGTCTCAAAAAAGTATTGCAACTTTGTAATATCTTTTTGAGGTGCTTTTTGATATGGGCTCATGTTTTCTCAATAGGATTGTACTCAGGTGAGTAGGGAGGAAGTGGTAAAAGTTTATGCCCAAATTCTTCACATAAGAGCTCTAGCTTATCCATTTTTTTTCTTGCGTTTTATATCGAACTGTGATATATTTTA
>BNJT01001124.1_pt1 | contig 76723 bp, 130 predicted proteins | sample 8540491 | NCBI WGS metagenome assembly BNJT01 (sample SAMD00202455, study PRJDB9452) | human saliva metagenome | host: Homo sapiens | reverse complement strand
CAGTAGTATGACGGCAACAATTGTTGCTTCACCATTCGTTCCAAATGTCTCTATAGATCTGCTGGGCTGAAGCTAACCATTAGTACCACATAGTTAAGCATAAGCTTTTATAATGAAGTTTAATTGAGTTTTATTATTTGGCTGAATTTCAACACTGTGGACTTGTAACTCATTCTTTGTGACATGAGTAACTAAATAAATTAGCCAGATTTCGTAATGTCTTTTGTAGTTATCGCATAGGCTGGAGTAGCGTATCATCCATGCAAGCTTCGCATACAACTCATTAATATCCATATCCATAAACCTACGCATATATTCAAATAATGCAGTATCGATGGTTGATGTACTACCTACAATTTTTACGTCACCACGAGTTATAATGATCTGCTCCATCTGTGTAGATAATAGAGCGTTGTGTGATGTTATTTTTGAAGGTATCCTGTGTAATACCTTGGTCAGTGCTCGGATGATAGATACTTGTCGAAAATTAACTTTTAACCTTGTTAACCTCGCCTCACCAAACCGTTGTGAATATAAAGAGGAAGCAGTATGAGCAAGCTCTATAAAAACCGAGTAGAATCAGTAGCTTCCCTTAGGAACCAATGACGCTCATACCAAGAGAAGCAATATCTGTCGTCGTCAAAATTGGAAAACAGCTGCATCTCTCTCGCGTAAAGTTTTAGGTGTGCCCAATTGTTAGATTTTGATATGGGGAGTAGTACCGCTTCATGAATTTAAGAATATCGTAAAAATTCTCTTCGCCTCTACATCTAAAATTTTTGCAACTCGTTTTCAAATATTGTATTATTTTTACAATAGACATTTTTGTAAAGATGAAAACTTCCATTTGGTAAATTAGAACCATCAAAGTAGTTCTGGTTCTACCAGTACAAGCACAAAAGGAGGAGTTTGCACTTATGGCAAAAGTCAAAAGAATTAGCTGATAAATCAGGCGTCCAAATGACCATGCGCACTAGAGTTATCTAGCGGATGCAGGAGGGCAGTTAGAATCAACCTAGCAGCTAATTTAGTTGGTCAAAATGACCGGCTTTCTACACTGATAAGGTTGGAGTCGCAGTCGCTGGTTTAGGATTGTCGCGTTTATCTCTAAGCTTATTGATGCACTTACAGATGTCTGGTTTGGAAATATCATTGACCATTCTAAAGGTGGGGAACAAAAATACCACCTTTGGGTGAAACGGATGATGATTCATTTTGCACTATCCAATCATGTTTGCCTTTTCACTGTACCAACTCAATATGGTTCAACGGTAACCTTGATTTATGTGTTATGCTTCAAATATCTTCTCCCTCAGCCGTCTGTATGACAATGTTAGAACCCGTTAGGAGCCATATTGTCGTCAGGACAAATATCAGAAGAACGGTCTAAATGGGAATTTTCCGTGCAGCTTTTTCTTACCTTTCAGGAATGACTGCTGCCATTGCAACCATCCCTGTGACCAATATGTTGGGTGGCGATCAGTCAGCATGGTTGAAATACTACAGGTGTTGTGGTATTTCAGTCTTATTGCATGCTGTTGATTTGCTATCTAAATGGTCGCAAGGCCGCTCTTGCTGATGGGTCAGTTGGTGGTGCAGAGACTGAGGAAGAGCTGTTCCATTAAAAAGAATCTCTTAGAGCACTATTTTCCAATAAATATTGGGTTATTGTCCTGTTATTTAATTTGATCACACAAGTCACTAACTTTATCAACATCGTCAGGAACCTACTACACGAAATGGATTTTCGGAAATGATAATCGTAGCTACTATGGTTTAGGGCGGTATGCTTACCTAGCTGGTTTTCTCTTATCAAATAAGATTATCAGTAAACTCGGTGTGAAACACGAACCATTCAAATGAGCACTATGGCATCAGCAATTGCGATTGCTATCAGATCTCCAACTCATTTTTACCTATTCTTTGCCACAAGCCTTATCAGCAGCTTTGTTCAAATCCCAATGATGTGCTTATATGGCGTGTTATTATCTATGGCTGTTGATTATAACGAATATAAAACTGGTAAAAATGGTTTCAGTAGCTTCTGGCGCTATCGCAATTGGTACAAAAAGTTGGTGGAGGCCTCAGTCGTGAATTGTGATTTACATGTTTGGCACTTGCGCCCTATGATGCTACTCACGCTGAGGCGAACCCTCATGTTATGCCATCTACAGCCTGTGTAACTACATTCCAATCGTTATCAATATTGTTGTTTTCTTACTGATCAGTCGATTTGATTGGAAGATAGATTGCCTGCTATCCAAGCTGAGTTAGCTGAACGTCAGTCAAAAATCGCTATAGTCAAAACCTTCTTCCCAATTAATTGGTAGAAGAGTTTTTCTGTTCGGGTATTCAAGAGGAGTAACTCCTACTTGTTTTTAAAGACGTTTTGGAAATAGATTGGCTTGAAAAGTTGAGAAATTCACTGATTTCTGACAGCGACTTATCTGAAAAATGCAAGAGGAGTTTTGCATGAGAAATTCGTTGGCTGAGTAATATATTCGGTGATTGTCATTCTATTTCAGCCTTAAAAGTGAAGAAAGTGATGATTTACTGCGATTACTATGCCGTACTAAGTTATCTACGGTAATCATTTCAGTATAGTGTAAATCGATATAGCGAACACATTTTAAGATATCAGGAGAAATGGCTTGAGGAAGCCTGTTCTGAGCAACGCGCCTCGGTAAAAATCTATGAGCATATTGTATTGAAGCGTAATAATAGCTTCCATATTTTGCAGTCGTTCGCACTCTGAATGTGTAGGTTTCAACAAGTTGATAAGTTTCTTCCACAGCCAATCCAGCAGGGATGGCTGCTTGTTTTGCGATAAGTGTAATATTTCCGGATAAAAATATTTTTAGCCTGTCGGATAGGATCGGACGACAATTCGCCTTCGGACATGTAATTTAGTTGAGAATAGTGCTCTAAGAGCTCTTTTAGGGCTGTAATCTCTCCGCTTGCTACATATTTTATGAGTAATTGTTCAAAAATCATAGATGTCATGATAGGATTGTTCAAGTCTGGATGTGTATATGGCATCAGTGTAGTCTGGCTGCAATCATTTCAGAAAGATGATGATAGCTAGTTTCTCTTTGAGAGACAACGATTGTTTTTGATGTGTGATGGCGTAGCTAGAAATATGATTAGCTGTAAAAACTGATTGTAGCTATACTCAGGTATATCCATCAAGAACTGCTTGGCCTCTTCGGAGTGACAGGGTTAAGGAATTGAGTCTTTGAAAATATCTGACAAATTTATCATCAATAGCAAAGCTGTAGATTGGTCCGGGATGAGAAGCTGCTGATTTTCTAATGGTACGCGCCATAGAAGGCCTGTTGACTTGTTTCAAATACAACCTCTGGGTCTGGAAAATTTTGAGTAGTCTGTGATGTCACTTTGGATGTAGCTGTTTCGTAGTCCTAAGCAAAATTTAGGTTCCCCTTCTTGGAATAGAATGAGGGGAATGTGATGTGAACCGTAAAAACACTGGCAAAAGTAGATTAAATCAATCATAATAATACCTCAAGACGATTTTATATAAAAAAGACAAAAATGCAATAATGCCTAAAGGAAACTTGTTAAAATATTCATGTAAGCGTTAACAAAGCAATGCTTATTTTATTAGAGGAGTAGAGGCAAATGCAAAACTTTAGAACCTATGGTGTAAAACAAATCAGAGATTAGCGATCGGGAGCAAAAACATGCAGAGAATCTTGCAAGTGTGTCGCAGCAGAGGGCATGGTAATACTCAAAAATGACAATATCTTACCCCTAAAACCCTCTAAAATAGCTCTTTATGGAGCTGGTGGTCGTATGACAGTTCGAGGCGGAACTGGAAGTGGTGATGTTCATGAGCGATACAGTGTTAATATCGAAGATGGTTTAGAAAATGCGGGGCTTTGAGGATTACCAGTAAAGATTGAGCTAGATCGCTTTAGTGGCAAATACACTGCTGATAAAGAAGCTTTGGAGAGCTGGTGTTGAGGAGAAAATCAAAGGGTTTTGGTCCAGCTGAGACCATGCAGATGTTTGATATTATTCATGAAAAATGTTCTTCCTTATCCAAGTGCCTCTGAGATTGTTGGAGTCCGATTTTGACAATGGAGACACGACACGGCGATTTGCGTGGTGGCTAGACAGGCAGGGGAAAAGCTTTGATCGGCGTTTGGAGGAAAAATCAGTTTTTACTGACTCAGATTGAAAAGAGAATATCAAGAAATTAGCGGAGCACTATGACAAAGTAATCCTCGTTATCAACTGCGGTGGCATTATGGATTTGGCAATTCTTGATGAGGTTAATAATATCGAGCGGTCATCTATTTTGTTCAAGCTGGGACAGAAGGAGGAAAATGCCTTTGCGGATTTGGTGACTGGGCGAGTGACACCAAGTGGACGTTTGGACGGATACTTGGGGATGGACTACTATGACTATCCTTCTGCTGGAGACCTATAGTCATATCAACGGTGAAGTGTCCTATGAAAACTACTATGAAGGTATTTATAGTGACATATCGCTGGTTTGATGCTAAGAAAATTAAAGTACGTTATCCATTTGGTTATGGCTTGAGCTACACTACTTTTGAACAAGAGTTGGTTACTATTCAGTCATCAGAACAACAATTGAGCTGTGTAAAAGTGACCAACACAGGTAAAACTTATACTGGTAAGGATGTTGTTCAAGTTTATGCAGCAAACCGCAGCATACGCTGGATACTGAGGTAAAAAGTTTAGTTGCTTTTACAAAACAAGTGCATTAGAACCAGGTAATTCTGAAGAGCTCACTTCCGTTTTGATGCTAAGGATCTCGCTGTTTACATGAGTGATGAGAATGCCTTTAGTCTTGTTGGCTGGTGACTATCTTTTTAGCACTCTGGACAACACGCTGAAAAAGTTGACAGCTGCTGCTTGTATCCTTGTGGAAAAAGATGTTGTGATTGAGCAGGTTAAGGCGGTAAATCCAAAAGGCACTTGACTTTAAGGATTTTAGGTCGGAATACAGAAAACAAGAAAATTCCTGAAAATCTACCTTCATTGGTACTAAACCTTGATAGTTTTGAAACTAAGCAATCAATTTATCAGACAGTTGAGCCTCAAGCATCTTCAAAAGGTGGAGAACTTGATTGCAAACCTTATCTGATCAGGAATTAGCTCAGTTTGTGTTGGTGGTGGTTATGCACTAGATGCTTACAATCGTCTGCCAGGTGCTGGGGCATGACTTCGGTAGATTTGTTGGACAAGAACATTCCAAAACATTATCTTGTGCGATGGACCGGCAGGGCTCAATGTGATCTGCTGAAACAGCCTATACGCAAAAATGGCGAATTGCGTTATCCAAATGGACCCCTGAACATCAAAAATGGGTTACCTCAAGGATATGAATGCCTATGTCACTGCTAATCCAGCTGAAGACACCATGTATTATCGCTATATGACAGCGTGGCCATGTTCTACCTTGCAGGCTCAAACTTGGGATATTGATTTACTCGAAGAAGTTGGTCGAGCTGTCGGTCGGAAATGGTCGAAATCGGTGTAACTGTTTGGTTGGCCCCAGGGCTTAACCTCCACCGTAATCCTGTGTGGTCGAAACTTTGAGTATTACTCAGAAGACCCGCTTATTTCAGGGAAAAATGGCAGCTGCGATTACTAGAGGAGTTCAAGAACATTCTGGTTGTAGCGTGGCTATAAGCATTTCTGCTGTAACAATCAGGAAGACAATCGTGATCAGCATGAGCTCAAATGTGTCTCAAAGGGCTTTGCGGGAATTGTATCTGAAGGGTTTTCGTATTGCTGTAGAAGAAGGTCATCCACAGGCTCTTATGACTTCTTATAATATGGTCAATGGTACTTATACACCCAATAGTCCAGATTTAATTGAAAATGTTTTGCGGTCTGAGTGTATCAAGGTCTGGTTATGAGCGACTGGAATTCTACCGACAAAATGCTCGCATATGTTGCAGCTATCAATGCAGGTAATGACTTGCTCTGCCAGGTAATGATTCGTTTACCAAGCCTTGGTAGCTGGATTGGAAGATGGTAACCTAGACCGTGACGCTCTCAAGCGTTCTGCGAAACGGATTTTGCGTCTTATTTTTGACAGTAATGTTGTTGAAGGATTTTAAGTATGAAACAAGTATTTAACCCTTTTTTACCTCTGAGTGAGTATATTCCAGACGGAGAGCCTCATGTGTTTGCGATCGAGTTTATCTCTTTTAGCTCTCATGATAAAGGAAAATGGCGAGAGTTTCGCACTGCTGGACTATGAATTTTGGTCTGCTCCAGTAAATGATTTGACATCCTGGACTAGCAAGAGCATCACATTACCGTGCCAGTCAAGACCCGCTCTATGATGCGGAGAAGATGCTGCACATGTACGCACCTGATGTTGTGCAGGGCAATGATGGGCGTTTCTATCTTTACTATTGTCTTTCAGATTTGGTGGTAAGGGATGCTATGTTAATCCAATCAGTGTGGCAGTGTCTGACAGTCCAGACGGGACAATACGAATATCTGGGACATGGGGAAAGATAAGGCTGAACAGCCCTTGATGACCCATCGTCTGCTTTTGAACCAGGATTACTGAATGGATGATGGCGTGATTCGTCTTTACTCACGGGCTTCTTTTCGAGTTTGATGAGCATCGTCGTTTTGGCAATAACTGGATTTTTAATCTTATTGAAGCCAAGATGTTTAAGCGTTCTGTGAAGATGATTAAAAACACCCCAGGTAGGGGGTTATGGGTGCTTTTTATGGTTGAGTTAGAAGACGATATGCTGACAGCTCAAGACTGCCCCTATTCGTCTGCTAAACAATCTTGTCAGGGGGACCAGTTTTGAAGGTCATGGTTTCTTCGAAGCTAGCTCCATGCGCAAGATTGATATTCTATTATTTCATTTATTCCTCACGAACAACCATGAACTTTGCTAGCGACTAGTCAGTATCCAAATCGAGATTTTGTTTTCAGAGGGACGATTGTTTCTAACGGTGATATTGGATTTGAAGGTCGTCAGGCTGAGAATCGTACTCAATGCGACGGGCACCAATCATGGCAGTATCGAATGTATTAATGGCCAATGGTATGTCTTTTTATCATAGGCTGACGCATTTATCAGATTTTTAGCCGTCAGGCTTGTGCTGGAACCGATTACGATTTTTGCCAGATGGCAGCATTCCTCAGGTTGGTATCAATCTAGCACAGGCTTAAACGGAAATCCTTTAAAATGATTATGGGACATATCCTGCACCGATTGCTTGTCACATTAGCTCTAGTAGTCCAATGCCACACGGATCTAGTAAAGATAAAACGAAATTTCCGACAGTTTGGAGTGATGAAAGGACCGTTTTATACCAATATAACAGACGGAACTCGCATTGGATTCAAAACCTTTGATTTTAAAGGTGGTCTGTATGAGTTGACTGTTCAAACAAGAGGTTCGGCAGTTGCCATCTGCGCATTTGCCTCAGATGAAGCAGGAGATCTTGAAGTGGGAAAGATACAACCAATACCTTCAGAAAGATATGGCGTTTGATGTCGTAAGAATTGAGAGTAGTGCAGGAGAATTTCCACCTTCTTCCATTATCAAGGAGAAGGAGAATCGAGCCTCGCTTGCATTTCAGCTAAAAACCTGTCTCGAATCTAGCCAGAAAGGAGACATATGTTACGTCATAAATGATAACTGGAAGTTTTCTAAAGGAGCAGCATCTCTGATGGATCTCTTTTTAGCAGGAGACGACAAGTTTCGGATAGTTAATCTACCGCACGATGCCATGATTGAGGAAAAACGTGACTCCTAATACTAAAAATAGCTCTCACACAGGTTTTTATCCAGGGAATGTGTATACCTATTTTAAGGAGTTGAATGTTCCTTCAGAGTGGGCTGATAAAGCTGTTTATTTGGAATTTGAAGGAGTTTCTAATTTTTCCAAAAGTTTACATCAATGGTGACTATGCTGGTGGGACACAGAATCCATACAATAATTTTTATATCAAGGCTAATCCTTTCTTAAAAATATGGAGAGAAAAACCTCATTAAGGTTGAATCAAATAATATGGAACAAACCAGTCGCTGGTATCCTGGCGGTGGAATTTACCGAGATGTCCGTCTCATGGTCGTGAGACCCATGTCATCTATCTATTGATGGCCTTCGGATTAAGACGCTGAGTCTGGATGAGGAGTTTGCGACAATTGAAGTCAAAACTGTCTTAGAAAACCATCACCTGCAAACCAAGCAGGTTGAGTAGAAGTCGTGATTACAGACCAAATGGGGCAAGTAGTGGCTGTGAATCGTCTTCCGATTACAGCCTATAGCGGGGAAAGTTACGAGAGTTACCATCGTCTCAGTATTGAAAGACCAAAAAGTCTGGAGCGCAGAAAGCACCCTTACTTATATAACTGTTGTGTAAAGGTTTATCAAAGCAAGACTACTACACTTATTGATGAAGAGGAAGTTTTCATTTGGTGTTCGAACCTTGCAGCTGTCTGCACAACAAGGTTTACGTGTGAATGAGCAGGGTCGTTAAAACTTCGTGGAACTTGTCTTCATCATGACAATGGGATTATCGGTGCGACAACTCTTGCTCAGGCTGAAGAGCGACGCATTCGACAGCTCAAAGAAGCAGGTTTTTAATTGCATTCGTAGTTCCCATCATCCCATTAGCAAGTCCATGCTAGAAGCCTGTGACCGCTTGGGCATGTATGTGATTGATGAATTGTGGGATATGTGGACGCAGTCAAAAATCCTAATGACTATGCCATGTTTTTGCAAATAATTGGCAAGATGATGTCAAACAAATGGTTGCTAAAGATTATAACCACCCAAGTGTCATCATGTATAGTCTCGGAAATGAAATACAAGAAGCTGGTACAGCTAAAGGAGCAGAATGGAATCGTAAAATAAACAATCTTGTCCATGAACTTGACAATACCCGTTACACAACAAATGGGCTTAATGGACTTATCGCTGGTACAGCTGTCATGGGTGAAATCTTATCAGATGTCACAGGACTTGAGCATGGAAGAATTGGCAGGTCGGGCGACAGAAGAAGCAGATGTTGAGTCTTTTGAATGAAAAATTCGGAATCAAGTGGTGCCAACGAATGGAATGGCATGATGAGCATGATGATGGGTGATTTAGCAGATGCCTTTGCGACCAATGAAAAGTTAGGTAATCTGATTGAAGAATTTGTTTCTGGAACAGACATCGCAGGTTATAACTACTTGACAGCTCTTCATGAGGTTGAGAAAGATCGACATCTAAATCGTGTTGTTCTCGGAACAGAAACCTTCCCTTCAGATATTGTTCGTCTCTGAATATTGTTGAGAATAATAATCATGTCATTGGTGACATGACTTGGATTAGCTATGATTATCTTGGTGAAGCTGGTTGTGGTATTTTTCTACTATGATGGTACCCAAAACTTTACACCACATTGGCCAGATCGACTTGCCTATATTGGTGATATAGACATTACAGGCTATCGACGTCCAATTAGCTATCTGCGTGAGATTGTATATGGTTTGAGAAAAGAGCCTTACATTGCCGTTAAACGCTTGAATCGCAATGGGCAACAGCACTCCATTACACCTTGGATGTGGAAGGATAATGTGGCTAGCTGGACTTGGGCAGGATACGAAGTAGAAGTTGCTAGCGTAGATGTTTATGCTCTTGGTAGTGAAGTCGAACTCTTCTTTAAATGGAAAATCTTTGGGAAGAAAAACAGTAGCAAAAAAACCTTTGTCGCCACCTATGATGTCCCTTTATCAAGCGGGCCTGTTAGAAGCAGTGGTCTATGATGGCGAACAAGAAGTGGCACGTACAGAACTTAGGACAGCAAGTAAGGATTTGCATCTGTCTATAATAGCAGACAAGACTGAAATCAGTACATCAAGTGAAGAATTAGTTTATATTGATATTTTTATTAGAGATGCTGAAGATGTGCTAAACATGCAAGAAACTCAAACAGTGACTGTTGCTGTTGAGGGTGTTGAGAGCTTCAAGGATTTGGTAGTGCAGATCCACAAGCCTTGACATCTTACCAAGCTTCCACTTGGGAAACTTATGACGGGCACTTGTTACTTGCCATTCGTTCGACAGGAGAAGTTGGTGAGATTACAGTGAACGTATCCTCTGAAAAGCTAGAGAGTCAAGAATTGGTTGTTTTTGTAAAAAGAAAAAGTAAGGGCTGAAAAAGATGAGTTAAATTTATTTTAGTCAAAAATCCAAAATGTGAATGTTGCTCAAAAATTTCTTTGAGTATATTAAATTTGCAGAGAAAAGTTATCATAATGATATCGAGTGGATTAACTCGCACGAAAACAGTTTTTAGGAGATAAGAAAGTTTGGCTATTAACTGGACAAGCTTACGAAAAACCTTATGAAAAATGGGAAAAACGGTTGGTAACTGAGGGATATCAAGTCGTTATAGACTGTCGTGGCTTTGGACAAGTGCTTTTGGAGAATCCAAGTTCCGCTATCACAATATTGAAAAAGCAATTATCTGAAAAAGGCATTGAAGTATACAGTTTATCAAAAGATTAAGGATACCAATCTAAACGTTTCAATCAAATAGAAAGAAGGAAAAACTTATGTCATTAACGTTTCCAAAAGATTTTTATCTGGGGCGCAGCTAGCGCTGCTCATCGGGTAGAGGGAGCTTACGATATAGATGGTAAAGGTCCTGGTATCTGGGACGCTTTGGTTGAGGGACATGTGAAAAATAACGAAACAGGTCATCAGGCTTGTGATCATTACCATCGCTACAAGGAAGATGTGGCGCTGATGAGAAATGAGAGCTCAAAGCCTATCGGTTCTCCATCAGCTGGCCGCGGGTCATGCCTGAAAAAGGCAAGGTCAATGAACAAGGTTTGATGTTTTATAAAAATCTTGTCAATGAATTAGTTCAAGCTGGGATTGAGCCTATGGTGACCCTTTACCACTGGAATATGCCAATGTGGGTTTATGAAGAAGGTGGTTGGCATGAAGATGCTATTATTGACTATTTTGCAGAATATACGGAAGTCGTCGTAAAAGCTTTATCAGATAAGGTCTCATTGGATGACCCTGAATGAACCTGCTTGCTTTATCGGGGAATGAGCTATGTGATGGGAAACCATGCACCATTTGAGAATAATATGACGGATGTCTATGCTTTGCCAGCCTTTACAGCAAAAATTAGCCGTCCAGTGCTCTTGGCACATGGGCGTGCTGTACAGGTTATTCGTGAACATGCTATTTTTACCACCAAAAATTGGTGTTGCACTGAATGGCACTTTGATTGAGCCAACAGATGATTCGCCAGAAGCACTTGAAATTGCTAAAGCCAAAAATGTTTAGCGATATGGCGCTCTTTGGAACTTTTAGCTGGTGGGCAGATCCAATGGTTCTCGGACGCATCCCAGAACCAATGAAGGACATCATTAGCGATGAAGAACTCCAAATTATTAACCAACCGCTTGATTTTCTAGGTTATAACTGCTACACGACCAGTAATTTTGACGAGTGGATGCCTGACCATGATCCGATTTATCCAGGCATGCCTCGAACAGCCATGGGCTGGACGATTACACCAAATGCTCTTTATTGGGCCATGAAGTTTTTCTACGAACGCTATCAGTTGCCGATGATAGTGACGGAAAACGGTATGACAAACGTAGACTTCGTTGCCTTAGATGGAAAAGTATATGACCAACCTCGGATTGAGTTCTTGAAATATTACCTTTCAGGGCTTCACAAAGCCACCGCAGAAGGTGTGCCAGTAATTGGTTACATGTACTGGTCCATCATGGATAATTTCGAGTGGGCTGAGGGCTATGATCCACGATTTGGGGTTGATTTATGTGGATTACCGTACCATGGAACGTACACGAAAAGAGTCTTCTTACTGGTATGAAGAAGTTTGTCGTACCAATACATTACCACTATAGAAAGGCAACGATTTATGATGAGATTTTTCAGATAAACTTGCTATTGTGACAGGTAGAGGAGCTGGTCTAGGGGCGGCCTACGTTAGAGGACTTGCGAAAGAGGGCAGCGGTTGTCATCGCTGAATACAATCCCTAACAGCGGAAAAAGCATTAGAAGTAGAGCTTCTTGAGAAAGGCTACAAATCCTTGTTTGTGCAGACAGATGTTTCCTATGCATTACAATGCTTTGTCAGGCCAACAATACTTACCTTTAAAGTTTTATTAGGTCAAGTCTTGCTTTACGTTAATCGAAAGTCAATCGTCTATGACAGTGTGCAAAGGATTATTCAAAGGAAGAATCAGTATCATGGTTAAAAATGGGATTTTTCTTTCTAGTATTTTTAGTGCTGTCATTAACAGGTGGTCTTATGACTTGATTTTATTTTTATCCCGCCTTACCTAAAAGAGATTCAAAGAGGAAACAGTTGGTTTGCCTAGAAGACAGTATCACCCTTTGGCAGTGAGTGTCACCTTTTATCGCAAGAAATGGGCTTATTCTAGCTTGCTGTCTTAATTACTAGGGAGACGATTGGGAAGTGTCAAATTACGGACTCATTGGACGAACTTTGTTACAATCAGGAGACAAACCTTATATCAAGGAAAGCAATATCATCATCTTTTTGTTGCATCCAGCAGAGAGTCTATCTCATCATGCTGGGAACCAATGATAGCAAGCTAGTTAATTGGAATGCCAAGCAGTATGAGAAAGAGTTAGAACAGTTGATTATGACCTTACAAGTATCAAGTCCAAAAAGTAAAGATCTATCTACTAACCCCCTTGTGGAGTCAGGCTATAGAAGATAAAAAGGTCCGAAGCATACTATTCGTGATTTTTAGTTCAACAAGAAATTTATCCAATTATTCAGCATGTGAGCTAGAAAAGATGTGTAGAAATGATTGATTTATACCATCCATTTTTGTAACAAGGAAAACTTTTTCTGACGGGGTTCATCCTAATAAGGAGGGGAACTTGAAGTTGGCTCAACTAATATTTGAAAAATTAAAAGAGAAGGAGATTGAGCAATGACCTATCTAAAAAAACAGTGAAATCATTTTTCCAAATGACAGTGAGAGTCAGTTAGCTACCATTACCTCACCAAGTGGCTTGGAGCATCAAAGATTAAGTTTTTGAAATTTTCAAAGGTCAGTAAGCAGTGAGATTTTTAGCATCAGAGGAAGGAAAGTGGACAGTCCGCTTAGGGTGATGTCATTCAATCAGTTGAGGTTTTTGGGTGGTGACGAGTCTTCCCATTTCATTCAAGCAGCAAATCATCACTTCAAACGTCAATCTGGCGAATGGTTTTTATCCTTTGGGACAACTGTCTATGCTTTTTGCACCAGTCTGATGAGCTGATTGAGCAAACACTAGAAACGCTTAAAAGCATCGCCTTTTAATAAAAATACGCTTTTGTATTTTTTTCCAAAAATCTTACGATTACAATCAGAAGGAACCCGAGCATTTTCCATTTTTAAAAATACTGAGGGTAAATGGGATGTGACACAGCCAGATTTGGTCTTTTGGGATAAACTCGACACAGTTTTAGAACGACTTTTTGGAATTTAGTATTCAGGCGGATATTATTTGTTTCCATCCTTACGACCGTTGGGGTTTCAGTCAGTTTAGCCAAGAAGAAAAATAAAATTTATTTGGATTATTTGGTTAGCAGACTAGCTGCTTATCCGCATATTTGGTGGAGTTTGGCAAACAGAATATGACTTGGTGCCTAGTAAATCATTAGCAGATTGGGAAGAAATCGAAAGTTACCTTACTTTGCAAGATCCTTATCATCATCTCTTGTCCAATCATAACTGCTATGCTTTCTGGGATTTTTACACGTAAAAATACGACACATGCCAGCATTCAGAGCCGGAATTTAACCAGGATTCCAGAATGGTTTAACAAGTATCAAAAACCCATCGTCATCGATGAATGCTGCTATGAGGGTAATTTAGACTACTATTGGGGTAGCATTTCTGGTCGTGAAATGAGCAATCGTTTTTGGCGCATCCTTTCTCAAAAGGTGGTTATGCAACACACATGGAGAAACCTATGCAGATGATGTTACAGATCAGAATAGTGTCGTTTGGTGGTCGCATGGAGGTAAACTTCGCGGGTCAAGCTTCTAGAGCGAATTAAATTTTAAAGGATATAGTGGATGGACTGCCTGGACCATTGTCTCCTTTGGAATCGCCAGTAACACCTCTGATGGTGGCGGCTATGTCTGGTCATATGGAAGCTCTCGACGTTTTTACCGCCAGAAACTCAATTTGGCTTGAAAGCTTTTTCTCAAGATGGGCGATGAAATTTCCCTTTACTCCACTGGGGAGATAATGTACCAAGGTAGATGTGGTGACGAGGGCTTTCTTAATCTTTTACGATATACGGACACTCAAGTCGTGACTTCCTTGACTTGCCTGAGACTGCTACTTATCGGGTTGAAGTCATTGATACTTGGGAAATGACGCGGACAGTCGTAATGGAAGACGCCACTGGAAGAACGAAATAAAACTGCCTAATAAAGAAGGGATGGCAGTATTAGCTGTAAAAATAATTAATAGGAGGATAAAAATGACATGTAGTTGGAAAGATAGTAATAAAGAAATGCAAGCATACCATGATGCAGAATGGGTGTTCCTACACACGATGATCAAAAACTATTTGAGTATCTTGTATTAGAATCTATGCAAGCTGGATTAAGTTGGGAGTTAATTATTCGTAAAAAAGAAACGATACGAAAGTGCTTTTGTGATTTTAGTGTAGAGAAAGTAGCATCTTTAAAAACTGAAGATATTGACCGTATCATGCATACAGACGATATGATTAAATCTTTACGAAAAGTCTCTGCAATGATTTCCAATGCAATTGCATTCATGAATGTTCAACAAGAATTTGGTAGTTTTGATAAATACCTTTGGTCATATAGTAGCTATAAGACAATATGCTACAGAGGACATGAAAAGGGAATTGATGTATCTAAGAATGCTTTGTCGGAACTAATCAGTAAAGATTTAAAAAAACGTGGGTTTAAGTATGTAGGTTCTGTCATTATATATTCCTATTTACAAGCTTGTGGCATGATTAATGACCATGATGAAAAATGCCCATGCTATCAGAATATTAAGAAATTATATCCATGTGTAACCATGGATGATAAAGACATTTAAACAGCATTTTAGAGTTTATGTAAATACAGCAGAGTAGTTTATCTGCTGTATTTTTTAAGTGTTAGTTTTAGTTGTTTTTTCATCGCTTCGCGCAAGTCGTCTGGTTCAATGATTTCAATAGCTTCCATAAATTGTTGAGCAAGGAATAATACACCTTGTTTATTTACAAGAACACTAGCGATAAATGATTCCTCATCTCGTTTTAAAAATCTTCATCTCTGTACCGAAGATATCAATCATCTGATCCATGATACGATTCTCGCATCGCAAACGAACATGAATTTGCTCGCTAGAATACATAAAGAGTTTATTCTTAGCGTAGTGGTATGCATCCTGCTCGTTTTCCTTCATGAATGGATTTACTTTTTCTGTCGTAATTGAAAGTTTACAGATTTTATCAATACGATAATGGGCGAATCCAGGATGTGTTTTGCTGGTTGTGATGAGATATGGTCTACTATCTTGGTAAACAATAAAGCGTGGCTCTACAGTATATAGTGTTTCGCGTTTTGGTACTAGTTTCTTATTAGAATCGTAATGCATGTATACAAATTGAATTATCTTTTTCTTTTGAATGGCTTCAGAAAGTTTAGCGATATTATCAAATAAAAGATCATTTGATGTTTTTTGCATATTAGGCATGTATACTGCGTCATGGTAATCTTTTTGATCATACTTATTGAGTGTTTTTAATAGACTTGCAATCAATGCATTACTTTTGCTTGCTAGAAATAAAATGAGAGGCGTGAATCGCATTACATAATAGTAAGACTTCACCTTTACTAAACTGTCGTTTCTCAAGATAATATCCTTTTTCCATTATCCGCAAACTTATTAATGGTATAACCAGCTTGCTCTAAGATTTCGATGTTTGAGTAGAGTGTGCGACGTTCAATACTAATACCTGAACGTCTTTCGATATGATCAATGAGTTCGTTTGTTGAAAGAATATGAGATTCATCGGAGAGTTCTTCGAGAATTTGTAGCATATAAATGGTAAAAACTTCTTTTTCTGCCATAAAAATTTCTCCTGTTTTTAAATTTTAGCATATCTGGCATATGTACACTGTCAAATTTAATCTATAGACATAGACAGGAGGTGGATTGTATCAGAGGATATAATCCAAAAAGAAGATGAAGAAAATCATAAAAATTCTTTTTAGTAGTATTTGTATTATTTGGTATCACAAAAAGTCTTTGGTAAGCATGATGATCAAAAAGCAAACCGAAGAGACAACAGCCGTTACAACTACAGCAGAAACAACTTCTACAACAACTCCAGAACCACAACAAGAAACAAAAAGAAGAAACTAGCACTAAGGAAGAAACAAAAGAAGAAAAAAAGTATCAGAAGCACGTGCAAAGTACCAACAGATTGCATTAGGAGATCCTATGTATGATGGAGAAGGTGGAACATCTTTTGAAGATGTTAAAAGCAATCCTTGGAGAACCAGATTCCGTTAGCCAAAATAGCTATGGTGATTCACAATCTCTATTTGCGACATGGCATGATTCCTCTTTGAAAGGAATGGCTAGTTTTACAGTATCCTTTACGAATAATTTAGCAACTAGTAAAGGATATTCGGATTTAGTTTTGTAAATCATAATGAGAAAGTTACGTTAGATGAATTTAATGCGATTGTTACAGATGGTTCATTCTCTTATGATCAAGCAATCGCACAGTTTGGTCAACCGGATAGTGAATCTGAATCTCTTTTCTACGGTTCATACTCAAATCTTGTATCTTGGTATAATGCAAACGGTAGCTTTGGAGCTAACTTTGATATTACGTTTAAAGATGGTTACGCAACTGGTAAAGGTCAGTACGGAATGAAATAGTGTTTGCTCCATATCCTAAAATGATATGGAGTTTTTCTTTCTAGGCAGTTTTTTTGTACCACTACTTATCTATACTAGGATCATCAGTGGAAGGAATAGAAATATGAAAGAAAATGATTTTATAACTATTACAAATATCAAAGAGTATATCGAGATAGGGATGATAAAAATAGGTGAGGTGCTTCAATTAAAAGAAAAGAACCAGATAATGCATACGATATGGAATCAATTATGGTAGAAAACAAGAATGAAATTCCAATTGGACATGTCGCAAATTCAGTAAGTAGTGTCATGAAGGGTACACATTCAGCTGGGTATATATATCAAAGTTTTAAGGATTCAATACTGTGTACAGTCAAATTTATTTATCGTGATATGATCATTGCACAGCTGCAAACATCATCAAGAAGAGACAAAAAACATGCAAGATTAGACGCATGTTTTTACATTCTACATATTTTATCTAATGATAAGGAATACATACTTGCATGTTTATTATTCATATTGGTAATATAGTAGTTACAAGAGTTGTGTATTGATGGGAAAGTGAGATATTAGTTTCACCCGGAGGATATATGAATCATAAAATATGGAGCGTACTAGCTGCTGGTGCGTTCATGCTAAGTGGCTGTGCCGCTTATTTAAAGCCGGCTGTAAAACCTGGTGTTAAAAACGCAAAAGTAATTGATGGAACATATGAAGGTAATGCACCAGCGTATGCAGTTGATGGTGAAATGAAACTGAGCGTTACATTTCAAGATAATAAGATTGTATCTATTGAAACCATAAATGCAGGAAGCACTGCAAGTATCTATAGGGCAATTGAAGATAAACTATTTCACGTATCATTGATAGTCAGTCTATTCATGTTGATAATATTACAGGTGCTACGGAATCCAGCATTGCCGTAAAAATATATCCTTCAAAAATATCATCAACGAAAATGGTGGTAATGCAGATGAGTGGAGAATTGAGATTCCTAAATCTACAGACGTTGTGAGAAAAGAAGGCTACGATGTCATCGTTGTTGGTCTAGGTAGCTCTGGTATTACATCATATCTAAGTGCTGCTAGTAATGGAGCTACTGTATTTGGTATGGACTCAGCTGCTAAGATCGGTGGTAATGGTGCCATGGCAGCAGGTGCGATGGCTGTAAATCCCACAAGACAAGTTGCACTAAATGACGGAAATCCGTTTTGTAAACGAAGAGGAATTAATACAGGACTGGTTAGCCTATACAGAAGGTGATGCGAAAGGAAGAAATGATTCGCAAGTTTGTTCAGGAGTCAGGAAAAACATTTGATTGGCTAGAGTCAAATTTTGATTTTTCACTTTTGGTGAAAAGATGTTTGGTTTCTACCATACAAAGTTATGGCCACTATGGACGACCTATACAGATAAATCTGCAAACTGATAAAGATACTGCATATATAAATTCAATGAAATCAAGCAATTGCTTTAAATGAAAAAGAATGAGTATATGATAGAGCTAACAACACAAGAGTTATTAAAAGATACCGATGGCAAAGTCATTGGTGTAAAAGCTGTTTCCTATGATGGCACAACATATGAGATTTATGGAAAAGTCAGTTATCTTGGCAACTGGTGGCTTTATTGGAAATGAAGAGATGTGTCAAAAGTATACAGGAAGTGTATGGCATACTTACGGTATGACCCAGTGTAATGGTGCTGGTATTCAAATGGCTCAAAGCAATGGTGGTACACTAATGAATCCTGATGTAGGAGTTTCAACACATATCGCTCAGGTTTCCAATATTATTCGCACTGATGATGTTAGTGCAGATGAAAAAGCAATTCTTACATCATTACTACTTGATACTAGTGCTGTTATGGTAGATTCATCTGGAAATCCATTTAATGAAAAAGCAGGAAAGAATCTTTGCCTTTAATGCATGGTTAGCCGGGAAGGAATTTTTATACTATCTACAGCGCAGAAGAAATCACCAAGATGAAGACGAGTGGAATGTCTACATTCAATAAACCGACATTCTTATCACAAGGTGGTAATTATGAACCAAATACACCAATTCCCTAATATTGAAAGTATATTGGCAATCGGAGAAAAAAATATGACAATGTGATTACCGCTGAGTCAATTTCTGAACTGGGTGATAAGTTAGGTATCAAGCTAGCGATATCTGATGTACATGGTAAAACAGATGGAAAAATTCTATGCGATTAAAGGTGCTGCGTACGTTTATTCCACAAGCGGTGGCTTAGATGTGGATACAAACTTTCAATGTACTAACAGCAGATCATAAAACCAATTCCAAATGGCATACGCGGTTGGGAATGATTCTATGGGTGTATTATTCGTGTCTGGGAAAGCATATGTCACCTATGGTGGTGCAGCACAGGGTTATGCATTAACCTCTGGACGTTTAGCAGGATATTACGCTGCACAAAATACCAAATAAAACCAAAGAGCTCTGAGCTCTTTTTCTATGCTAAGATAGAAGTAATAAAGGGTTTTTCTATGACACAATGTGATATCAAGCAATTTTCTTCGATGTGGATGGTACATTAATTTCACATCGCAAACATGCAGTACCAACTTCTACAATTCATGCAATTTCACGTTTGCATAAACAGGGGATACTGACATTTGTAGCTACTGGTAGACATCCCATTGAATTAAGAAAAATTACTACCAGATAACCTAGAGTTTGATGCATATCTTTGTTTAAATGGTATATATTGTTTTTAATAAAAATGAAGTCATTAGTACAAAACCAATTCCTAAAGAGGATATGAAAGGACTACTACAATCATTAGGTCAAACACCTTTTCCATGTACATTTATTACACAGGATGAAATGTATATGAATTACGCAAATGATTTAGTGGCACAAGTACAGCGTGATATAAGTTCTGATGTTTCTGATACAAAAGATGTTTCAAATGTATTACAAGAAGATATCCTTCAAGTAATTCCATATGGATTAGATGAGATGCAGATTAGTGAAGTGCTGAAATATATGCCACACTGCAAAAGCAAACTCTCATGGCACGAGCATGCTAGAGATATCATCGTCAAAGAGGGTGGCAAAAGATATTGGTATCAAAGAGATATTGCAGTACTACAATTTAGAACTATCAGAGATTATGGCTTTTGGCGATGGAGACAACGATGTAAAAATGCTAGAGATAGCAGGAATTTCTGTTGCGATGGGAAATGGGAACGAAAATGTAAAAGCTGTTGCGGATTATATAACTGCTGATATTGATGAGGATGGAATTGAAAAAGCACTTTACCATTATGGTATCTTTCATGAAACACTCATAAATTAGTGATGAATTCTAATTTATAATGAAGATGGAAAGAAGGTATGGTATGAAAGAAATTAATTATACAGACCTAGTATTTAATCCAACAAATATGCTCGCAAATGAGTGGATGATAGTATGTGCTGGTAATCAAGATACTGGATACAATGGTATGACAGTTTCTTGGGGACATTTTGGTTCAATATGGGGATATGAGGGAAAACATAATCTACCAACGATACTTGTATATGTTCGTCCATCTCGCTATACACTTAACTTTATGGAGAAAGAAGAATACTTTACAGTCAATCTTTTACCACAATCTCAAAAGAGAGCTTTGGCAATATTTGGATCTAAATCAGGTCGTGATATTGATAAATTTAAAGAAGCAAATTTAACACCAGGATTTACGGACAATACAACTTATATCAAAGAGTCTAAGTATGCATTTGTATGCAAGAAGTTATATACAGGTGATTTAAAAGAAGAAGGATTCAATGTTCCTGCAATTGTTGAAGATTGTTATCCGAATAAAGATTTCCATCGTTTCTTCGTTGGTGAAATTGTAAAGGTATTGCAGTCTGAAGATGGTGAGTAATGAGACTAGTAATATATAGCCTATCAGTCTGTATTAGTGATTGTTGTTAGTGTCTGGTTAGTTTATTATGCAAGACATAAACATGATCCAATGGGCAATCGCATTGATGCGGAAAAAGACGTATATGCTTATGGGTTGTGGTACTGGCAGTGTGATTGGTATTATTTGTGGTATCTATATCATTAACTCGGTTACTTTAGGTATTGGACTAGGAATGTTAATAGGTATGATGATAGGTATTACAGTACCAAAAATAAAAGAAGAAGGGAGAACATGGCAGCAGAAATAAAAAAAGGAAGTTTCATTTGATGTATTTGGACAATTGGATTTTCGTGCAGGCACAATCTTAAAAAAGTAGAAGATGTAGAAAAATCTACAAAGCTAACGAAGTTAACAGTTGATCTTGGCGAGGAAGAACCTCGTACAATCGTTTGTAGTCTTCGTAGTACGTGAAGACTACAAGACAGTTGAAGGAAAGCAGGCATTATTCATAGTGAATCTTGCACTCAAGAAAAATCATGGGAATTGAATCCCATGGTATGTTAGTGACACTTGGTTACGATGATGGCATTGCGGATACATTATTGTTCCCAGAACATCCATTACCAAATGGCACAAGAGCATCTTAAACAAATAGATAGTGAATACCGGTGTATACCTGATATGCATCGGTATTTTTTATGAAGAAAAAAGTAGAGATAATCGCTTTAGTTGTTTTCGTATGCGACTGTGATATAATTTGCTCGTTAGCATAGACTAACTATTCTAATCTATCTGTGCGTAATTTGTATGTTTTAAATTGTGAAAAGTATGCTGTGAACACATTAGTGGTATGTTTATAACATTCGCGTTACAATTGGAAAAAATAGTGAAGAGAATCAATTTAAATGATTCTACTTACATAAGCGAAATTACAAAGATAGTGTGATTGATATTTATTGGCATAGGAGAGAATATGAAAAATATCGCAAAGAAATTATTTGCTACTGTCTTATCTGTAGCACTTTTGGCAGGATGTGCGCCAACAACAAAGAAAGAGTCTTCTGCACCAGCTGAAACTCCAAAAGCAGTTGAACCAGTTGATGTAAATGTAGCTGCTTTAAAGGGTCCAACATCTATGGGTATGGTTCAAATGATGAAGGAAAGTGATGAAGGCAAGATTACTTCAAACAATTATAAATTTGAAATCTTATCTGCAGTTGATGAAGTAACTCCAAAAGATTGTAAAGGGAGAAGTGGATATTGCGGCTGTTCCAGCTAATCTTTCATCCGTACTTTATAACAAGATGGAAAAGAACTTACAGGTATTAGCGATTAATACATTAGGTGTTCTATATATCTGCGAAACAGGAGTTCTATCCATTCAGTAGCAGACTTAAAAGGGTAAGACAATTTACGCTAGTGGTAAGGGTGCAACTCCAGAGTATGTACTCAACTACATTTTAGAAAAGAACGGCCTTCAGGTTGGTACAGATGTTACGATTGAGTGGAAGAGTGAGCATGCAGAATGTGTTCAGGCTTTAGCACAAGATCCTAACGCTATCGCAATGTTACCACAGCCATTTGTAACTGCTGCAGCAGCTAAGAATGATAAGATTCACGCAGCATTAGACTTAACAAAAAGAATGGGATGCAATTCAAGAAAATGAAAAGAATAAGAGTTCATTAATCACTGGTGTTGTAGTAGCTCGCAAGGATTTCGTAGAAGCACACCCAGAAGCTGTCATGGATTTCTTAGAGAAGTATGAAGCATCTATTAAGTATGTGAATGAAAATAACGATGAAGCAGCGACAATGATTGAATCCTATGATATCATTGCGGCAGCAGTTGCTAAAAAAGCATTACCATTCTGCAATATTACATATATCGATGGTAAGGATATGAAAGAAAAACTATCAGGTTACCTCAATGTATTAAATGAGCAGAATCCTAAGTCAGTCGGTGGTAGCTTACCGGAAGATGATTTCTATTATGGAGTTAACTAAATCAAAGATTAAAAATTTGGACAATACTGTTTTGGCTACTCGTATGGCAAGCCGTCAGTATGATATTAAATCAGGAGATACTACTGGTATCTCCTTTTACCGTTGTTCTTCGCTTGATAGAATTACTAAAGACAATAGACTTCTATCAATCGATACTACGTTCTTTATTGAATATTAGTTTTGGTTTTCTCATTGCGATGGTCGTAGGAATTTTGATGGCTGTATTTGCCGCAAAGCATAACTGGTTTCAAACAGTTACTAGCACCCCTCATCTTTACGGTTAAATCTATTCCTGTCGCATCATTTATTATACTTGTGCTGATTTGGGTGCGATCTGCACAGTTATCTATCGTGATTTCCTTCTTAATGGTCTTTCCAATTTTCTATGAGAATGTACGAAAGGGTATTGAGATGTGTGATCAACAATTATTAGAGATGGCTGATGTGTTTGAACTATCTACTTTTACTCGTATTCGTTATATCTATACATCAAGTATTCTTCCATACTTCCAGAGTGCGTGTTCACTAGCTTTTAGGTCTTGCATGGAAATCGGGAATTGCGGCAGAAGTCATTGGCCTACCAAAGTTTTTCGATTGGAGAACATCTGCAACAAGCGAAAGTATATTTTGATACAGCTGACTTATTTGCATGGACATTAGTGATTATTCTCTTGAGTACAATATTAGAAAAAAACTGGTGATGGCTTTTGATACGTATGCTGATCAAATACATAGAAAACAGAGTGTCTATGATGAATACAATCCAATTACATGATATTTCTAAAACATTTGATCAACATCCAGTTTTTGTAAGTTGGAATCATAACTTTGAAACTGGTATGGTACATGTACTCAAAGGCCAATCTGGTTGTGGTAAGACAACATTGTTGAGAATGTTAATGGGATTGGAAACACCTGATTCTGGCACAATAACTCCACTACAAAATTATCGTAAAGCAGCTGTATTTCAAGAAGATAGACTCTGTGAAAACTTAAGTGCTATGCAAAATGTTTTGATGGTCGTTCATAACCAATCTAAGAATGATTTATTAGATCAGTTAAAAGATGATTTTAAGCAAGTTGGTTTAGATGACATGTACCAAAAGGTATCTACATTATCTGGTGGTATGAAACGTAGAGTCGCAATTCTACGTGCAATGTACGCAAATGCAGATATCTTATTCTTTGATGAACCTCTCAAAGGATTAGATGATACTACAAAAGAAAAAGTCATGCTGTTCATCAAAAGAACGAATCAAAAATAAGACAGTCTTTTTGGGTAACGCATGACGCAGATGAATATACTGTTTTTGATAAATATCAGCTACATGAATTATAATGAATGTAGCTTTTTATATAAGGACTAAAAACATGTTTAATCAGAAACCGATTTATCTCAAGGTATACGCAAATGATTGTAAAGATGCACTACTATTTCAAAAGTAAAGATACATCTATAAAAACCAAAACGATATTATAATGATTTCTTGGCATGGAAATGAAGTGCCTGCAATGGTTGTACAAGTTTCTCGTAAGATAAAGAAAACAAATATTAATCCAGAGTTCATCTTACGTAAAGCAGGTTTCTTTGAAAAAAATAAATTATCCAAGGATGTTTACAATCGTGTGAAGAACGACGAACTTTCTTGGATTGATGAGATTGAACATTGGGATGCGATGGAATAGGGATGAGACTATATGAAGACAGAGATTAATAAAATTATCGATACACAACAAGATGAGATGATTGCTTTAGGCAAAGAGTTATTTTTGCATCCAGAGCTTGGTTATAAAGAATTTGAAACAAAGCATCTTGTCCAAGAAGAACTTGCAAGCATGGTATTAAAGTAGAGGCAGAATACTTTGAGACAGGATTCCAAGTTACTATCGGACAGGGAAAGCCTCATATCGGGTTGATTGCGGAATTGGATGCGATTCCTGTAGAAGGACATCCATGCTCAAATCCAAAGGATCATGCAGCACATGCATGCGGACATAGTACACAAGTTGCAATCATGGTAAATGCAATTATTGCATTAAAAAGAAATCTGGTTTATTAGAACAGAAAGGAAAAGTAACATTGTTCTTTACACCGGCTGAGGAATATACAGATTTAGATTATCGTCGAAAACTTATCCAAGATGGAAAGATTCGATTCATCGGTGGAAAGATGAACATGCTGGAAGCCGGTGTATTTGGAGATTGTGACTGTATCATTCACTTACATGCGATGGGCTCTGAATATGCATATGGTTATGGCTCCTCTCTAGCAGGATTTAAATATAAGAAAATTATCTTCAAAGGGAAAGGCATCACATGCAGGAGTACTTCACATCTAGGTATCAATGCGCTCAATGAATTTACACTATTCAATACAGCTTTAGGAATGTTACGTGAGACATTTGTGGAAAATGACATGGTACGAGTACACGGTATTCTTACAAAGGGTGGAGATACAATTAATAGCGTACCTTCAGAAGTAATCTATGAATGCTATATTCGTACCTTAAATCAAGATAAATTATTAGAAATTGATCACCAGATTACATCGATGGCACAACACTGTGCGGCTGCATTAGGTGGAACAGTGGAATTTGCAGATATGATAGGATATCTACCATTTACACCAAACCCAGTACTAGCGAAGTTGCGCATCAGAATATCTTGAATTACACAACAGAAGATAAAATTATTGCAAATGAAAGAAGTATCGCTGGTGGAGATGTAGGGGATGTATCATGTTTTTATCCAATGATTCAATTTGGGTACAATGGCTTTTAGCGGTGCAATCCATGGTGTAGATTTTAAGATTGAAGATACATATAAAAGCATTTGTAGAACCAGCAAAAAGTGTATGTGGATGTATCGTTGATTTATTAGAGAAACCAGAGTTAATTGAACAAATCAAAGCTTCACATCACAGTATGGATAAAGAAGTATAAAAGCATACTTACAAGGAAATAAATAGAGAAAGAACTGCTATCAAAAAGATAGCAATTCTTTTTAAATTTTATTTGACTATTGGTCAAAAATAGATATGATTAAATTGTAAGTAATAAAGGGGGAAATTCAGATGACAGATACAGAAAAAGAATGCAAGCATGGTTTGTCCTAAATGTGGTGCAAACTTAAAGATTGAGGCATATAACGATAATTATGATCAAATCATATGTCCTTATTGTGATTATAAGAGAATTGAGCCAAAGAGAAAGTCTACTGCAGAGCAGATGGACCATGAAGAAAAGATTGTTTATGCAAAAAGAAAAAGGATACTTACGTGCAAATGATGAAATCGAAGAGATTAAGAAAGCACGTACACGTAAGAGAATTGCAGTTTGCATTACATGTCATTATTGTTTGTAGTCCTAGTTTTTAATTTTCGTTGAAAAACTAAATCGTCCAAAGGCTGATCCTTTTTGCTTATGTAACGATTCAGTGTTCTGGTATTGATGGACACGGTAAATGTGAAATGAAATTTGGTGATGCAAAAAATGATAAAGGAGAAGTTATTGATACTAGTAAGATTAAATATGAGATTTCTAAAACAACTAATTTCTCAAATGATGATACATTAACAATTACTGCTGAAAGTGATACGTACCAACTTACAGAAAAAATCAAAGATATACACAGTTAGTGGCCTGGATGAATACCTTAAAAAATGTAGATGAACTCAGTCAAGACAATATCGATTTACTGGTTTCTGAAGCTATAGCAAAACAACCTGATGTTACTAAAGAATTCATCTAGTGCTACATTTAACTCCATAAAAAGCTAAAAACTCATTGTCATGTCTAGTGAGCAAAATAGTACAGTTTATGTGATTTCTGAAATTAACTATACTTTACAGGATGGTACAAAATGTTTCTTATTATATTTCTACATACTTTAAAAAAATGTAGTACTTAGAAAGAACAGCAGTGGTGAATATTCTGTAGCTCATGGAGAATCCATGTATACAGGAATATGATTAATTTAGTTGGTAGTAGATTTCTTCACTGGCTATGCAAGTCAAGAGGCAGCTGAAGCAGCAGCTAGAACAACACAAACACCAGATGCAGATTATTCCGCAATTGATATCAAGTAAAAACGTATCAGAGTAGTGAAGTATTTTAGCTACTCTGATATTTTTATCTTATACTAGTAATCAAGGAGTACCTTTTATGATTGATTTATTATGCTTACTTGAATTTTATAATACATATGAAACGGATGAAATCTATCATAAGATTGCTGAGAAAATGTTAGAGAATTTCTCTGTTGTTTCAGAAATGTCAATTTCTGAACTGTCAGAATTTTTATTTGTTTCACAGTCTACGATCTATCGCTTTATTAAAATGATGGGATATGAAAACTATAATCAAATGAAAGCTGGACAAATCGCATTCTTGGAAAATTATTATCTACAGGGAAGATATATTTCGAAGAATTCGAAGATTCATCAATTTTGATAACTATATTGACTGCATGCTTGAAAAGATACATGCATTAAAAGAAAAGAATATTCATGTACTAGTAGAACAATTGATTGAAATGATATTATCCGCGGATGAAATCATATTTGTTGGAATGCCAATGCCTTCGTTTGTATGGAGATTACAGATGGAACTCGTGATGTTAAAAAAAGAAAACATCCGCATTTTCTGAATCCAGAGAAATCAACATCAAGCCATTCATACAGCAAAGCCAAATACACTGATTATTGAATTCAGTATTTAATGGATAGTTCTATCTTTTTTTCAAATATGATGAAGGATGTTATGAAATCAGCAATATAAATCAGCAGTTATCTACACATCAAAATTAGCATCGTATATTAAAAATATTGATTTACCAATCTATATTGAAGGGATAATAATGAAAGTGATCTCTTTGTGATGGAGTTTATATTTAATTACATAGGGCATCGATTGAATACGATGATTTTGGACAAACCAGATAGTATTAATTTATAAAGTTATGCACATGTAACATAAATCGGAAATGATTATCTTTCTAAATCAGATTTTCATTTTTCCTTTTAGAAATTTTTAAAAAATGAACTTGTTATATATTTAACATATGGTTCGGAGGGAAAGTATGAAAAGCATTATTAGGAGCTATCGTTTCTTTTTCGTTGTTCTTAACAGCTTGTGGTGGTAGTTCAAAAAGGCTATAACTTTAAGGCTGGAACATATGAGGGTAGCGGTACGGGTAAAAACGGCTCCATAAAAGTATCAGTAGAAGTTTCAAATGATAGTATTAAAAAGGTAGATATTCTTGATCAAAATGAGACACCATCGATTGCAAAAAGATGCATTAGAGAAGATTCCACAAAAATATTGTAAAGGAGCAAAGTCTCAGCCATTGATACAATCAGTGGTGCAACAATTACAAGTCAAGGTATTTTTGGATGCAGTTAAAGATGCGTTGTCCTCTTCAGGTGTAGATATGGATAAGTTAACGCAAAAAGACAGCTTCAACAAATAATCAAGTAGAAGAAGTGGAAGCGGATATCGTTGTCATTGGTGCAGGTGGAGCTGGTACTGCAGCAGCTTTTGCGCGCAGCACAAGAAGGTAAGAAAGTTATGTTGCTAGAAAAAACAGCTACACCAATGGGAGCTAGTACATTGGCTGGTGGTATGTTTGCCGCAGATAGCCGTCTACAACAAGAACAAGGCAAAACAGTAGATAAGAACTGGTTATATGAACAATATTATAAGGCTTCTAATGGATACATGAATTCACTATTGGTTGATCATATTATTGATGAGGCTGGTAATACGGTAAACTGGTTACTAGATAATCATATGGAACTAAATTTGGTTGATGCAGGTTCAGGTGGTGCGTATAACCATGTGGGTATGCCAGCTACTTTACACGGCTACAATGAAGGTGGAAGTGTTGCACTAAAGAAACTTGTTCAAGAATTTGAAAATGCTGGGGAGAAGTACGTTGGTCAACACCAGCTTATGAAATTCAAAAAGATGAAAATGGTGTAAAAGCAGTTCTAGCCAAGAAGGAAGATGGCTCAACACTAAAAAATTAATACAAAAGGCTGCTATTATCGCAACTGGTGGATATGGTGGTAATCAGGAGATGCTAGAAAAAGTATATTGGTGATCAATATACTATGGGCGAAGTTCTACAGAACACTGGTGATGGTATCAATATGGCTTATAGTCTTGGTGCAGGAAGATCTGGTTTAGGTGTAACACAGTATTTTTGGGAGACTTTTAAACCAGAAGAAATCGGTCAAATGGCTCAAATACTTGGTGAAGATTGGTTTTCAATGACTACATTTACTATGTTTCCCATTCTTACGTGTTAAATTCACTTGGTCAGCGTTATTCTGATGAAACAAAGGTTACTTCATTCTCGGAACATGGTGGTAGAGATAGCTCAACAACCAGGACAGTATGAGTATGCTATCATTGATAGTTCTATTCTAAAAAAGATAGCACAAAGTGGTGTGGCAGTGATTGAAGACCAATATGCGTCATGGGTTGGTAATGAACAGTTCTACATGGAATTCAATGAGCCAAATAGTACAGATGCAATGTATGCACAACAACATACACCGATCGACTTTCACGATTACATTAGATAAATTATTAGATACTGATGTTGTATATAAAGGGATACAATCGAAGAACTTGCCAAGGCAATGAATGTGGATGTAGCTACTTTACAAGCATCTGTTAATCAATATAACCAAGCAATTGCAAGTGGACATGATGATGCATATGCTGCAAATACAAGTCGTCTTGTAGAAGTGAAAAGAAGGACCATATTATGCTGTAAAGTATGTTGCTAGAAATCTAGGTACTTTAGGTGGTATACGTATTACGAAAAATATGCAAGTACTAGATAAAGACTTCAATGTTATTAAGGGACTATACGCTGCTGGTGCAGATGCTGGTGGAATGTATGGAAAAGCGTATGTAGATTTTGAAGGTGGTACTTTAGGGTTTGCATACACATCTGGAAGACTTGCAGGAGAACAAGCAGCTAAAGATATTAAATAAACGTTATCCATGTGATAACGTTTTTTACATGCATACATGTTTTATAATTCTATTTCATATTATGACTATATATTTGTTATAATAGGTTAAAGAGGTTTATTAACATGTCATATTTCTTTCGCTATGAACCAGATGGGGTTCATAACATGCCTATATTGATTATTCGTATTGTGTTTGTAGCAATCTTTACTGTTTGCGTATACGCAAAAGAATAACAAAAAGTTATTGCGGATTTCTTTAATACTTGGTTTAGTATTACAGTTTACTTTTATTTCTATGGTATTTAGGAAACCCAATGTTATTTATCAAAGAAGGATTACCACTGTATCATTGTCGATTATCCGCAATCATGCTTGCAGTATCCTATTTATTGAAGAAAGAGAAGCTAATGAGATACTTTTCATGGCTCGGTCTTCTAGGTGCAATCATTGCGTTCTCTTTTTCCAGATCCTTCTCCATTTTTTTATGGCCACATATTACAAAACATTACTTATATCTTTTAGTCATATGTTATTGGGGGTTATCGGCAGTTATTATTTTAAGGAAAGAGGAAACTGCATTAAAGTATATAAAGATATTTTCTTGTGTACAATTTTGATGAATCTTGGGATTTCATTTTTGTAAATCATTTTTATGGGAAGTAACTATAGTTATTTAAGAGCTTTACCAAAAGATGTTTCCATTTGATTTTACACCAATACAGTTATTCTTTATACTTTCTGTGTTAATTAGTGTAATTATACTCGTTACAGAAAAAGACATATCTGTATATTCATCACTTTAAATCATAAAAAAATGTTGAGGAAGACATCATTATTTAATGGTAAAATAAGAAAGTATCACAGTTTACAGAGGAGATTTTTATGGAAGATATCAAACAAGGATTTAGGAAGTACTTTAAACAAGGAAACCAGGCAATTATTCTGTCATTAATTGTTTGCATTATTGGTATTGGATTAATGACATTGCCAAGAGTAATGCCAAAGTTATTGGCAAATAAGAATAGTGCCGTTATGTTTAACGCTGATAATAGTAAGCAAAACGGTAAGTATACTTATATCGATATTATCGCGATTGACGATTATAGTGCGTATCAAGGTTCTGATTATTACTATGTAGCAGTTGATACTGACCGTTTATTAAATGTAGTTAAAATTGATCAGAGTATCTACAATCAGATGAAAGAACAACAAGCATATTGGTCAACACGTGGTGATGATAAAACTGGGGAGTTGGCTCCAAAGCCATATCGTTTATATGGTGTACAAAAGTTCTTGGCAGATGAATATGTAAATGCTATTGGAAAATCTTATCAAAAAGACTACGGAAGAGATGCGTAAGTATATAGGTACTTATTACTTCTCTAATGGTGTTGAATATAATAAGGACCTTGCTAAAACTCTATTCTTAGTGGGTATTGTAGTTGTACTTGTCGGTGCAGTTTCTGCATATGAATTTAATAAGAAAAAAATAAAGAATGTTGAAAAGACAATTGCATACCTTGAGGGTACAGGAAGACTCTACGAAGCTTGGAATGAATTACAGACATACTTACAAGTAAATAAAGATGCAAACTGTCTTCTTCTAGATAACTACGTTATCTCTAAGTCAGAGGGTATGATGAGACCTTACGAAGATATTCTTTGGGCATATCGATATGTAATGAGAAGAAACTTTGTTGTAGTAAATCAGTATGCATTATGTCGCTTAGTAGATGGTGGAAAGATGCAATTAACTCCTGCAGGCTTTTTAAAGAAGGAAGCGATTGAAGAAATCTTAGATACAATTGCGATGAAGAATCCTTCTGTTATGCTAGGTTATACAAACGAAAACCAACGTGCATATAAGGAGATGACAAGACGCTAAAGAAGATATGTTCTTACAGTAATGTAGGAACATATTTTTTGTTTTATGAAGGGAGAACTCACGAATTTAGGTATGCTATAATAGTAGCCAAATGAGAGGGGGATTCAATGATTAAAGACCGTCAATTCTATCAACATTTAGTCGCGATGATGATACCTCTTGTGATTCAGGAGATTATAAATTTCTGTGTGCAGATGTTAGATACAGTCATGGTTGGCTCATTAGGAGATGCGGCAGTATCAGCAGTCACCTTGGCAGGACAACCATACTTTATCTTTAATGTCTTTGCGTTTGGTTTGACTTCTGCAGGGGCAGTTATGATTTCTCAATATTGGGGACAGAAGAATATCGAAAAGATTAAACATATCATGAGTGTTATGTTATGGTCAGTTATCGTCGTATCTGTACTATATATGGGAGCTTGTTGGTTATTTCCACGACAAATCATTCATATATTTGCAAGTGATGAAAAGTTGGTAGAACTTGGTGTATCCTATCTTCAAGTAGTCGTTGTTTCATATCTATTGAATGGATTATCCATGTGGTACTTCTCATCATTATCCGCAAAAGAAAAATGTTAAAAATTAGTGCAGCTGTATATACAGGATCTTTCTTTGTTAATCTAATCTGTAATTATCTTTTTGATTTATGGAAACTTTGGTTTTCCAAAGTTAGGTGTTGTTGGAGCCGCAATCGGTACGATTGTCGCAAGAGCGTTCCAGTTAGTATGTGCAAGTATTTATGCACGTTATCATGAGAAGGATATTCGATTTGGTTTACGTGATATCTTTGACTTTTGATAAAACGATGATTCCTACATATTTCCACTTAAGTCTTCCTGTCATTGGGGATGATTTGATTTGGAGTTTGGCTGTATCTACACAGCTAGCTATCATCGGCAGAATGAGTAGTGATTATGTCGCAGCCGCATCAATTGCCAGTGTAGCCCAACAATTTGTAATGATTCTAGTCTATTCCATGGCAAAAAGTGCTACGATTACAACAGGAAAAGCAGTTGGACAAGGTGATTATGAACGGGTAAAACAAATTGGTAGAACCTTTTTAGTATTATCTGCGTTTATAGGTATCCTTGCGTGTGGGGTTGTACTTCTCATTCGAACACCTGTATTATCTCTATACCCAAATGTAACAGTTGAGACAAAGAATCTTGCATATCAGTTTATGACTGTGATTGCGGGGATTATGTTATTTACAGGGATTGAAAATACGGCGATTGTAGGTATCTTACGCGGTGCAGGAGATATGCATTATGCATTCCGTATTGATGTAGGGTGTATGTGGTTTATTGGTTTACCAATGGGATTACTTGCGGCATTTGTATGGAAGTTACCTGTAACATATGTATACTTCTTCTTACGTTTTGACGTTATTTTTAAAATTATTTTATGTATTCGTCGTATTTTTGAAGGGTGAGTATATTAAAGACTTTACGCGTAAAGCTGCGTCCTAGGAGGTAGTTATGTATTACGGAAATATCAAAGAATATGACATTGCGGATGGTCCTGGGGTACGTGTATCACTATTTTGTATCCGGTTGTACAAATCGCTGTAAAGGGTTGTTTTCAGCCACAGACTTGGAGTTTCTGCTATGGACAGCTATATACCGAAGAAGTAGAAAAATCATATCTTAGAGGCACTGGGCAAAGAGTATATCCAAGGATTAACACTCCTTGGTGGAGAACCATTTGAACCAGAAAAATCAGCTAGAGCTTGTGAAACTACTTCGTAAGGTAAAAGAACGCTATCCAGAAAAAGGATTTGTGGAGTTATACAGGGATTTATTTATGAGAAAGATCTTGTAAAGGGTGGAAGAAGACATACAGAAGTGACTGATGAAATGCTAGACCTACTGGATGTTTTGATTGATGGTCCATTTGTCTGGCAGAAAGAAGAATCTTCGTCTGATGTATCGTGGTTCAGAAAACCAACGTGTAATTGATCTTAAAAACACGTAAAGAGGGGAAAGGTTGTATTACTAATTGAATGAGGGTGGAAAAAGAATTCCATTCTCTTTTTACATGGTATAGTAATGATTGCATGGCTGTAAAAGATTGGATATATTCGCCATGCATGTACTAAAATGTTGTATTTGGAAATAAAATATAAAAAGGATTTTATCTAGATGATGTAGATAAAATAGCAGTATTCTTTGATGGTTATCTATACTCAAGAATACAGCGCATCTTTCAAAGGACAACGAAATATTGCATTCTGAAGAAAGAGGAGTAGATTATGAAGAATAAGAACATCTTAGGACATTTACAGATTGTTGTGTCCTCATCACTATTTGGCTTAATGCCTTTGATTACAAAGATGGCGTATAGCTATGGCGCAACACCGATTACTGTTGCGTTCTGTCGTTGTTTTCTACGCGAGCAATCATTCTTGCGGTAATGTTACCGTTTATGAAGAAGAATATCTTTTCGATTGAACGTAAACAAATCGTACCAATGTTAAAGATTGCGATTCCATTTGGATTAATTCCAGTTACGTTATTTATTGCCTATACATACTTAGATTCAGGTATGGCAACGATTTTATTCTATACACATCCTATCTTTGTCATGGTGTTATCCATCCTGATGTATCATGCATTTCCTTCTAAGAAACAAATCCTATGTATGATTTTTATGTTTAGCAGGTATTGTTCTATTAAACGCAATTCAAGGTGAAATTAAAGTGGTTGGTATTGCAGTCGCAATTCTTGCAGGATTTATCTATAGCGTATATGTAATTGCTTGTGATCAAAAGGGAATTGATGAAATCGATCCAACTGTACTATCCTTCTGGATTAACTTATTTGCATCAATTGCGGTAGGTATTATTGGTATTGCGACTGGTCAATTAATGATTGTAACTGAACCAATGGGACAGGTATCTATGTTTATACTTGCATTAGTAGTGTCTGTTATTGCTGTCTTACTATTCCAACATGGTGTATTAGTAACCGGTGGTTTAAAAGCTTCTTTACTTAGTACATTTGAGCCACTTACAAGTTTATTCATTGGTATGATTGTATTCCATGAGATATTAACTGCACGCCAATGGGTTGGTATTGTATTAGTATTAGTATCTGTAATTCTATTAGTAATTCCGGTAGGCATAAAAAAAGAAATGTAGGTTTTTAGGGAAATATACTTGTTGTATTTCCTTTTATTATGCGCTTGAAAGTAAATAATATCAGTTGACGTATATAATGAAAAGTATTATATTTAACTTAGTTAGTTTAGTATAACTAACTTCTAAAAAAATTATGCCGGAAGAACTCATTGTAGAACATTGTGCACCGACATTAGCCGGTGTCAAAACAGGAAACCTGTTTAACTGTGGTTATTCTTGTAAGGAACAATTAATGAAGCAGATTGAAGAAATCAATCATCGCTTTAGAAATTGTGATCTTAAAATGACTGTCCTCAGTTATCCGAAGGATCGAGCACTTATTTATCTGTATCGACCAACATGGTTGAAAAACGGATTTATCCAAAGAAGAAGTTGTTTCGATTCTAAAAAGAAAGAGGGTATCCAATTGATGATATGTCTGCATGTATTGATGTGTTAAGTCAACGTATTCAATCATCAGGGCAGCGTGCATTCCCACATGAAATTGGATGTTTCTTGGGGTATCCTGCAGAAGATGTTCGAGGTTTTATTGAGGATAGTAAACCTTGTAAACTTGTCGGAACTTGGAAAGTTTATGGCAATGAGGAGATGGCAAAACATCTATTCCAAATATATGAGAAATGTACATATGCATATTTGGAACATTTCGAAAAAGGAATGTCTTTAGAGCAGTTAGTTAGATTTGTCTAAATTAAAGGAGGAAAAAATCATGAGTAAAGTAGCAGTTGTGTACACAAGTACAACAGGTAACACAGAAAAGATGGCTGAAGCTATCGCTGAAGGCGCAAAGAGCAAGGGAGCAGAAGTTGTTGTATTAACAGCAGATGCATTCTCAGCTGGTGAAGTAGCTAACTATGATGCAATCGCATTCGGTAGCCCAGCTATGGGTGTTGAACAGCTTGAAGAGAGCGTGTTTGAACCAATGTTCGCTGACGTTGAAGGTAGCCTAGCTGGTAAGAAGGTTGGTCTATTCGGCTCCTACGGTTGGGGTGATGGCGAATGGATGCGTACATGGCAGGATCGTGTAGCAGCAGATGGAGCTGTATTAGTACAAGATGGTGTTATGGCAAACTATGAACCTGATGATGGTGCATTAGCACAGTGCAAAGCATTAGGTGAAGCATTAGCTTAATCAAAGATATGAAATAATAAAACTGCCACTTCCTAGAAAGTGACAGTTTTTTTGTTTAGTTTGCGATACCATGATGAGCAGTATAGCTACCTGCTGTTAATGATGAGAAGTGGTAACCATTCTGTAGACCCCAGACGATAATGCGTTCAACTGCATCTACTGAGAAACCTTTTGTATCGTGCTGTAATACAACAGAAGGACGATTATTCGCTGAAGCGTTTTGTACTTGAGTAATTACATTTTCATATACCTCATCAGCTGTAGAAGCCCCACCCGCATCACCACTGGATACATTCCAGTCAAAGTAAGTGTAGCCCTTTAAAGCAGCCTGTCTTACTAAGGCTGTCATAATACCTGCAGTATAATTACGGCTAACGGTATTAGAGGAACCACCAGGAAACGGAACAGATTTGCGTATGTTCCTGTCTGTTGGTAGATGATATTGTTCATTGCGTTAAAGTCATTCCAGAATGCATCAGTACTAGAATACACATTTGAATAATCATGCGTGTAGGAATGTTCCGCAACGACATGACCTGCTTGTGCTTCCTTTTGAATCATATAGATATAATCAGGTTGTAAAGCAGTTACGAAGAAGGTTGCTGGAATATTGTACTTCGCAAGTACATCTAATAGACGTTGTGTATGTGCACTTGGTCCATCATCAAATGTTAAATAAATTGTTTTATTGTCTTCTGCTTGAATCTGATTTGGTGGAAGATTTTGTACGTGTACTACACGCTGTACAGTTGTTTCATTGTTATGGGAATCCTTGCATGTATATGTAAGTGTATAATCACCAGGAGTGTAAACATCTACACTACCATTAACGACTGTATTTGCAGTAATATCTCCATCTAAATCATCGATTGCAGTATAAGAATCCACAAATTCATTTCCACGAACCCAGGTCACATCATTACCACCAACGAGTGTAATTTCAGGTCCTTTACGATCGTCGTAGATAATCTTGCGCTCTTCAGTAGCTTTATTGCCATGAGAGTCAATAACTTTATACGTTACAACACCATCTTTTTTTCTTCACGAATAACTTTATCCGTTAAATCACCATCGTAATTATCCATTGCAGTATAACCTTCTTCCTCATATGGATGATTGAAGAGGGTATAACTATCTGGGATTTGATGTGAGTGTAATTTTTGGTGGTGTTGTATCTTGCACAACAACTGTACGTTCTTGTGCAGCTTTTAAGCCATCTTTCTCGGCAGTGTATTCGATTTTATAAGAACCTAATTTACTTGTATCAACAGTACCTTTGCTTTCTACTTCTACCTTTTCACGTAAGAAGGTAAGAATTGTACCTTGTTTATAGGCTACTGCACCTTGATCTTCATAGTTTGATTTATACTCAACGAGTGTTGTTTGATCTCCGTTTACTTCTATTACAACTTCCCATTTATTTAGTAATATCACAAGACATGCACTAAATAGAAATAAGACAGTCACGAACATCAAAAAAATTTTTGTTAATGGTTTTTTTGATTGTCTGTTTATTCATATAGTTAAATACCTCATTATCTATTCTATCATTAATCATGATAAAAAGAAAAACCACCAGATTTATGACCGGTGGTAGATTAAGATTTTATTTACTGAATAAATCCTTTAGCCTTGTCGAGTAAGCTCTTCACCAGCTGTCTTAGCTGCGTTAGCTACATTCTGTAAATCATTAAGAAGACCCTTAACGATGTCGTTCTTCTTAACTTCAGCAGTGATACGGTCAAAGTCTTCCTTTGTTAACTTTCCATCATCGCCTAAGATGCCCTTTAATACTTCATTGTTTGCAGCGAAAAGTCTTTAACTTTTTCTGGGCTCTTTTTAATTCTTCAACTACCTTTGTTGCTAGTTCTTGTACATTAATATCTGACATTTTATTTTCTCCTTTAAGGTTGAAGATATCATAATGGAAATAAATCTTTTATACAAGCGAAAACTATTCTCCATCTGTGAAGTCTTTTTTGGATGTTATTGGGAAACGTATTTCATCTGCATAGAGAAAACTTTCAATACGGGAAGTATTTTGCTGGATTGTTTCTAATATTCTAGGCATTTGATCATCTGCGTTATCTGGTTGAATACGATCGACGATAGGCACTTCAATCATACCAAAGGCAGGGTTATGCAAAATACTTATCATGCCATTCAGAATCTGCTAAAAGTACATTGTATGCATGTTTTACTTTTTCATTTTGTGATACAAGCCAAAGTTCAATGCCAAGAGTATGATGATCTAATGCGATGATAAACTTTAGATAGCGGTCATATAAAAATGCATCATGAATAGAGAAGTAACTGTAATCCATAAACCCAGGTGTAATTTCACTGACAGTGAACATAGAAGGGATAGAATTATGTAACTTTGTAAAAATAGTTCATGATTTCGATATATGCGACTTGTAAATCACCTTGATTTACTACTTTTTGATAGGTATCAAGATAATAGTTCATATCTTTTGGCATAGAATCAACCTCCACATAATCAGATTATACTTCATATAACTTTAAGATTATATGGTTTTATCATACCTCATCATTCATATATAATAAAGAACGGAGGTTCATTCTATGAATTTTGATAAATTAAAAAAATAACAGCCGTAATATTCTAAAAATCAATTGGTCTCATTATCCTTGCATTAGCTATCTATAACGTAGTTTCGGATATTGTAGTAGGGTTTGGATATAGTTTCTTTACAGAGGAACAAATTGAAGCACTCAGCTACTATTTCTTTGATACAGTTATCTGCGTGGTTACATGTATCTTACTATTCTTTGTGTACTATTTTACTTCTAGAAAGAAGACAGGTCTTGTATTAGCAGATACTAAGATGCCTAAGTGGTTGATTGTTCCATTTGCAATCATTATTACACTTGGTATGGGTTTAGTTAGTTCACTTTGGCTAGACTTTGCATATACACAACTTGCAAATGTACCATTTGTTGCACAGAGCGTTGAAAGCTTTGACTCTGCTTGGTCAACAATAGGTGAAGATCCATATATCTGGGTATGCTTATCTGTTGTTGTCTTTGGGCCAATCGCAGAAGAACTCTTATTCCGTGGGATTATCCATAACTCCATTAAGAAGGTATGTAACCCATATGTAGCGATTGTATTATCTGGATTGATGTTCGGTATTTGGCATGGAGAATTTGTACAGAGTGTTTATACAACATTCTTTGGTATTGCATTAGCAGTGGTATATGAATACAGCGGTTCTCTGTGGGTACCAATCGGTATGCATATCTTGAACAACTTTACATCTACATTACCACCAGCACTTGATACAACTGCCACATACTTACTGATTACACGTTTAGAAGAAATTAGTTTACTACCTACAGTACTATTACTCATCTATATGATTTATGCTATCCATAAAAAGGAGAAAGAAAACCATGAAATTAATTCTGTATCATGCTAATGCGATGATGAAAGAAATTGCCGAAAACTGGGCAAAAGAAAATCAGATTGAAGTAACAGTATTATCAGAATTATTGACTGCAGAAAGTGTAAAACTTGCGAAGGGATATGATGGTATCATCAACTCGCAAGCTGCAGGTACTATCGATAAAGAAATCTATAGCACATTACGCGAGTATGGTATTCGCCAGATTGCGTTAGTGAGTGCAGGATATGAATTATATGATTTAAAACTCGCAACAGAAAATAACTTAGTGATTACAAATGTTCCTAGTTACTCACCAGAATCGATTGCGGAATATACAGTATTAACTGGTTTGAATCTTGTTCGCAATAACAATACCATCATCGCATAATGTTGCAAAAAAACGACTTCCGTTGGCAACCATCTATCTGTGGAAGAGTTATGGGAGATATGAAAGTAGCGATTATTGGAACAGGTAGAATTGGGTCAAATTACAGCAAAAATTATTCCATGGTTTTCGGATGTGAACTTGTTGGATTTGATCTATATCAGAATGAAGGTATCAAGAGTATCCTGACATATAAAGACTCTATTGAAGAAGCAGTTAAGGATGCAGATATCGTTTCCATTCATATGCCAGCAACCGCAGATAACCGTCATTGCTTTGACTATGAGATGTTTCAGAAGTTTAAGCCTGGTGCTATCTTATTAAACATGGCAAGAGGTTCTATTGTTGATACAGAAGGGTTACTAAAGGCTTTGGATGAAGGTATTCTATCTGGAGCAGGTATTGATACTTACGAGTATGAAATGCCATATATCCAAAAGGATTATCAAGGTAAGCTAATCGAAGATGAAGTATTTGCACGTCTAGTACATCACCCACGTGTGATGTATTCTCCACATATTGCATACTTTTACAGATGAAGCAATTAAGAACCTTGTAGAAGGTGCATTAAACGCTGCTGTTGAAGTGATTACAACAGGTACATCTAAATCTAGAGTAAACTAGGCATATGCTTTGTATTTTTAGCTAGTTATGACTATCATAAAAGTACGAGGTAAAAGAAAATGAAAAAATTATTGATTCTTGCTTTATCATTGTTTTTAGCAGGCTGTATGGTTACTAAGACAAGTGAAACATCCGGTAGCTACAAAACAATTTCATCAACAGAAGCTCAACAAATGATCGAAGACAAACAAGGATGCTCTTATCCTTGATGTTCGAACAGCTGCTGAGTATGAAAGTGGACATATCCCAAATGCTGTTAAATCTTTCTAATGAAGATATTCAAGCAGGTAAGGTAGATAGCTTAAAGGATAAGTCACAACTCATTATGGTATATTGCCGTAGTGGTAACCGTAGCCGTCAAGCAGCACAGAAATTAGCTGAACTAGGCTATACAAATGTTGTAGACTTTGGTGGTATCCAAAGTTGGCAAGGAGATATTGAAAAGTAAAAACTGGTCAATCGACCAGTTTTCTTTATGATAAATGCTCAGTTTTAGAAATTTCTTTTTCATGTTGTAAAGCAAACCAGAGTTTTGTGCCATCACCGATTTCATCTAGCTTCTAAAGCGTATTGGTGTAAAGTTTAACTTCTCCATGATACTTGCATTGACTAGACGACGAGGTTCATCAACCTCGAAAGAATAGTAATAGGGTTTCTGGCTTTGTATCAGGTCCATACTGTGCAATATCTGGATCTAATGCAATGGCGGTATATAAATCTGTATTCTCATAGGAATAACGTAATGCATGTTCCTTAATCATCTGGACCATGTTACGGAATATTGATTGTCTACGATAAGCAGTGGTTACATATGCATTTGTAATTAGTAAAGCTTCTCCTAAAACTAGTAGGGAGGAGCTTTCTTTGTTTGGTGGATAAGTAATGTCAGGAAGTAATTACCACAGAGACAATAATGTTCAAGATAAGTCCAATCAGATTCATCTGCACAGAAAGTTAAATACTTTCTCATTGGTTAATAGTGTATCCATGGATGCATGTAATCCCGAGATATCTGCAATAATCGTATCACCTTCATATACTAATATTGTAATACGTTCTAATACATTACTATCAATTTCACTCACATGTTTAATCTCTTTGCCATCTGATGACATCACTGGTAAAGCAAATAAACAGTATACATACTTACCGATAGTTGTAACAGCATAATAGTCAGGATGAATATCATACCAACCTTAAAAGATATCTGTATCATCGGGTAGATATTTCCAATCGAGTGATCGCTTTTGCCATATGTTAGTGATAGTTTATCCATGTATGCATTGTAACATTATTATCTATCATTTGTATGGTTTGTTGATATCTTACATATACTGCATTTGCATACAATTAATGCAAATAAGTTCATCCTAAATTTTTAATTGCCACATTTGGGAAGAAGGTTAGTATTGAGATACACAATTTAAATATATATTCTTTAGGTAGAGGTAAGGTAATGACTACTTTATTAGAACGATAGACGAAATAATAATACTATTATTACTAAAAAGATGACTGGTGTTTGATGACTGTAGAAGCTTTGTCTGTAAGTAACGAACAATTCGTAAATGATTTAAACTAGATAAAAAGTTTTTAAAAGAGCATAATGCAGAGTTGAAATCTGAGCCATAAAGGGTACAAGATAGTTGCTGATATTGATTCTAGACATAAAATATTAGACAACTTGAATCTGCAAAATCTTTATTCCAAGAGGAAATTGTTAAAGCAATTTGTATTCTTTTATTAAGTTTTGAATCTACCACTTACAATGAGTTAGCAACTTCTTAGATATCAGTAAAGCAGACTTTAATAAAATATATGGATGTGCCGAATTATCTTTATTAAATCATGCAACAGTAACAAAATTAAGGGTAAAGGCTTATGTTCGTGAGTAAAGAATACAATATTCGTGGATTACATGAAACAACTTTATAAGTGAATCAGAGTTAAGTAATCACGTAATTATGTTGCAGAAAAAAGCCCAACCACATCTCTTTAAAGATTGCCCGCCAAATTATAAGTGATATTGAGATACAATCAAAAGTGCATTTTTATGAACAGAGAAGACTGAACTGCTTTTGAGCTATTGGTTATATCGTGTTATCTATTGGAAAAACAATTATGGAGAGTATGATTTAGGTATAAAAAGGAAATTTAACTGATGGTAGAATGATATTCTGTTAAATCATTACGAACTTTTCCGTTATCAGATTATGAAAAAGTATTACTTGATATCTATTCTGTTAGAAACTAAAGTTAAAACATCTAAATAAAATATGATAACAACAGCATGCAGAATCATTTACAACTCTTATGAAAAAACTGCAGTTAAGCGCATCCATTTAGGAAAACAAAATACAGAATAAAGTTCTTAACTGGATTGACTCTCACATCTTACTGTTGCAACTCTCTATCGAATAAGAAATAATATTCCAACTAAATGAATTACTTGAACAGATAAAGATATGAATCGCATTAATTTATCTATATACAAAGCAACAACTATTATCAAGAAGATAAGTATGATGTGATATTTGATGAGAATGAAATTATGTATGTTGCCATGTACTTGGCTGGCACTTTCGAAACAAGTTTGCAATTCGACATGAAGACAAAGTATTAATTGAGCGTTCTTTTGGAACTACCATAAGCGCGATTTTAGATTCGAGAATACGCCAGTTAATTACTGAATGTGATAGCAGGGACCGTTCTCACGACAGAGACAAAGAAGTATTTAGATAAAGAAAGTGATTTAATTATTACTACTCATGAGGGACCAATTATAGATATCCAACTTTAATTGTAACCACTTAAACTAGAGGATGCAGATTATATTCATGCACGCATATTTCAATTATCATATGAAAAATGCGAAAGCTTCAAGAACAGTTACCTGAAACAAAAGATGATAACAAGTCGAAATTGTATATCAAGTGACTTAATTAGTAGGGGATGATATTCAAATATTTGATAAATGTAACTCTTGGGAAGAAGCAATAGATTGCTGCATCTCCATTATTGATAGGTAAGCTAGAATGATATGTATTAACAATGATTGATGCTGTACGTACCTTAGAACATATATGTGCTATTACCAGAAAACCGCATTTGTTCATGCAGGTACTGGATAATGGAAATGCGATGAAGATTGCTGTTCCTTGCTTGTTTTAAAGCAGCCGATAATTCTGGGAGATGGGAAGGGTAAGCTAGCAAGAAGCCATTATTGTTCTCGGAGTAAAAATAGAGAGAAATTAACGTTATTAGACCTAGTGTCAATTTTCCAGGAAGAAGAGAATAGAGTATTACTTGCAGATAAGAACATAGATATAGATTCTATTTTAGAATTGTACAATTAGAGAGGCATATGGAAGAACTAATCTAAAAGGAAAATATAGCAGTAAATATTGAAGTCGAAAACTGGGAAGCAGTTTATTAAAAGTGTTGGTATCATTAATTAAAAGTAATCAAATTAAAGATGGCGTAAATACATGATTATTAAAAAAGAACTAAACCATATATTGTTTTATCGCAGGATGGTATTGGCGCATGCTGCACCAAATATAGAAACAGTAAATGCACCTTCACTTGCACATAGTTACTCTAAAACACTCAGTTAAATTTGTAGTCCAAATGATCCAGTAAAAGTTTTGATGTTTGGCATGGAAGCAGATAAAGCAACTCACTTAGATTTATTGTTCAAAGGTAAAAATTATAAGATCATTTTGTAGAAATGCTGCTAAATGTGAAACATAGGATGAGTTATATCATGCACAATGATTAATAGAAAGGAGGAAGGGAAATGAAAACACCAAAGATTCAATGTATGTGGATTTGATGCGGTTCTTTCTTGATGTTAAGGATGGCAATTGATGACATTTTAAAGAAACATAGTTTAGAATAGATACTTTCTGTGGTGATGTTGAACTTGCTTAAGTAACGTGTGATTCAACTTTTATATCAAAAGAATTAGCAGAAAGAATTAAAGATCGTGCAGATGTACCTGTAATCGTGATTGAAGACTTTATGAATAGTAAAGGTCGAAGAGAAGACTTAGATTACAGCGAATTCTCTGCAATAAAAATTCAAAATGGAAGGAGATAGAAAATATGTCAGTTTTTGAATTTTATAATTAAAGAAACTTTTTGGACAAGGCGCTATTTTCCTGTTTCAGTAGCGGATGGTGGTTTAATTTTACAAAAGAAAAAGCCATCAGAAAATTGTCAGGAGGTAATGATGACAGCAAATTGGTTTCTTCGTGCAATACCGGTACAGGTTTAATTACTGAAAATCAATTGATGGTAATATTGCAAACATTTAATACTTTAATGCTCAGCAATGCTGCTGCCCCAGCTTCAATTGATATTGCGCAGAATATGGTACAAATTGGTATTGTAATGCTAATTGGTTTCGCATTTAATATCTTAGTTGCTCGTTTTACTAAGTGGAAATTGTATTCTTGACAGGTCATATGTTGTATTGGTTCCCATTTGTATTTATTGCAGCAGGTGTTACAGGCTTAACTGGTGGTGTTAATTGGTTTTGCTGCTGTATTTACTGGTTTATATATGGTAATTGCACCAACTTAATGCGCCCATTAGTTAAAGCAGTAACTGGCAAAGATGATTTTATAATTGCTCACCCAACAACAACATTATCTGTTATTGCAGGATTTGTGGTGTTTGCTGGTGATAAATCAAAGAGTTGTGAGGGATTCCAAAATTACCTTGAGTCTTTAGACTTTACGAGAAGTGCTCCACATTGGTTCAATTTCAACTGCATTAGTATATCTGATTCTATTTGGTGTTGTAAGTTCACAGGACGGGTTCCACAAGTATTTGGACATACAGGAAGTTTCTTTACTTACTTATTTACACACCAGTATACTTTGGGTGTAGGTGTAACCGTTATGTTACAAGGTGCACGTATGTTAATTGCTGATTGTACCTGCATTCAAGGGTATTGCTGAAAAGGTTCCAGGTGCCATTCTGGTATTAGACTGTCCTAGCTATTTGATATGGTCCTAATTCATTGTTGACTGGTTTCACTGTTGCGGTAATTACCTAACAGCTACAATTTTATTAACAAGAGGAATAACCAACAGTAATCATTCCATTGATTCACATGCTCTTTGAAAAACGGATGTGCAGCCATCATTGCAAATGCAAAGGGTGAATAAGAGGTACCTATTATCGCATCAGCATTAAATTGCATAATTATGGTTCTTTAGTTGGATTTGGTGCATACTTTTAATAAGACAATCCAACCATGGATGTTAGTAGTATATGGTGGTTGGGACTTCCTAATATTTGAATTGTATTATTGCTAGATTGATTCCTTTAATAAGGTGGTTATCAAAAATGGGAATCGAATATAGGAAAATTGTAAACCACTCACGAAGTTGAAACTCAAGGAGAGTGAAAATATGATGAAGCTGCATCAAAAATTTGTAAGGCAACTTTATATAACAAGTCTATCTACATTTTTGGTGCAAGTCAAGTTGAATTTAAGCCAAGAAGCATTTTATAGAGCAGGTGGCCTAATAAACATTAATCCAATTTTTGCACCTGAAGTAAGTGTAGATAGGTCTCCAAATTACATTAATAAGTAAAATGAGGATTGCTGGGTATGGAGAAACTATATTGAATCCACAGTAGGCTTTAAAGAGGAGATATATTAATTGTTCACTCGGTATCAGGTAGAAATCCTGTAATGATTGAGTTGGCTAACAGCTAAATTGAGGGGAATTCATTGGAATAACAAATATGTCTTATTCTAGAAAGGTTACATCACGTCATCCTCAGGAAAGAAAATGTATGACTTATGGATATTGTTATCGATAATCATGGAGAAATTAGATGCATGTATTTCATAGAAATGCTCCTCAGAAAGTGGCTCCTATCTACGGTTGTTGGTGCTACAATTTAAATAGTATTTTTCTGAAGCAGCAAAGTTGGAATCTCACAGAAGCAACAATGGTGAATGATTCCTATATTTGCAAGTGCAAATATGGACCACGGAGATGAGTTCAATAAAAAACTATTTAACAAATATAAAGAAGTAATTCATTATAATATTAGATAGTGCAGATGGATTTGGTTAATAAGTTTCTATAATTAAAAAGACAGGATGCTGTAAAGAAATGATAACTTTACTAAAACAACCTGTCTTTTTCTTGAATAGATTTTTTATGAATTGGATATATTGACACCGTATGTGATACCAAATAAAGTGAATATAGAAACAAAGAATGACCAAAGAAATTTCTTGAGGAGGGTCCTAATGAATACAATTGAGCATTACCCAAAATGTCCATATCATTGTCGAGATTATTCGATGTAGATGAAGGTGGATAGTCGTGTTATCCAGAAACTAAATGGATGTATTACAGTTGGTAAAACGTTAGATGATGTTGTTAAGAATGCGGAAGATGCTAAAAGGGAATGGTTAATTGCTGCTTTGGAGAATCATATTCCTATTCCAGATCCAACTGCCTCTGAATATTCTGGGCAGTTTAAGTTACGTCTTCCGAAGAGTCTTCATCGATCTTTGGCTCAACACTCTAAAGAAGAGGGTGTTAGTATGAATCAATATTGCGTATATCTATTATCAAAAAATGACGCAATCAAAAATTGTAAATAAGCATATTAAAAAGCCAGATTATCTGGCTTTTTATGTTTAGTTATTTCTGTCTTTCATTGTTGGGAATAAGAGTACATCACGGATGGAGTCTGTTCCTGTTAACAACATTACGAAGCGGTCGATACCGAAGCCGATACCACCTGTTGGAGGTAGACCGTATTCAAGTGCCTCTACGTAATCTGTATCCATCTCGTTAGCTTCATCATCACCAAGTTCTTTTTGCCTTGAGCTGAGCTTCGAAAACGTTCTCTTTTGATCGATAGGGTCATTTAGCTCTGTAAAGGCATTATCCATTTCAATACCATTTACTAATAACTCAAAACGATCTGTGAAACGTGGATCTTCTGGGTTCTTCTTTGCAAGTGGTGAAATTTCAATTGGGTGACCATACACGAATGTTGGTTGTACAATCTTATCTTCACAGAATTCTTCGAAGAATAGGGAGATGATGTGTCCAACTGTCATCTGGTGTGGTTCAACTGTGATATGAGTGTTCTTGTGCAAGCTTGTATGCTTCTTCAACGCTCATTGGTTGCCAGAAGTCAACACCAGTTACTTCCTTAACTGCATCTACCATGTTCCATCTCTTAAATGGAGCCTTTAATGAAATGTCTTGGCCCATGAACTTGAAGTCTGTTGTACCACAAACCTCTAATGCAACATGTTCAAATAAACCTTCGTTTAATTCCATCATGCCTTCAAGGTCTGTGTATGCACAATATGCTTCCATTGTTGTAAATTCAGGGTTGTGCCTGAGGTCCATACCTTCATTACGGAAGATACGTCCAATTTCATATACTTTTTCAAGTCCACCAACGATTAATCTCTTTAGTGGTAACTCAGTAGCAATACGTAAATAGAAGTCCTTATCTAAAGCATTGTGGTGAGTGATAAATGGTCTAGCATTTGCACCACCTAGGATTGGCTGTAAGATAGGTGTTTCTACTTCAAGGTAGCCTTGGCTATCCATATAACGACGGATTGCGCTTACGATACGTGGACGTAAGATTGCAATCTTACGGGATTCATCATTCATGATGAGATCGACATATCTTCTGCGGTAACGTTCTTCCTTATCCTGTAAACCATGGAACTTATCTGGAAGAGGGCGTAGTGCCTTGGCAAGGTGAGTATACTCATGTGCTTCTACAGATAATTCACCAGTCTGTGTCTTGATGACTGTACCTTTAATACCAATGATGTCGCCTAAGTCACTGGACTTGAATAATTCATAGATTTCATCACCAATGATACGCTTATTGATAACTACCTGAATCTTGCCTTCACGATCTAAGAGGTGAATGAATCCTAACTTACCCATTCTTCTCTTTTTGCATGATACGTCCAGCGATGGAAACTTCAGCGTGTAGTGCTTCTAATTCTTCAGCGCTCTTTTCGCTATATTCATCTTTAATCAACTGGGAGTTGCTTGTACGATTGAATGCTTTACCAAATGGGTCAATTCCTTGTTCGCGTAAGGCGTTCATCTTTGCAATACGTACTTCCTGTTGGTCTGTTAGACGAACTTCTTCAACAACTTTGACAAGTTTCTTTGCATTCTCCTTGATTGCTTGCTTTGTACTCTCAAGTGCAGCTTGTGCTTCTTCTAATGCTTTTTTTGTCTTTGAGCAAGTTCCTTTTTGGAGTTGCTCAGTAATGATGTTTTTTCTTCTGCCATATGATGACCTCCTTTTCATATAAAAAAGCTCTACGTCAAGGGACGAGAGCTTGTTCGTGGTACCACCCTAATTTACAGTATCTAATACTGCCTCATTTTTGATTGTTAACGCGATCGCGGAATGACTCGGGAGTCCTTGTCAACATATATCCTCTCTGTTTCACTTTCACCATCTGAAACTCGCTATAAGATACTTTTATACGTTCTATCTCCGTCGTTGTCCTTCAACACGCATAGTGTAACAATTTTTTTATCAAAACTGCAATCAACTTTACTGGTTTTCTTCAGGGTTTTCTGGTTCTTTTGATAAAAAGTTTGTTTACGATAATACCTAGCATCAATGCACAAGCTACAGATGTGATTGTAATCTTACCAAAGCTTAGTGATAATCCACCGATGCCTGAGATTAAGATGCTTGAGATAACGAATAGATTTTTTTGTTGTGGTCTAAGTCAATCTTTTGAACCATCTTTAATCCACTCACAGCGATAAATCCATAGAGTGCCATACATACGCCACCCATAACACATGCTGGAATAGTGGAGATAAATGTAACAAACGGTGTGAAAGAATGAGATTAAGATACATTCAATTGCGGCACCGATGATTGTTAATACGGAAGCGTTCTTTGTAATAGCTACACAGGCTACGGATTCGCCATATGTTGTATTAGGACATCCACCGAAGAATGCACCAACTATAGAACCGATACCATCACCAAGTAATGTTCTATCTAAACCTGGATCTGTTAAGAGGTCTTTTTCAATAATACTTGAGATATTCTTATGGTCAGCGATATGTTCTGCAAATACAACGAAGGATACTGGGATATACGCTACTGCAATTGTTCCAATATATCCAAAGTCAATATCCTTAAGACCATCTAGAGCTGTGACAAATGTGAAGTCTGGAATTTTGAAGAATGTTGAGAAGGAAATACCATTTGCGAATAAATCAACGATAGGTTGATAGTTTAGAATCTGCATTGGTTTATAACCTGTTTGAACACCGATAAAGGTTAGGATAGCAGCTACGATATAACCAGCTAGAATACCAATGATAAATGGAATCATCTTAGCGTGGGATCTACCGTAGGTACTTGCAAGCATTACACCAAGTAGGGCAGCGATACCAACAAGTACAGCAAACTGTGTTCTTTCACCAGTTAAACTACTTGTCTGTAAATCACCAACTGCATTGGCTGCTAGTGATAAACCGATGATTGCGACTGTAGGGACCAATAACTACTGGTGGCATGATGCGATTTACCCAATCAACACCAATACGCTCAATAAATAATGCAATGACGACATATACAAGTCCTGCAAACAATGCACCAAGAATAAGTCCAACGTAGCCAACTGCCATGCTGGAAGCTCCAGCAAACGCAGCGGACATCGAACCAATAAACGCAAAAAGAAGAACCCAAAAATACCGGGCTCTTCTTACGAGTAAATGTAACATAAACAAGGGTACCAACACCGGCACCAAAAAGAGCAGCAGCGGTATTCATACCGTTTTTGATGATGAGAGGTACTGCGATTGTTGCGGCCATAATTGCTAGCAACTGTTGGAATGCAAAAAATAACTAATTGATGAAACTGTGGTTTGTCTTCAACTTTATAAATCAATTTCATATGAAATTCCTCCCTTTAGTTAGGTATGATATCAAATGCATAATAGATTTACAATAACGAAATTTATTAATTTTTAAACTTTTCTTTAATATGAATTATAATAAAAAAACAGTTAGATAATTCGGAGGTGAATTGTATGAAAAAAAGTTGCAGCGTTTTTTTCGATATTGATGGAACAATTTATCGTGAAGGTTTGATTACGGAAGTATTCAAAAAGATGGTAACGCATGAGATAGTTTCCGCTTCCCGTTGGACTGATGAAGTTAAAACCTGCTTATATGGCATGGGATCGTCGTATGGGTGATTATGATAATTACTTACAAAAGATGGTAGAAATCTTTAAAGAGACTACAAAAGGAATCTCTGCAGTACATATTGAACACATTGCTAAAAAGGTGATTGAACAAAAGGGGGAACGTGTTTACCAGTTCACAAGAAAAGAAATTGAACGTCATCGTAGACAAGGACATCTGTTAATTGCGATTTCTGGTTCACCAGAACCACTCGTCAAAGAGATGGCAGAGAAGTATAAGTTTGATGACTTCCGTGGTACACAATACCTAAAGGATACACAGGGAATCTATACAGGAGAAGTTGTTCCTATGTGGGATAGTGTCTCTAAAGAAAAGGCAATCCTGACATTACAGAAGAAGTATGACTTAGACTTGCAAGCATGTTATTCCTATGGAGATACCAATGGTGACTTTACAATGTTTAAGAATACAGGTCATCCATGTGCTATCAATCCAACACGAGAATTATTACACCGTATCCAAGAAGATGAAGAGTTATGCAAGCGCATGCGTGTTGTAGTAGAAAGAAAAGACGTTATTTATAACATTGATATCAATAATTTACATCTAGAGTAGAAGGATAAAGAAATGAGTCGACAGGAATTAATCAATCAACTACAAATATATCAACCATGGAACGAACAAGAAGAAGCTGATCGCAAAGTCATGCTGGAGTTATTACACACAACGGATGATATCTTTTATCGTACCAACTTACTGGCACATTTTACCGCATCTGCGTGGGTGTTAAATAAAACACATACACATGTACTGATGGCATTTCATAATATCTTTCAGAATTATGCTTGGCTTGGTGGACACGCAGATGGAGAAGAAGACCTCCTTTCTGTTGCCCTAAGAGAAGTAAAAGAAGAAAGTGGAATTCATACTGTTAAACCAATCAAAAAAGATATCTTTTCGCTAGAGACGATTGAAGTAAATGGACATGAGAAAAAGGGTAAGTATGTCCCAAGTCATCTGCACTTAAATGTCACTTATCTATTAGAGGCTGATGATACAGAGAGTTTACATATCAAGCAAGATGAAAATAGTGCAGTCAATTGGTTTCCAATTGATCAAGTGATTAATGTTGTTCATGAGCCATGGATGGTAGAACGTATCTATAAAAAACTCAATCAAAAACTGAAAGAAGGCAACTATGAAGGTTAATTTATTAGATGTCATCGACGCAATTGATACAGTTAGTGAAGATGAAACATATTTTTACAGTATTCAGGATGAAGAAATTGTATATGCACTAGATGATAGTGAAGATGATGAATTCTTTATTCCACTTCCAACCAAAGATGAAGTAAATGATTATCAAAATATGGTCAACTTTACAGAGACTATCGAAGATGACAAAAAACGTGATTGGTTTGAGAATGCAATCCATGGCAAAGGTGCTTTTAGACGCTTTCGTGCTACACTAGAGCGCTTTGGCATGGAAACAGAATGGTATGACTATCTAGAGGCCAGTCATCGGGAACTTGCAATCGAGTGGTGTGAACAACACGGAATTGTCTATGACACATCAGTACGACATGAAGAAGTAGATGATGATTGGGATGAAGAGGATGTCGTTGCAGAGAAAGAACCAGTCAAACAGGTACAGATACCACTTCGTTTTGTACGTATTGATGAAGATAACTTTATGAGTGCGTTATCACTCTGTGATACTTACCTCCAAGAGCTCGATCAATACGCAGGATTATCCACTTCAAGTGATTATGACCGTGCACAAAATTATCTAGAAGAAGCACTGGAAGAAAAAGATATCTATGTACTTAGTGACCATGGTCGATTTATTGCCATGGCAATCTGTAGAATGAATGGTTGTGTAACAACGATTACAGACTTATGTGTTGTCAAAGACAAACGTCGAAGTGGTGTGGCACGTAAGCTCATTAGCGAGATTCAAAAAGAGGAAGTACAACCACTTCATTTTGAAGTACCTACAAATAATCCAACCATGCATGCATTCTTGCAGGCAATTGGCTATGCAAAAATTATTTATACAACATATACAAAATAAAAAGGAAATCGAAAGATTTCCTTTAATATAGATTATTTAAATACCTTACAAGTCTTTGACCCATACCATATAATTCAGCACTACCGTTATTGTTGTTTGCACTGATACAGAAGGAATAACGATCTGTAAATCCCATCATATAGCTATGGATACGATCATTTGCACATTCTGCAGTGCCGGTTTTAGCATATACCATGCCATAACTACTTTCTGTTAAACCATATTCTAAGGCAGCACTATGCATATATTCCTTCAGTTTCTCATTAACACTGTGAGTTGTGGTTGTACTTAAGGAATTCTTAGTGGAACGATAGAGAGTTCTTTCATCTGATTGAATAGACTTTACAATATGTGGTTGTAACATTACACCATCATTTGCGATTGCTTGTGCCATCATCGCAATATGAAGGGGAGTGATGGTTGTATTTCCTTGACCAAACGCTGTCTGTGCAAGTTCAGCGTTATCGTTGTTGCCGATGTTGTAACTGGAATGAATGGTATCTAGGTAAGGAATAGTAATATCTTTTCCTACCATAAATGCATTCATCATTTTACTAAGTTTATCTGCTCCTACACGGATTCCTAAATCCGCAAAATAACAGTTACAGGATTTCGCAAGAGCTGTATTCATATCAATGGTGCCGAATACTTGATTTTGGAAATTGGTAATCACAAAGTCACTACCTGCAGGAATGTAACTACCAGTATCGTTAAACTGTAAGAAGCTATCGTCTAGGTTTTCATCTTCCTGCATGGTTAAGGCAGCTGCTGCAGTAATGACTTTAAAGGTACTGCCTGGTGGATCTTTTTCGAAGGTTCCACGACGGAATTGTGATTCCGCAATATTACTTGCAAGCATACTATCTGGATCATTCACATTAAAGTCTACTGTACTCTGCGAACTCAAACAGAGGATTTCTCCTGTTTGATTATCTAATACGGTAATACTTCCTTCCATGCCATCTAATAATTGATAGGCATAGTTTTGTAATTCTGTTTTTGTAGTCAGTTTTACAAGTGCTCCTTGATTGTTTTGATCAAGGTGAAAGAGGAGATAGTCTTTTAGATTACCGCGTAAGCCATAACTATTTTGACGATGTTCATTTACGGAGTAATAACCAAGTAACCATGCATAACTTAGATTTTGTGGATAGTCTGCAGTCGCTCTTGTCTCTACTGCCGCATTACCAAGAATGGTATTTCCATCACGGTCAATGATAGTCCCTTCAATCGCATAGGATTTAATTGCATCGTAAATAATCTGATATTTTGTTTTATTTGCGTTTGCGTTCGTACGTGGATTGATTAAATACTTATAGGCAAAAAATGAGGTAAACATCAAACTGACAATGATACATCCGACTTCTACGAGTCGTATTCTAGTCATTGAGATCGATTCTGGAGAACGCTTGTTCGTCATCGTTGTCGTCACCTCCTTGTTTGAAATCATCATTTTCAAATTCTTCTTCACGCTCTGACATCTGTAGTAATATTCCCGCAAAGAAGAAGACGATTGCTTGATAGGTTCCACCACGTGATAAAAAAATGGAATCGGTAAACCTGCAAGTGGAATGATATTACATGAACCTAGTATCACAAGCATCGCTTGCATAAATAATAGGACTGTAGCGCCATATGCTACAACCGCATCTTGCTTATCTGTCTGTATCAAACGTCGACTTAATTCACTACCACGAATACCTACTTGAAGTAATAGGAATACAACGATAAAAGCCTAAAGGCATACCAAACGAATTGACTAATGTCACAAAAGCCATATCACTTTCAGGAACTGGAATCGCTGTAAAGTTAACGGTATTACCAAATAAATCCAGACATCCATAATGCGCGCTTTTCCTTGGAATAATTGGTAACCTGCACCATATGGATCAGAGTTGATATTTGCGGTAATCGAGAAACGTAAATAGACTTTACGAACAATAGGCCAAAGGATTCGAGTAATCGCATTTAGGTTTCCTGCAGCTGCACTAGGCGCAATAATCTTATAGAGCATAAATAAAATTACGATTGAAGAAATTGTCGCAATCGCTATTGTTAAAAGATAGATTCTCTTTTTTTCTGCCTTTCTCCATGAAAATATACAACATGGAAAGGTGTAAGAAATAGAGAATATAGAATGAACCAAGCTCATGAATCAAGACAGATCCAATAAAGTTAATGATGAAGAATACACTAGAAAGAATTAAAATCGAACGATTTGAATAAGTCTTTCTAGCAGAGAATAATGAACTATAGAAAAGAATAGCAGTAATCTTAGCAAAGTCAGTTAACTGTAACGATATAGAACCAATCCTAATCCAAGCAGTTGTGCCATAGCCATTCGTATCCTGTCCAAAAGAATAGAAGGGCTATGTAAAGACAGGCAGATACTATTAATAAGAAATAGGTTGTGTAGTTAAAGTTCAATGCTTTCCGTATCAAACGATACATGAGGATTAGAACAATCGCTATCGCAAGACCTGCAAAATATTTAATGATACTAAATTGTGAAATTACTTGGTATTGCGCATCGATAATGACCTGTAACGCAATTCCAATCGCCGCAAGTCCTGTAAATGCCGCAAATAAACGCATATCTGCGGCTTTGTTATAGAAATACGTACCAGCGAAGGCAATTACCAACAATAAAGGGTACTAAAGTTGTTAAATATTGAATGCCAGCGTTCATTGATTTCCAAAAAGACAAATCCACCTAATAGAAATGTAAATAGGATGGCAGTAATCATCCAAATCGCATCCTTACCAGAACGTGTATCGATTTCTTCCGTTTCTGGGGAAAGGTTCTTTTTAAAAAAACATAATATGCTCCTTAATATGAATAAGAATAACTTTTTTTAAAGAAAAAGTCGCAAGTAAACGAAAAAAATAAGAGTCACAGTATCGAATTTTTATAGTGAAAAAGGCTATACTGATGTTAAGCGATTTCAAAAATAAATATCATTATTAGGAGGATATATCATCATGGAAAAGACACTATTTGGAAAGAAATTCAGTGGGGAAGATATCTATCTCTATAGCTTAGAAAATGAGAAATTTAAAGGTACAGGTAACGGATTATGGCGCAACACTTGTTGCCTTTATTGATAAAGAAAGTGGTAAGGATATTGTGCAAGGATATACAACTGCAGAACAATACCAAATGGAAGATACATTCTTAGGCGCTTCTGTAGGAAGAACTGCTAACCGTATAGGAAAAGGAAAGTTCTCCTTAAATGGCAAAGAATACACATTATTTATCAATAATAATGGTAACTGTAATCATGGTGGTAAAGAGGGTTTTGATAAGAAAATGTACACAGTCACTTCAACAGAGGACTCAATTACATTTTCTCGTGTATCCCCAGATGGCGAAGAAGGATACCCTGGTAATCTAGACTATGCAATTACATATCGTTTATCTAATCAAGGCTTACATATCGAAACAACTGCCACTACTGACCAAGATACTTTATTTGCGTATACCAATCATGCATACTTTAATCTAAGTGAAAGTGAGTCTATTCTTGATCATACTCTCGTCATTCCTACAGATCACTATGCATTATTAGATGAAACATGCTTAACAAAGCCAGAATTTCAAGCAGTAGAGAACACTGCCTTTGACTTCCGTCAGGCAAAGAAGATTGGACAGGATATTAACCATGATGAGATACAACTTACATATGGCAAAGGTTACGATCATCACTTCCCAATTCCAAATGAAGGATTACGTACAATGGCAATTCTTTCTGATGGAAAGCTAGAACTAGAAATGGCATCTGATTATCCAGGTTTTCATCTATATACAGCCAACTGGTTAAATGGTGCAAGTGGTAAATATGGACATCATTATCCAGAGAGAAGTTCTGTATGTTTAGAAGCAGAATATCTACCAAATGGTATTAACTATCCAGGTATTGAGCCAAAGCCTATCATTCATGCAGACCAAACACAAAAACATCGTATCGACTTTTTGGTTCGACATGTGAAATAGAGAGAAAAATGACTTATAATAAATATGTAGTAATAGGAGGCACAACATGGCAACAGTCAATGAATTAGATAAAAAGCGGATGTTAATGAAAAGAGACACAGATGAGCTAGTACGTGTACACGAAAACAACGCAGCGTCTTCATGGCGTGCAACATACCATGTACAACCAGTTACTGGTTTAATGAACGATCCAAATGGATTTACTTACTGTAACAAGAAGTGGCATCTATTCTATCAATGGTTCCCATTTGGTCCAGTGCATGGCTTAAAGCACTGGTATCATGTCACAAGTCCAGATTTAATTCATTGGGAAAATCGTGGTGTAGCACTCTTACCAACAGGAAATATGAAAATAGCGGCTGTTATAGCGGTACGGCAATCAGTGAAGGGGATACAATCTACTTTATCTATACAGGAAACTATCGCGATGAAAACCGTGTGCGTAGACCTCATCAGCTTCTAGCAACTCTAGAAGGTGATGAACAATACACAAAGGCAATGCGTCCTTTAATTACTCCAAATGAGAACTATACTGAACATCAACGTGATCCAAAGATTGTACGCATTGATGATATGTACTACATCTTCTTAGGCGCTCAGAATAAACAAGAGCAGGGTGTTATTCTAGTTTATTGTTCTGATTCCATTTTGACAGATTGGAAATTCCTTGGAGAACTAAAAGTAAAAGGCTATGAGAATGGCTTTGGCTACATGGTTGAATGCCTTGATGTACAAAAGATAGGATTACATGATGTACTTATCTTTAGTCCACAGGGAATTGAACCAAATGGAGATGAATTTCATAATAAGTTCAATAGCGTCTATTTGATTGGTGATTTAGATTTAGAAACATTGACATTTACACCAGATGGACCTATGCAAGAACTTGACCGTGGTTTTGATTTCTATGCACCACAATGCGCTTCACAGAGTGTTTATTCTGATTGTTCAATCATGTCCGCATGGTTTGGTGTTCCAGATTATACCTATCCACCAACAGATGAAGAAGGTTGGTCAGGGCTACAAACCTTTGCACGTGAGTTAACGATACGCAAAGGTAAGCTCTATCAAACTCCAGTAAGAGGGTTTGAATCTTTAAAGAAAGATGAACTCTTCTGTGCAAAGAATGGTGAAATCATCAGTGATAAGCTACATGGACAAATGCCAAATAGTGCAATCATTCGCATTGAAAATCCTGACGCAGAATCACTTGATTTAAATCTATTCTCACGTAATTACGTTATCGCAAGAGGATTTGCGATTTCCTACGAAAAGTATACAAAGCGTTTACGTATCGATCGTTCTGATTTAACAAATCAGTTAAATGTAGAATATGGTACAGACCGTCAAATCATCTTGGAGAATGGTTTAACTTCAATGGATATCTTCGTGGATCATAGTACAGTAGAAATCTTCGTCAATGAAGGTGAATATGTATTATCTGCTCGTATCTTCCCAACCAAGGAAGAACATATGATTCGTATGGGTGGCAAAAACCTCAATCTATCAATCTGGAGTACAGAGCCATCTGTTGATGACGCACCAATATTCTTCGCAGAAAATCAATAAAGCAGGGAAACCTGCTTTTTTCAATGAATGGTTGGAAAATATCAATGAATCATCAATGAACAGTTGTACTATTAATCTATAAGATGTTTCTAGGAGGTGTAGTATGACACTAGGAAAAAAACAATTAAACAATTGCGGAAAGAAACATTCTTATCTCAAGAACAACTTGCCGCAAAAACTTAACATCACTGCACAAGCAGTCTCAAAATGGGAGAATGAAGAATCTTATCCAGATATTTTATTCTTACCAAAAATCGCTGCGATATTTGGCGTGAAGATTGATGCACTATTTGACTACGAAGAGGATAGTGCATATCAACAGATTGAAAAATATGCTGGATAATGAGCGCTACTTTACACATGCAGATTTTTAGTAAAAGCAGAAAAGTTTCTTGTTAGAACAACTATCCACAAATCCAAATGATTTACATGCATTAACAGTACTCGGTGATTTATATCATGAATATGCAATTAAATTAGACGAAAAAGCAGCTAGCTATACCAAGCAAGCACTTGCATTAAATCCAGACGATAAGTCTTTACATAATACATTCCATTATGCAATGCATGGAGGAAGACTTGATTGGAATGTCGCAAATCATAGTGCATTAATTCAGTATTATCAAAACTTTCATTCAAGAACATCCAACCATCACACGTGCATATTTGTATCTATTAGATAATTTGATTGATGATGGTAGACTTGATGAAGCTGCTAAAGTACTAGAAAAGACGTAGGACAGTCATTCAAGATTGTTTTAATGATTTTCTATCGCTTGTTAATAAGCGAGTCTATAAATGGCTTTCAAGCGATGCGCAAAGAGTATGATATGTATCTAGAAGAAAATCATGAGTGGCAAGCATATTTCTTGGTTGCAGGTAGATATGCTAGCCATGGTGAGTACGAGAAGGCAATTTCTTTATTTGAAATGTCATTTGAGCTACAACCAAAGCCACGTTATATTGATCATCTAGAATCCATTGCACAACTGTATTTACGTATGTACAAAAAGAATGAAGCGATACATGCGTACAAACGTGAATTACAGTTATTAAAAGAGGAATGGCATCAGGATGATTCTGCAGATGTACAAAGAGTGAAGGCTTTATTAACAAAAGTGTAATTGAGAAGAAAAATGGATTGACCATATTGGCCAATCCATTTTTATAGTTCTGTAGATTTATTTTTCTGATTGAGACGTTCTTTGGCAACCGATAACATTAACTTAATACGGTTTTCTTGGTTAACTTTCGTAGCACTAGGGTCATAGTCTACAGCTGTGATATTTGCGTTTGGATACTTCGCACGGATACGATTGACGACACCTTTACCAGCAATGTGGTTTGGTAAACAACCGAATGGCTGTGCACAGACAATATTTTCATATCCTGTTTCGATTAATTCAATCATCTCAGCAGTTAGTAGCCAACCTTCACCCATCTTAACACCAAGGGATAGGATACCATCAGGTTTCTTCATTAATTCCTTAAAGGACATAGGGACCATGGAAGCCTGCGCTTTCCATGGCTTTCGCCATGGCGATACCGATGTTATCTAAGAAAGCTAAGATAAGATCAGCGACTTTACGTTTTACAAAAGGACCACCATAAATCTGTACGTCTAATGTAGCGTTAGCGACACAGTATTCTATATATCCCATAAGACCAGGCATATTCACTTCACAATCCTGTGATTCTAGGAAGGCGACTAAGTCATTGTTTCCCATTGGGGAGAACTTAACATAGATTTCTCCTACAACACCAACTTTTACTTTTGGTGTGCGATTGACTGGAATTTTCGCAAAGTCATTTGCGATGTCTTTGAAGCGACGCTTCATAGAGAAGATGGTGTAGTTCTTATTGTGGTTTAGCCAATCCTGTACTTGTGCTGTCCATTTGGCAACACAAGCAGCCGCATCACCCTTGTTGATTTCATACGGTTTTACTTGATTGTGTAATGCCGCAATTAAGTCACCGTATTCTGCTGCAGCTAAAACTTTGAGCAGAAGACGGAAACTCAGTGGCATAGAGGATCCTTTTTCAAGACCTGACGCATTTAGTGATGCGACAGGGATATAATCATATCCTGCTTTTACAAGTGCCTTACGTAATAACTTAATGTAGTTAGAGGCACGACATCCACCACCTGATTGAGAAATCAATAGGGCAGTGTGCTGTAGGTCATATTTACCACTGTTTAGGGCATCTAAGAACTGACCGATAATTAATAATGCTGGATAACATGTATCATTGTGTACATACTTTAAACCAAGCTGGGCAACTTCTGCACCAGAGTTTTCTAGCATGACAATACGATAGCCTTCACTTTCCATGGCAGCCTTAATTGCCGCAAACTGCATTGGGGCCATGTTAGGTGCAAGAATCGTATGTGTTTTTAACATGTCTTTTGTAAAGTTGGGTGTCATGTATTCCATTAGGCTTGTTCCTTTCTTTCGTCTAGAGCGGCGAATAATGAACGTATACGGATATTGACGGCACCGAGGTTGGTGATTTCATCAATCTTTAACTGTGTATAGAGTTTATTTCCTTCTTGTAAGATTTCCTTTGTTTCATCGGAAGTAACGGCGTCAAGACCGCATCCGAAGGACACAAGTTGGATTAAGTCCATATCTGCGTGGTTGATACAGTATTTGGCAGCAGCGTAAAGACGGCTGTGATAGGACCATTGGTTTAAGACAGAAGTATCAAACTTTTGAACTAAGTTAGAGATACTATCTTCTGTAATAACGCAAGCACCATGTTGAATAATTAACTTTATCAATACCATGGTTTACTTCCGGGTCAATGTGATATGGACGACCTGCAAGAACGATAATACGCTTACCTTCATTGCGAGCTTCTGTAATCATACGCTCTGCTTCTTTACGTGTATCTTCCATATGTTTGCGATATGCAGTATATGCGGATTCAATAGCGTTTTGGATATCCGCAGTCTTTAAATCTGGATAGTACTTCTGCATAATCTTAGGCATCAATCGAACAAAGTCTTTGCGTTGTTCGAGGTTGAGATATTCATAGATGAACTTTGTATTTTCAAGTTCACGAATATTACCAGCTAGAACTTCAGGGTAGTAGGCAACGACAGGGCAGTTATAGTGATTATCACCTAAGCCTTCATCGATGTTGTAACTCATACATGGATAGAAGATGGCATCTACATCTTTCTTGAGTAAAGCCATGATATGACCATGTGTTAACTTTGCTGGGAAACATACTGTATCACTAGGGATAGAGCCTTGACCTGCTTGGTATAACTTACGGTTACTAAATGGACTGACAACGACCTGGAAACCTAAGTTTGTAAAGAAGGCATGCCAGAATGGTAAAAGTTCATACATGTTAAGAACCATAGGAATACCGATTTTACCACGTGTACCAGTACCAGGATTTTTCATCAATTGATTGAGCTGTTGTTGCTTGTATGCATATAAGTTTAGGGAATCGTCGTTGGACTTACCAGTAACAGGACGATCACAACGATTACCAGTAATAAAGCGTTTGCCATCCTGGAAGACACTGACAGTCATCTGGCAGTGGTTACCACAAAGACCACACTGAACGTTTTGAACCTTCTGTGTGAAGTTATTGAGTTCTTCTAGTGTTAGGATGGAAGAAATTGTACCTGGCTTACTGTGCTCTTTACCATGTAATGCAGCACCATACGCACCCATTAAACCAGCAATATCAGGACGTACAACATCTACACCCATCTCTTTTTCGAAGGCACGTAATACAGCTTCGTTATAGAATGTACCACCTTGTACAACAATCTTCTTACCAAGTTGTTCAGGGCTAGAAGTACGAATAACTTTATATAACGCATTCTTAACGACAGAAATGGAAAGACCAGCAGAGATACAGTCAAAGCCTGCACCATCTTTCTGTGCTTGCTTAACGCTGGAGTTCATAAATACTGTACAACGGCTACCAAGGTCAACTGGTTGCTTTGCAAAGAGAGCTTCTTGTGCAAAGTTCTTAACGCTATAGCCAAGTGCTTCAGAGAATGTTTGTAAGAACGATCCACAACCAGATGAACAAGCTTCATTTAAGAAGATGTCAGAGATTGCGCCATTTTCAATCTTAAAGCACTTCATATCTTGACCACCGATATCGATGATGAAGTCTACATCTGGCATAAAGTGTTTCGCAGCTGTAAAGTGTGCAACAGTTTCTACAAGACCAAAAGTCAGTATGTAATGCATGTGTCATTAAGGCTTCACCATAACCAGTTGTCGTTACAGATTGAATCTTTAGATTTGGATGTGCTTCATATAAACCCTTTAAGACTTCAATGACGATAGGTAATGGGTTACCACTGTTAGATTGATAGTCTGTATAAAAGTAGGTTTGCGTTATCATCAATGACTGCTACTTTGATAGTTGTCGAACCAGAGTCGATACCAATATGAACAGGGCCAGTATTTTCGTCAAAGTCTACGCGTGGAACACTAGCCTTAGCATGACGTTTCTTAAATTCGTTATATTCTTCTACGTTATTAAATAGGGCAGGTAAACTTGCGTATGTTGCAGTTTTACCATAGTTGGCTAAGCCTTTGACAACATCATCAAAGACAACTTCCTTATCTGCGTAATAAGCAGCACCTAGGGCAACGTATAAAAGACTGTTTTCAGGACATACACCTTCAATCTTGAGTGTTTCGTTGAAACTATCACGTAAGCACTTGGAGAATGTAAGTGGTCCACCTAAGTATAAAATCTTTCCAGAGATTGGACGTCCTTGGGCAAGGCCGGCAATGGTCTGGTTTACAACTGCTTGGTAAATAGAAGCCGCAATATCACTCGCTAAAGCACCTTGGTTGATTAATGGCTGAACATCACTCTTTGCGAATACTCCACAACGAGCCGCAATCGTATACTTACGTGTAGCTTGTTGAGCAGCCTTATCCATCTCATCGGCACTCATCTTTAGAAGGGTAGCCATCTGGTCGATGAAGGCACCTGTACCACCAGCACAAGAACCATTCATACGAACTTCGGTACCATTTGTTAAGAATAAGATTTTGGCATCTTCACCACCAAGCTCGATGATACAGTCAGTACCAGGGTTTAAACGGTTCGCCGCAACGCGGTCCGCAAATACTTCTTGTACAAAACTAACACCACAACTATCGGCTAATCCCATTCCAGCAGAACCGGAAATCGCAAAGTATGCTTTCTTACCTTTTAAATATGTATCATTTAAAGACGTTAACAGTTCACGTGTCTTTTCAAGAATGTGACTGTAATGTCTTTCATATGCGGAATAGATGATTTGATCATTCTCATCCAGTACAACGCACTTGATGGTTGTTGATCCGATATCCATACCAATACGCATAGTAGATCCTCCTCTAAGTCTAAAAATGCAAAAAAAGCCGTGTATGTCCACGCCTTATAATTGTCATTTGTCATCAATTTTAATAATTTCTATCTAAAAAAACAATGAAAATGCAATGAGATGTTACAAAAAAATCAAATATCCAAGCAAGATAAATTGATGTACAATAAAGCAAAATGAAAGGATGAAAAAAATTATGAAAGCACCATTTTCAGAATATTTAAATACACTTGCGCCAAGTTTAAAACAATTAGTGTCTAAACTGGGCGAAGATTATGATTATGTCAGTGTTCTTTCGACCGATTCAAAGGGCTTTGCGATTCGCATCTCTCAACAGGTGAAAGTCATCAGTTCTTCCAATCTAACGACAGAACGCGGTAGTGTTGTGCGTGTCTATAAAGATGGTTTATATAGCGAATACGCATTTAATCACTTTGATGCGGATTCCATCGAGGAAACTTATCACAAGATCAAGAAAGAACTTGATGCACAACTTGCAGTATTAAAACTAACTAACACTGCTGTATACAACACAAAGAAATTAGAGGATGAACCACTCACACTCTTTGTGGAAAAGGAATGTGAACAATTACCTGAAAATACAGATATTGAAAAGTTAGTAAATGATTTAAACTCTTATTCACTTGAGGCGATCAGTAAGGATGAACATGTTGTTGACTGTATGGTGATTGCACAATCCACGCACGTGTCAAAGTTATTCTTAACTGCTAATCGTGATTTACGACAGAGCTATGTATATTGCGAAGGGTGTAGTCGCACCTATCATCGTGATGGATGGCAAAAACGAAATTGGCTATCAAGGATTATCTGCTTTAGGTGGACCTGAAGTATTTACACAGTTAAAGGATAAGATTGATTATGCAGTTACATTCGCAAAAGAAGTATTAACTGCTGACCCAATCGAACCAGGTGAATATGAAATTATCACGACACCAGAAGTATCAGGACTTATCGCACATGAAGCGTTTGGCCATGGTGTAGAGATGGATATGTTCGTTAAAAACCGTGCACTTGGTAAAGACTTTATCGATAAGCGAGTAGGTAGTGAACTGGTAACCATGCATGAAGGTGCACTCTGTGCAGAGAACGTAACTTCCTTTGCGTTTGATGATGAAGGAACTCTTGCGGGAGATGTTGTGGAAATCGAAAACGGTATCTTACGCAGTGGTATCTGTGATGCCTTAAGTGCACTACGTTTAGGCGTAAAGCCAACTGGTAACGGTAAGCGTCAAAACTATGAACATAAAGTTTATACACGTATGACAAATACGCTCTTTGATTCAGGTACAGATAAGGTTGAAGATATGATTGCGTCTGTGAAACATGGATACTTACTAGAAGGTATGTCCTCTGGTATGGAAGATCCAAAGCACTGGGGTATTCAATGTATCCTCAAACTTGGTCGTGAAATCAAGGACGGTAAGTTAACAGGTAAGATTGTAGGACCAGTTATCATGACAGGTTACGTTACAGAAGTATTAGGTAATGTTTCAATGGTATCTGGAGACCGTGGTGTCTATGGTTGTGGTGCTTGTGGTAAGGGCCACAAGGAATGGGTTAAAGTCAGTGATGGCGGACCATACTTAAAGACGAAAGGAAGATTAGGCTAATGTTAGAGAAGATTATTGAAATTCTAAAAGAATCTAAAGCTGATGCTTGGGAAATCACAGACACAAAAACACGTGGCTGGGAATTCTACTTCATTCGTCATGACTTAGACCAAAACCGTGCAAAAGATGTAGAGCACATTAGACTGACAGTTCACCGTTCTTTAGATAACGGCGAAGCACTTGGTAGTGCAAGCGATGAAATCAATCCAACAGATTCCATTGAAGATATCAAGCGTAAAGTAGATCAACTTATCTATACTGCAGGCTTTGTCAAAAACAAGGCATATTCCCTTGTAAAAGCCAAGCAGGAAGTAGTATCTAATCAAAAGTCAGTTGATATTGCAAAGGTTGCGGAAGACTTTATTACAACAATGCGTTCAATTCATGAAACAGAAACAGAAGATATCAACAGCTATGAAATCTTCGTTAACGAAGTAGAACGTCGTTATGTAAACTCCGAAGGCGTAGACCTTTGTGAGACCTATCCAAACTCCATGGTGGAAGCAGTTGTCAATGCTCGTAAAGATGGACACGAAATTGAACTCTATCGTATGTACAACTCTGGAGGTTGCGATAAAGAAGGTTTAACACGTGATGTCACGAAGACATTGCAGTATGGTAAAGACCGTCTGAGTGCAGTACCTACACCTAAATTACCAAAGATGGCTGTTATCTTTAGTACAAGCGATTCTACAAGCATCTATCAATACTTCATTCAGAAGTTAGCTGCAGCTAGTGTATATCGTAAGCTTAGTGATTGGAAGATTGGCGAAGCCATCGCCCAAGATGTAAAGGGCGACAAGGTAACACTGAAGACAGTGAAGGAACTACCAAACTCCTCTGAAAACTTCAACTACGATGATGAAGGTGCACCAATCCGTGAAGTAACACTCTTAGACGCAAACGTTCCTGCACAATACTGGGGTGGCTGTATGTTTGCTAGCTATATGAACCTAAAGGATAGCTTCAAGATTTCTAACGTGGTTGTCTCAGGTGGTCAAAAGGATGAAGCGACATTACGTACAGGTAAGTATTTAGAAGTTGTAGAATTCTCCGATTTCCAAGTCGATCCAGTCACAGGTAATGTCTTTGGTGAAATCCGTCTAGGATACTTACATGACGACGATAAGGTAACGGTTGTTTCTGGAGGATCTTTATCCGGAAGTATGAACGACTACGTAAAAGAACTATACATGTCCAAAGAAACAGTACAGTACAATAACCTAGTCGTACCATCCGTAACACGCTTAGAAGGCATGACAGTTACAGGTGCAGAATAAATAAAATGATTCATACTAGATCATAACGAAAGTTATGGTCTTTTTTACACTAAGAAAAAATATGATAATCTCAAATGACAAAAATAAAAGATACTTGATACAGTTAGTTTGTTAATACTAACAGGAGGTGTTTGACATGAAAGAATATTTGAATAATGTAGATGATGAAAAAAACTAAAAAAACAGTTTTTTTGAAGTACGTAATGCATATGATGCAGGAAAAGCTTACAATGGATGAAGCACGTGCAATTCTCAAAGAGAAGGTGCAGTCTTTAGAACCATATGAAGTAGCCCTAATTGAACAAGAGTTGAAAAGAAGAAATCGATGATGAATGCCGTAAGGAAGACATCCAAGCGATGTTAGACTTATTTGATGGCATATTAAATACAAGTAAACCAAATTTACCTGAGGAACATCCTATCGCATGTTACTATCGTGAAAATGAGAAGATGAAGGAACTCTTACTATCCGTAGAGGACCTTGTGCAATATCCGGTCATCAAGAATCAATGGTTTGAATTATATGACCAGATGATCCAGTGGCGTAAGCATCTTTCTCGCAAGCAGAATCAGTTGTATCCAGTGCTTGAGAAGAAAGGCTTCACACGTCCTACAACAACGATGTGGACATTAGATGACTTTATTCGTGATGAAATCACACAAGCTTATAACTTAATCAAAGAAGGGCAAGGAAGATGAATTCATCGAACTACAAAGTACAGTTGTAGCAGACGTTAGAGACTTAATGCAGAAGGAAGAAACAGTACTCTATCCAACATCCTTAGCTTTAATCTCTGATGAGGAATTTGAGCATATGAAGTTAGGAGACCAAGAAATTGGTTTTGCGAATATCACAGTTGAACCAACAAAGACAGAAACACCATCATCTTCAAAACCAACAGAAGGATTTACAAATGAACTTGCTAGTCTTCTTGGTAAGTATGGCTACCACATTGGAAACGACCAAGAGTTTGATGTAAAGACAGGTAAGATGACACTTGAACAAATCAACTTGGTATATCAACATATGCCAGTTGACTTATCATACGTCGATGAAAATGAAATTGTACGCTTCTACACAGACACAAAGCACCGTGTATTCCCACGTTCTAAGAACGTTATCGGTCGTGATGTAAAGAACTGTCATCCAAAGAAGAGTGTTCATATCGTTGAAGAAATCATCGAAAAGTTTAGAAGTGGTGAACAAAATGAAGCTGAATTCTGGATTAACAAACCAGAAATCTTCATCTACATCAAGTACGTTGCGGTAAGAGATGAAGACGGTAAGTTTAGAGGTATTCTAGAAATGATGCAGGATTGCACACACATCCGTGCATTAACAGGTTCCCAAACACTATTGACATGGTCTAACCAAGAACATGGTATCGTTGAAGAAGAACAACCTGCACCAGTCGAAGAAAAGCCAGTGGCTACAAGTTCTTCTAAGATTGATCCTGAAAGCATTACACCAGAGACAAAGCTAAAGGATTTATTGGAAGCTGATCCCAAATCTAAAGCAGTATCTCTTTACAATCAGTGATAAGTTTAGAGCACTTGATACTCCACTAGCGAGAATTATGTTGCCAAAGGCTACAGTGGAAAAAGATGTCTGAGCGTACGGGTGTAGCACTAGACGAAATCATTGCTAAGCTAAAACAATACTTCCAAAAGTAATCTAAGCAGGAGTTTGATAACTCCTGTTTTTCTTTCTGGTAGGAAAGAAAAAATAATACAAACTTATCACAGGAATAGGCTATACTGTAAGTAACAAACATTGCGTTATAAGTGCCATCAGATAGTTGTTGGGTGTATGATAAACGCAATGAAATAGGAGGAAATATCATGACATACGAAGAGAAACTACAACAATATAAAGATTGGATATTTCGCCGTTCTGCATATCAGATGGCATTAGCAATCATTGGCATAGACAAACAGACAGTCGCACCATCCGCAGGAGCTGCTTATCGTGATGAACGTTCCGCATATCTTGCAGGAGAATTATTCTCGATTGAAACAGATCCAGCAATGATTCAACTTTTAAAGGAATTAAAGGATGACCCACAGATTGATGGTGATAACAAACGTGCAGTAGAGCTCTACTACAAACAAGCAATGCATACAATGTGCATTCCAAAGGATGAGTTTGTCGCATATCAAAAACTACGTGATGAATCCTTTGATGCATGGATTCAGGCAAAGTCACAATCAGACTATTCTATCTTTGAACCATACTTAAAGAAGATTATCGAAGTGAGTAAGAAGATGTATCGCTATCGTAATAGCGATAAAAACCTATACGATCAGATGCTTGATGACTATGAACCAGGCATGACACAAGAAAAGTATGATGTATTCTTTGCGGCACTAAAGGAAAGACTTGTACCACTTATTCAAAAAGGTTACACAAGCCAAAACAAAAAGAATGAAGAATTCCTTCATCAAGAATTTCCCAATTGAAGACCAAAAAGAAATTCATGACACAATTACTTGAATATCTACACTTTGATTCATCATGGGGATATCAGAATGAATCCGAACATCCATTTACATCATGGACATGCGAAAATGATTGCCGTACAACTACAAAGTACGTTAAGAATGATGTTATATCAGCAGTACTATCTACAGTTCATGAAGTAGGACATGCATACTATGAACATAATGTAGATCCTAAGTATGATGGCATGATTCTATCCGAAGGAATTTCCTCTGGTATGCATGAATCACAATCCAGATTGTGCGAAAACTATTTAGCACGTACAACAGCCTTCTGGAAATATCATTATCCAAAAACTACAGGAAACATTCCCAACCCAGTTAGGCAATGTATCCTTTGAGGAATTCTATGAAGCTATCAACGTCGCAAAAACCATCCTTCATTCGTACGGAGGCAGATGAATTAACATATCCATTACACGTCTTAGTTCGCTATGAAATTGAAAAGGGACTCTTCAATGGAACAATCTCCACAGAAGGCCTAAATGAAACTTGGAATAAGATGTATAAGGAATACTTAGGCGTTGATGTACCAAATGATAAAGTGGGTATCTTACAAGACGTACACTGGTCTGATGGAAGCTTTGGTTACTTCCCAACATACGCATTAGGAACTGCATTTGCGGCACAATACATGCATGCAATGCGTAAAGACTTAGATGTCGATACATTACTAAGCAATAATCAATATGATGTCATCATGAACTGGCTCAAGGAACATATCCATAAGTATGGCTTTAGATATGAAGCACCAGAGTTAATGAAGATGGTAACAGGGGAAGGATTCAATGTGAATTACTACCTAGATTATCTTGAAGAGAAGTACACAAAACTATATAACCTATGAGAGAGTTAGAAGAAAAAGATATTACAAGATGGTAAGGTTTTTTTCCAGGAAACATTTTTAAAAGTAGATAGTTTCCTGAATCATCAAATTGATGTTGAGATGCTCGATCAGATGGCAGATGAATTTTACCGTCTATACAAGGATGAAAAAGATTACACGTATCCTAACGATTGAAGCTTCTGGTATTGCGGTAGCAGTACCAATTGCGCAACGTTTCCATGTACCTGTTGTTTTTCGCAAAGAAAGGCAAAAATCTAAAAAAATATTGGGGATGGTGTATATACTTCTCACGTTCATTCCTATACTTACAACAAGGACTTTACAGTAACGGTATCCAAAGATTATCTAAATGAAGATGATCATATCTTAATTGTCGATGACTTTTTAGCAAATGGTTTAGCAGCAGATGGTCTTATCGATATTGCGCGTCAAAGTGGTGCAAAAATTGTAGGACTTGGCATCTGTGTAGAAAAACTCTTTCAAGGTGGTGGAGAGAAACTACGGAAACAAGGCTATCGTGTCGAAAGCCTTGCAAAAATTAAAAGTTTCGACAACAATAAAGTAATCTTTGAATAATTGATTTGTATCGCTATAAACAAGGAGAACATACTATGGAAAACTTTGAACATCACATTCCAACCAAACTCTATTTTGGCAAAGGATCAATTTCACATTTAGCAGAGAGTTTAAACGACTTATGGTAAACGCGTACTTCTTACCTATGGTGGAGGCTCTATTAAGAAAATCGGATTATATGATGAAGTAATGAAGATTTTAAATGAAGGTGGATTTACTGTTGTGGAATGTGCAGGTGTTGAACCAAATCCACGTATTGAAACAGTAGAACGTGGTTCTAAATTATGTAAAGAACACAATATTGATGTAATTTTTATCTGTTGGTGGTGGTAGTACATTAGACTGTTCAAAGGCAATCGCAGTCGGCGCATATTACGAAGGTGATGACTATTGGCAGATGGTACTTCAATCACGTGGTACTTCTAAAGCATTACCACTCGTTGATATTTTGACACTTGCGGCAACAGGTTCTGAATTTGATGGTGGTGGTGTTATCTCCAACATGGCATTAAACAAAAAGATTGGCAGATCCTTTACATTCCCACAGGTATCCATCTGCGATCCAACCTATACATTTTCTGTATCTGCATACCAGACAGCTGCAGGTTCAGCCGATATCATGAGTCATATCATGGAAGGATACTTTTCAAGAACAGATGATTCAGACCTCTCTGAAGCAATCCAAGAGGGTGTATTAAAAATCAGTGATTCATAATCTTCCAATCGCATTAAAGGAACCGACAAACTATTCTGCACGTGCAAATCTAATGTGGAATTCATCTATCGCATGTTCTGGAATTCCAGAATATGGCAAGCTAGATACATACTGGCCATGCCATGCGATGGAACATGAATTAAGTGCATACTATGACATTACACACGGAGTAGGGCTTGCAATTCTTACCCCAAGATGGTTAGAGTATATTCTTGCAAAAGATCCAACGATTACACCACGTCTAGCAAAGTTTGCTAGAAATGTATGGGGCCTACAAGGTGATGATGAAACACTTCTAGCAAAAACAAGGTATTCAAGCATTACATGACTTCTTTCAAGTCCAATGGAATTCCAATGACACTAACAGAAGTAAATATTAATGAAGAACACTTCCAAGCAATGGCAGAGTCCGCATGTTCGCATGATCGATTAAAAGCATGCATATGTTCCATTAACAGTGGAAGATGTAAAGAAGATTTACCAGATGTGCCTATAAAATAATGTATATTTAAAAAGTGAACCTCATCGTGCTTTGAAAAGGCTCACTTTTTAATATAGTTTTAGAAATATATAAAAAAATGAAATAACATAGAATCACATAAAAATGCAAGCAGACTCTGGCTGACACGCACTTAAGCGATAAAGGGTGCCACAGCATGCTTGCAATCAGACTATACAATAGGAATCATAAAAAAATACCAGTGTGGAAAGAAAAATGATTCCATATTATGACTTGTTCTCTAGTACTTCAAGTAAGTATGAAATATCATCTGCAGTTATTTCTTTGTTCAAACGATAGGACATATCAATGAATTGAGATATCGTGATAATATTTTTTTCTGTTTTTGCAAATGCAATAATGCCTTTGACATAGTTGTCATTATCCCATAATTTTCTGAGTTTCATTGCTAGTTCTTTGGTAGCGGTACTTTCAATCATAGAATCTCCGTTTTCATGGCTATTATATATATAACTATCTACGATATAAATATCTAGCATGATAAGCTGGAAGCTCACTGTTTTTATTGTGTGTTATGATAGTTCTATGTATTTTATACATGAATTAGGTAGGGTAATGATGATGAAGATATTAATAGTAGAAGATGATAAAGATATAGTTGCGGTCATCAGTGAAGAATTAAAACAATGGGGATATGAAACATATTCTATCCATGACTTTAATACAGTATTAGAAGAGTTTAGAGAACAAACACCTCAGTTGATTTTTAATGGATATTACACTGCCATATTTTTAATGGATATTATTGGACTCAAAAAGATTCGTGAAGAGTCTAGCGTACCAATTATTTTTTTATATCATCACATAGTGATGACATGGATATGGTTATGGCAATGCAGTGTGGGGCAGATGATTATATAACTAAACCAATTAATATTCACTTAGTACGTGTGAAGATCCAAGCATTACTTCGTAGAACATATGATTATGCATTATCTACTGATAATTTAATCTTTGGTAATTTGAAGTTGAATTTATCGGCTGCCAAATTAGAAAGTAGTGAGAAATCGATTGATCTAACACATACAGAACTGTTGATTTTAGAGACTTTATTTAAAGCAAAAGGTGATATCGCAAAGCGTGATAGTATCATGGATCATTGTTGGCAGAGTGATAATTTTATCGATGATAATACTTTGGCAGTGAATATGACTCGTCTAAGAAAAAATTATCAGAAATTGGGTTTGATGATTTGATTCAGACGAAAAAAAGGAATTGGATACTATCTGAAAGAAGGTAAATAATACGATGAAATTATTCTTGGATTATATGAAAAAGTCAAAGTGTCATCCTATTTGGATATCTTCTTGTCTGTATCGTATTTATCACTATTTTTGTACTAGCGACACTAGAGATAGAATATGTATTTCTAGGAATAGAGATATTGGGATTTATATTAATCATTTATTTAATTGTACATTGGTTTCAGTATCAAAAAAATTAAGTGATGTAAAGGATGATAATGAAAGACTATTAAATGAAAAATAAAAAAATCTGAAAAAGTGAAATGTTAAACCAGAAGGATGATTTGAATGCATATTTTTTTAATGTGGCTACATCAAATTAAAAACTCCTATGACTGTTAGTAAACTTCTGTTAGAAAAAAACCTGATGAAACTACAAGTACGAAATTAAAAAAATGCAGTTGATGTATATAGAACAATATATCAATATGGCAATGAATTATCTAAAGATGATTGATTATTCTACTGATATGGATATTACACAGGTGAATCTAGATGATATTATCAAGAATCTATTGAAGAAATATTCATTGTTGTTTATTCATAATCATATTTCTCTAGAATATCAAAAGTAATTTAACATATGTAGTTAGTGATAGTCAGTGGCTTACGATTCTTATCGAACAAATTTTATCGAATGCATTGAAGTATACAGAAAATGGAAAGATAGCGATTCAATATCTTGAAGATAAACATGCATTAGAAATCAGAGATACCGGAATCGGCATACGCAGTGAAGATATTCCAAAGATATTTGATCGTGGATATTCAGGTTTTAATGGTCGAATGAACGAGAAGTCCAGTGGGTTAGGATTATATCTTGCTAGAAAGATTTCAGAAAGATTAAATATTCAAATCGAGGTAGAATCAAAACTATCGAAAGGTAGTGTCTTTTCGATTGGTATTTCCTACTAACCTTACAAAAAAATGTAAGAATACAGGCATGATTTGTCATGTTTGATAAATGCTAGTAGTCTTTTGCGACTATAAAATAAGACTATACAAAAGGAGATTTCAAATATGACAACAGTATTGGAACTTACAGATATTAAGAAAATATATCAAACAAAAAAATATTAAAACAGAAGCCTTAAGTGGTATTCACTTCTCTGTACAACAGGGAGAATTTATATCGATTATGGGAGAATCTGGTGCAGGAAAAAAACAACACTTTTTAAACTTGATTGCGACACTAGATAAAACCAACGTCAGGAAATATCTTATTGAAATGGGAAAAAAATATCAGTAATTTAAAAAGATTCAGAAATTGCAAGCTTTTAGAAGAACTGAACTTGGATTCGTATTTCAAGATTTTAATTTACTAGATCAATTTACCAATCAGGATAATATCTTTCTTCCACTTGTCCTTTCTGAGGTTCCGGTAAAAGAGATGAAGGATAGACTATCCAATATGCAGGACCGTCTTGGAATCAAAGAATTGTTAAATAAATATCCTTATGAAATTTCTGGTGGTCAAAAACAAAGAGTAGCTATCGCAAGAGCAGTGATTACAAAACCATCATTGTTGTTGGCGGATGAACCGACAGGTGCTTTAGATTCTGCTTCATCCGAAATGATTCTAAATCTATTTGATAGTATTAATCGAAATGGTCAAACGATTTTGATGGTTACACATTCACTTCGTGCAGCTTCTTATGCGAAAAGAGTCTTATTTATTAAAGATGGTATTGTTTATCATGAATTGTATCGAGGTACAAATGAGAACCAAGCAAACTTCATGGAACGTATTCATCAAGCGCAGTTAGTTCTTTCAAAAAGAGGTGAAGACTAATGAAGTGGGGAATGGCATTTGGGTTTGCAAAACGTAACCTGCATGCAAATAGATTGCTTGAAATACCATTTGTATTATCAATTGGAATTATGTTTCTGTTGTTTAATATCATGGTATCACTCTTATCAAATCAATATGTTTTGACGCGACATGCGGATTTGCCATCTGTTATTCAATTTGGTGTCGTGATAGTTGCTATCTTTACGTTTATCTTTGTCATGTATGCAAATGGTTTCTTAATGAAACGTAGAAACAAGGAATTTGCATTATATGGAATTCTTGGTCTAGAAAAGAAACATATTCGTAAAATCCTATTCATTGAATATTTTGCATTGTTCATTTGTACACTTATTATTGGCATTATCGGTGGATATATTTTTGGTAAAGTTACTTTTATTGCATTGAATTATCTGCTGAAAGATACAGCAGGTAGCTTAATGGATTTTCCGTTTAGTAAGACGGCTAGTGTATCGACAGCGGTATTATCTTTCATATTATTTGTGATTACTCTTATCAGAAATAATATTAAGATCTATCTTGCGACTCCTGTAGAACTTCTAGGAAATCAACATAAAGGTGAGGGTGAACCAAAAAAATAGATATCTATTCTTATTATTAGGCTTTATTTTACTTGGAGCAGGATATGTAATTGCCTTAACGGTTCAAGGAATATTAAGCTCATTAATCTATTTCTTCTCTGCCGCATTATTAGTTCTATTAGGAACATATCTTTTATACATATCATTCTCAATTTTTTTATCTTAAAAACTACAAAGAGGGAAATGAAAAAAATATTACTATAAGCCAACACATTTTTCTAAGTGTTAGTGGACTGCTCTATCGTATGAAGGCAAACGCAGTATCATTAGCAAGTGTATCTATTCTTAGCACTGGTGTATTAATTACATTATCTGTAACTGCTGCAATTTACTCGACAATCCAAAAAACGGTAGATTATGTAATGCCACGCGAATATTCATTATCCTCAGATGAAATCGTTACTACAGAAAACAAAGATGAAATTGAGCATATTTTATATACTGCAGCTAATCAAGGTCTAGAAGTTTCTAATGGTCATTGAGGATGATTATGTTTCTTATGGATACGAAACAGCAGCAAATCGTGTAGGGAATGAATTAACTGTTGTAAAATCAGGACAAGCACAAAGACCATATTTTATGATTGTTCGTGACCTTGCAAGTTATAACAAACGTACACATCAACAAATCGAGTTAAAAGACAATGAAATATTAATGTGTGCAAATCAAAAAAATATACTTGATTTAGATGAGATTAAGATTGGGGACATTACATATACGATTCATAAAGTTCCAAATTTTATTCCTTCAACATATGCAGTAGAAAGTTATGGAATCATCGCAAAAGATTTTCGCGGTTATGAAAAAAATTGGGGAAGTTCTCCAAATAAAGAATTTTGATAATGGTGAATATTACGCACCAAATATAACAGCGAGTTTAAATTGGAATCTTAAAGCGAATGTAGTTGATAAAGTAAAGTATTTTTGCAACACAGTCAACATACGCAAAAAGAAACACTCATTCGATTTTGAAACGAGAGAGGAAACTATCAAAAAAGCGTATGAGTTAAATGGTGGATTCCTATTCTTGGGTGTATTAATTGGTATAATCTTCATTGTTGGTACTGTGTTGATTACCTATTACAAAGCAAATCAATGAAGGATATGAAGATCGTGATAAATTCCAGATTATGAAGAAAGTTGGATTACCAGATCAATTAATTCACCAAACAAGTAATTCACAGGTATTATGGCTGTTTTTAGCACCACTAGCAATCGCTGCCTTTACATAGCCTAGTAGCTTCAAAGATAGTTTCTCAATTACTCGGTTTATTTGCGGTAAATTCCTATATGGAGTATGCACAGATGTTATTTGCGGTAATCGGAATCTTCTCCATTGTTTATTTTTGTGATATTCCGTCTTACATCAAGAGCATATTATCGCATTGTTCATTAGTTAGTTATGACAGTACATT
>BNJT01003036.1_pt1 | contig 77033 bp, 126 predicted proteins | sample 8540491 | NCBI WGS metagenome assembly BNJT01 (sample SAMD00202455, study PRJDB9452) | human saliva metagenome | host: Homo sapiens | reverse complement strand
TAGGTCATGCCGCTGCCCTCGGGAGTTCTGCGACGGTGTAAAGTCGTCCGTCAGACGATGAAGCTGAAGCCGAGCGCCGCCGCAATCTCCGCCGCATAGCGCGACTCACCTTTGCCCGCTCCACATAGATATGGATGGGTGTAGAGCAACACATCCCTGCTATACGTTCCCTTGACAGACTGCACGATGCCACGCTGACTGGTTTCCTCGACGAGGAAGCGGAAGGCATAATCCAACACGCGCCCTTCTACACGCGCCAATAGAAAGAGGTTTCACGGTTTCAGCTGGATGTTGTCGGAGAGACTGAGTTCCCAAGCGTCACGGAGAACGAGCGAATTCCCCGCTCCCTGAACTCTGCGTAGGTAAGCGTGTGCGAATCTCAATTCTCGTATCTGCAAGAATCCGCAACTGCTTCATGAGTCTGCCCGCTTCGTATCTGCGACGCTGCTTCGCACAGTGACCGATGCGCCGCTGTGTGTCGCCCATTATCGTGATTTTCTTGACAATCCGAATATCGCGTAGAGTATCTGCACGCAGTGGCAGATGGACGCGTTGAGACTGCGCGACGTATCTCCGCGCACCTTGCACCGCTGACGAAATACGGGAATCACCGTGGCGTATATGAGCGATTTTAGATGAATGCGCCCCATCGGCAGCCACGCAATGCAGACGGCGGGTTTCAGCTTGATGCTCATGTCCCCGCTCTCCATCCGAACTGCCGCCCCGTGAGTTCTGCAATCGTCATGGAGACGGATCGTGCATCCGCAACAACGGATGTCAGTTCTGCTCTACAATGTGTCTTCCGTATTCCGTGATATTCCCACCGCTCTTTTTCAATCGCCGTCAAAGCACACAGCCCCTCTGCCGTGCGATAGGCAGGGATTACCAATGAGCGAAATCCCCGTCACACGCGAGTCCGCACCGTACTGCGCGGATAGTGCGGCAACATCCACCGTTTGCAGAATCTCCTGATTCGCAGCCGTCGCCTCATAACTGCCATCACCGCAGTCGGTCATGTTGGTCTGCGTTGCCTTGACAGGAAGCGTAGATAACCTGTTCCTGTGGGCTGAGCGCCTCATCCGAGAGGATGAGATTAGATAACAGGGCATCGCTGCTTTTGCTGCAGAGGGTTACTGTCTTTGCTTCAGAATCCCCAGCATACCAGAGTTCTTCGTTCTGTGTATGGTAGATTTTCATGCCCGTTGACCATGACGTGCATGATTCCATCGGCATGATTACCCTGCTTGATATGAAACCACAACGTGTTGACAGCATCCATGCGAATCACCTCTGCTGTGTCGGTGAGACTATATATGTTACGGCCGTCTTTACGAATCTCGATGTCCCATACAGCGCGATTCGGGCTGATCTTGATGCCGTTATAGTATCCGATACATACCCACACGAGCGCATCTTCTGCATTCGTTGGATTTTTAGGAACACATCGAACCGCCCGTATAGCTCCGTCGGGGATCTCCGAGAGCAAAAGCCCCTGTTCATCTGCGTTTGCCAAAAAGATATGCCCGTTTTTACTGTATTGCTCCCCCTGTTACTGTGGTGCCGCCACTGACTCGAAAGCAGCTCCGCATAGCCCGGATTGATATATTTGAACGCCATACAGACCTCCTCAGCCCGACATTTTCAGAAGCCCTTCTGCCTGAATGTCAACGCTCACATCCTCGTCTGCGGTTTCTCGTCCGCTGTGCTGATTGCCTTGACCCAGAAAAATCGTATTCGTATCACCGACATCGGATAGCTCGATGCCGTCTCTTCCAGTCCGCAGATTCCAACGCCGTATCGACGGTGTATCCGTTATTGATTGCCGCTTTCCATTTATCCGTATGATCACCGACAAACTTGATCGTCAAGGCTCCATCGATGTGGAAGCCGCTCTCGCACCGCACGGCACATTTGACGGCTTTCTCCCCTTACCCGCATCGAGGCAGGACGGAGATGGGCGCAAGTTCCGTCCAGAGCTGACCTCCGTTCCGTCCTTGCTGCCCTCGGTTGGATTGTTCATATAGATATGCAGCAGTTCTGCCATTTTCACACCCTCCAAAAATTCAAGTGAAAATCTTATAGACCTTCGGGAAATGTGCCATATACTCGTAGGACTTCACCACGACACGCATAGAGGGCAGGATATTCCCGCCCTCGTCTGTTAGCGGACACCATCATAGCGACTGTCCCAATAGCCCTTGATTTTCTCCCAATCACGCGCCGTCACAACAACAGTGCAGGAAATACGGTCTCCCTCTGTCACATGATCGAAATCTTGAACCACCGCGCCGCCGACAATTTCGAGGAGTTGCTGACGGTCGTCTGGAACAATCTGCGCAGTTATCAACACCCAGCGTCCTGACCTCACCAATGTGAATATGAACTGGAATCACCTCCAAGGGCATTTTCAACGGCGGGGCGAATGCGGTCGGCGACATGATCGGCAAGCATACGCATTCCTCGTTGTCTTCCGTAACAGACATTCTCGATTTGCACCTGTATGTGATCTGTCGATTGTCCGTCATGGACGCGTGGACTGAGCACCATTGAGGAAGAAGTGACATTTGTCCCCTCCCTGCACAATCTGCGCCTGTTGTCCAAGCCCTGCCATCATCTGAGAGTAGGAAAACTCCTGCCCGTTGACACGGATGTGGGAACCGTCCTCACGCTTCTCGGGAGCGAAATTCGGCAGGAGATTCTCCATCGCCCATTTGCGCCCGGACTGAAACTGTTGGAGAAGCTCCGGTGTCAGCTCCAGATCCTCTGCCGTGAACATTGTTCTCTTGCGCAGGTACTCCATCAATCCGACCTGTCCGGACTGCTTGAATACCTTCAGCTCCTCTTTCTGGGAGCGCAGAACTTCCAGGCGGCGTTGCGCTTGACATCGAGCTTCTCCTTCTCCGCCCAGCGCGTCGCTTCGACCTCGTCCAGCCCCTTCTGTACCCACGCATCCTTCTCACGATCAATCTCGGCAAGACGGTTCTCGAGTTCTGTTTTCCAGATGGAGTCAATATTGGTAGCAAACATCCCGCTCCCACTGCTCCATGACACGCGCCTTGCTCTCACTGAGCCAGTTCTGCGTCTGTACCTCATCCAAAACCCTTCTGACGAAAGGCATCGGCTTCGCGGGCGATGGAATCCAGCTTGTTTTGCAGATCCGTCTTGTAGAGAGCATTCGCCTTGTCCACAACGTCCCGCTGAAAGTCGGCGTAGATTTTTCGCTTCCTTTGCCAGACGGTATTCGTCGATGAGGTGAGGATCTCGCCCCTTCTGAAAGAAGTCAAAGGCCTCACGATCCAACGCATGAAGGCTGTTCTGGATGTCCGTGTGCGTCAGTGCATACAGGTTGTCCGTCAGTTGTGCGGTCGCTTTTGCAGATTCGCTGACCTTCTTTGCAGCATCCTTTTCCGCTGCTGCACGGATCACCGCAGCTTTGGCATTCTGCTCCTGCGCCTTGGCATTCTTCTCCGCCTCGGCACGCGCCTCTCCTCTGCCGCCGCTTTCTCTTTGGCAATCTTCTGCTGTTCTTGGTACTGCTTGTATTCATCACCATAGAGAGCGTCGAGAACCGTACCGCCGAGGAACAGGATCGCAATCAGCGGAGATGCCACAGGGATGATTTTTGAGGAGCCACGCATTTGCCCTCAGCGTGCTCGCTGACCTTTATGAATCTGTTCACCGACAAAGCCCGCCAATTCTGCGACGGTCTTGAGTGCCTCGCCCCATCCGGAGCAGCATCCTTGATCTCGTCCTTGTCGTCGCGAGATCTGTCTCAACGAAAGAGATCTGGAAGCCGGCATTGATTTCCGGGCATCAACTCTCGGCGGCGGGAAGGAGAGCCGCACCAAGGGCAAGTTTCAGCTGCCCGCTTCCATCTCCATCGCGCGCCATTTGAGGTACGTCTCGTGTGCCTGCTCCGGGTCAAGCAGCCCCGTGGTCTTGACACGCGCCGAAATGGTCATCAGGTCATCGTACTGTTCGAGAATCGGGATGAGCCGCGCGTGCTCCCGAGGACTTCTGCAGTATATGCCTCCTCCATCCCTCGCTTCGCTTGCGGTCTTGTATCCCTTTGGCAAGCTGCGCCAGCTGCTCATTGAGCGGCAGGAGATTCCCTGCTGGTCTTTGAGTGCAATGCTGAAACGAGAGAGGGCGCGAGAGGTGTCGTTCCTGCTCTCCCTGCAGCAGATACCTCGCTTGTCCAGACGTGCAATCAGAGGATAACGCTCTTGATGTCCGTATCCGCAAGTTGGAACACCCGATTGAGCGTCGCCGCCTCACCTGCGGACACATGAAGCCGCGCGTCAGCTTGTAGACGTTCTCGCCCGCAAGCATCGCGTCCTTTGTGATGTTGAACAGCCCTGCTCCCTGTCGCCGCAACAGCCATAACGGCAGCCATCTTTGCAGACAGCACATTGAATCCACTCGTTAGGTTTTTGACACCTGCCTGTGCCGCCGTCATTCCCGCTGAGATGACGCCCACCGAGCGTGCCGGAGAGAACGGCACTCTCCTTGAGACGATGATTCAGTTTCGTACCTCGGCTTTCCAGTCTGTGCGACCATTCTCTGCTGACGCAGGAGATTGCTCTCGCTCTACGGTAAGATGCGCTGTCCACGCCGTCATTCTTCTCGGCAGACTGCAAAACAGCCGCAAGAATCTGTTCCTTTTGCGCTGAATGTCCAGTCTCGGTTGATCGCCTGATGGCGCACCTTGATCTTGTCAAGTTCCGTACCCACACCGCCGTCGAGTTTGGCAAGATCGGCATCCAGTTTCAGATGGATGTTGTTTGCCTTTGCTGTTCAGTCGTGCGATGGAATCCGAGACGGTCTTGCCGCCGTGTCAAAGTCCAGCTGCAACTGTGCAATATTGAGACCGATGTCGAGATAGAGTTCATCAATCTTCTGTCCGCGCTTTTTGCCACCCATCTCCCTCCCTACATCACGTCATCAATAAAATCGCTCGAGTGCTGCTGCTCACAGACGCGGTCACTACAAGCTGATCGAGCAAAACGTAATCTCATGTGAATCATCTCGTACATCGTCCACCCATAGGGCGGACTGCAGCCGCTCGTAGTAACGCAGTAAGTTCTGGTACGGAGAAAGAACTACGCCTCTTTCACCCGTCTCGTCGTTTGGGAGGTTCACCAGTTTGGAAAACGTCAGCGACTGAATCCAACGAAAGAGTGCACGTGTCAGTGGTACAATGTCCGCTGACATCGACACGGATGCTCCCGCGTCACTTCCTCCCGACCGAATCCAGGACGATCAGACGGACGTGCTCGTCCAGAAAATCTTCAGGGCTCGAATTCTTCCTTGTCGACATCAAAAAAGGCAAGGAACTCGCGCCACCTTCATCTTCGGAGGATGCGGCGTGATCTCCTGCCCACAATATGCAGCGATTGGTGTTTCCACTAACCCCTCCTCAGACCTGCTCGTACCACTCGAGCCTGTCTCTGCGGCAAAGCCCGCCGCCTCCTCATCCGCCTTGGCGTAGGACAGCCCATCCGAGACGGTGAGATTGCCTTTGCCGTCAGTGTCGGCGTATCGAACTGAGATACTCTCTCTGCTTCGAGTTGCCGCCTCGGAGGGTTCCGTGGATGGACTCTTTGTGAGAATTTGGTATATCTCTTCTTCCCGTTCCTCTTGTCCGACTGGAAGAGAACAGCGGCTACGGCGCAACGTCATCCTTGCCGCCTTCATCACGCCGTTTCTCAATACTGTGTCCCCAAAAGATAGGCGCTGTGTATTCCAGAGGAAGCGCGGCAGTATCGAAGGTCAAATCGTAGGATGCGGTATTGGATGCCGTATCCACGGACTGTCCGTCGGCAAACAGCTCTGCCTGATTCGTCTGCGGTTTGATGTCCACCTTCCGCAGAAGTTTTCCGAGCGGAATCAGCACCTCGTAGGTCGCTGTGCCGCCTCGACTCGTCTGGTGAGCATCTTAAGCGATATCGAAGTTTCTGGATGTTGATAAACTGCCCGCTCGTAAGATTCCCTGCGGGCTTTCCTGTTGGTGTTGGACTGGCATTTTTATTCTCCCTCCATTGCTGTTCTGTAATCTGTGATTTCCACGATATATCTTTCTCGACAACTCCTGTGTCTGTGCACGGACAAAGCCAAGCGGCAAAGCGCATTTCCTGCGACGCGATGAATCTCCCGAAACCGTCCGTCCTTCGTCAGAATGTGGATACGCACCGTGATTCGCCGTTCCAGTTCCGTGCCGTCTGCCGATAGTGCGGAACATCCGAAATGACGGAGTAGACGAGAATCGGATACGTCCCGCATCGGGGACTGCGCCCGTGGTAGATACTCTTCTTCCCATGTAGTAAGAAGCTGTGTCAGCTCCCTCGAACGCACAAGTGCCTGATACACCATCTTGGCAACACTCATTTTCCTCCTCCGAATCGCCGTGCACGGCATCCACTGATGGCAGAACCGGATCCGTCCTTCTTGGCGTCGAGCGCGGGATAGAGAAACGGACGGTTGATGCGTGGGCTGAACTCGACAAGCACACCGTAGGGAACGCCATCCTGCGACTGCATCTGCCGCGATCCTCCAAACGGAGCCGTCTTTGCGTCGCAGTCGCTATGGATGGAGTCCCGCAACGCACCTTTCGACCACGCGCTATCTGTTCCCGTATAGACGGGACAGCGGGTCTTGCCTCCCGACCACATAGTCCGCACCGCGCTCGAGTGCTGCCTTTGTGCAGCCCGTCGCCCTGCACTAAGCTCCGAGAGGATCTTCTGGCAGAGACGAAAACCTCGGTATCTAGCCATCTTCCACCAACTCTCTGCATTCCAGAACAAGTTATCGTTTCTTCCCGCCGAGCGGATACGGACGGCGCAATGGCGTGAGCGTTTTGTCGCCCAACGGATACGATCCGTCACGCGCACATCCGCACGGTAACGAACAACGATGCGGTAATCCACCTCCCTGCACCTCTCCGCATAACCGTCGGAGATTTTCGCGGCAAAGGGCAGAACGAGTGCCCATGCCTTTTCCGACTTCCTGCGTTGTTTGTGCAAGAATATTTCCCTCATCGTCCGTATCCGTGCAGGACGAAGAAAGGTGATCTCGTGACGCAGTTCGCCATGGACACTCTCACCTAAAAGACCTCCTTCCGCACACCGAAGAGAAGAGACCGGAGTGTCAGCGCAAGACCCTCTGTGATCGGCTTCCTCCCGGTGCTCGTTGGGATAGGACACAGCGTAAAGCACCGCGACACGCACAATCGCTGATCTTCGACCTTGACAGCTTCTTCACGCGCAGTAATGCAGTACAAATCTGTTCTGCCGTTTCCGTAAAAGTGTGGAGGAGATCATCCTCCTCATCGCCGTCAATCCGCAGATACTGCTTTTGACTGCACAGCGGCACAAGCATAAAACCACCTCCCCTCTTTTGCCGCAAAAACGAAAATTTGTCAAATTGGTGCTGGAATTTATCAGCGATTCCACATCAGCCTTTCATCTTGAGCGTCTGCACAGCCCTCTTCGAGCACGAGCTACCATCCACACGCTCTCATGACATATCCGACCATGCCGTTGCCGCAAAGCAACTCTTTGAGTTCCTGCAGAGAGCGGATACCGCGATCCTGACGTTGTAGTAGGAGTAATCGCCGAATGCAATGATGACCTTTTCCTGCTCGACAGCCGCACTATGCCGAGGAATACACAGGATAGCTCGAGCAGACGGTCTGGCATCGCCCATCTGGTAGGAAGGCTGCCCAAAATACGCTCCGTTGGCATCCTTGAGTTTGCGGATGCTTGCGCGCGTCTGGTCATTGACGATGAACGCCGCATTCTTGCGGTAGGGGCGCTGAGGCTGTAGACGAGTGTCACAAGTTCATCCGCCTTAATGTCGGCGGCCGCCGTGTGATGGATGTCTTTGCCGAGGTAAGAAGTCCCTTCGGCTTGTGCGTCCCGTCACCGTTGAGGAACGCATCCTCCTCTGCGTTGCCCAGTGCCTTGCCGAACTGCTCAATGAGGTAGTTTTTCAAGCTTGAAGGCGTTGATCGTAGAGCAGCTTCCTCCGTGACTTTGACTGCAACGTGCAGCTTGTGCGCGTCGAGGACGACGTCTGGTCGAAGGTCGCTCACCAGGTAAGAGGTGCGCCTTCCTCAATCCACGATGCGGCGGGCTTTGTGGCGGCAATGTTGATCTTATGCTCCCCGCTTGTGGTAATCACCGTCGCAAGCGGGCGCAGGACATTTTCTTCGCTGAGCACGTCGATCAGACGCTGATCGTATTCTCGGGGTACAGAGATAGCCGCCGTTTGCATCCACGCCTTCCTGCAGGACGCTCTCCACCTGCCGGAAATTCGTACGCAGTGCCCTCAGCATCGCCGAGCGATAGCCTTCACTTGCACGTCCTGTCTTTTCAGAGGCGAATCCTGCGCCCGGAGTGTTGGTGATCGCCGCCGTCACAGGCTTTTGCAACCTGCGCGTCAGAATTGCCTGACGCTCCATGCGCTCGATGTCCTTGCCGAGTGCAAGCACCTCGTTCTCCATTTGCTCGTATGCTTTGGCATCTTCGGCCGTAAGACGACCGTCCTTTTCGTGAGAATCCAGAAACTGCTTTGCCTGTTCCCATTTCTGCACGCTTCTCGCGCATTGCCATGATCTTATCCATGTTCTTGTCCTCCGTTAGTTCCTTAGTGTGAAAGAGAAAAGAGCCGCTTTCAAACGGCTCTGCATCGACATATGTGTGTCCCCTGCCCGAATTTCAGAGCAGGAATTCGTGACGACGGCAGCGCGGGAGAAAATCAGCCCGTCTGCCGCCTCGCCTGTCAGATGTTCCTATTCTCATAGAGAACGGAATCCGCAAAATCAAGCTCCACCGCCTTCTTTGCGTTCATACGTCTCGGCATCCATCAGCCGTGAAATCTTCGCACGGGACAGCCTCGTCTTGAGTTCGTAGGCGTTGATGATGCTCTCCTTGATCTCGGCAAGGAAACGTAATTGTCCGCTCCATCTCGTGCGTGTCTCCTATGGAGACGGTCAATCGGGTTGTGGATCATAATGTGGCCACGGGTGACATCTCGACCGTCGATCCTGCCATTGCCACAACGGATGCAGCAGATGCTGCAATCCCATCAATCTTCACAGCGACCCTTGCTGGGGTATTCCATCAGCATAGTGTAGATCTGCGCTGCCGCGACAGCAGTCCCCGCCCGGTGAGTTGATCCAGAGGTCAATATCTCCCTCGGCGGCGTTCAGTTCGAACGGAACATCTGAGGTGTGACTTCATCGCCCCACCACGTTTCGTCCGAGATTTCACCATCCAGAAGCAAGATACGCTTCTCTCCCTCGTTCCGCACCCAATTCCAAAAATTTACGCTCTCATCACTTACTCCTCTCTGATTCCCCTGCAAACAGCCCTGCGTCCTTCAGTTTCGTCATATTCCCTGTTGATGAGATAGAGATCGCCGCCTCGTCTGCATTGATAGGATTCATGTCCTCAAGGCTGCGGATGTCGTTCGCAGAAGCCACCCGTTCTGCCGCCCGATGGCATATCCCTCCATGCGGCTCTTGTAGTCCCCGCGCAGAAGCCCGTCCACGTTGGAAGCGGATGAAGTAGTCCTTCCGCTCCTTCTCCGTCAGCAGTGCTTTCTGCAGGACTGTCTCCCAACCCACCTAACCCACGGGTTCAGCGTGTATTTGACGAACTCTAAGGACTGCTGCTCGATGTTCGAGAAAACTCGGCTTTTCCAGATCTCCGACCATATGCGGCGGCACGGTAGAGCCGTGCAATCTCGTCGATCTGGAACTTCTCGTTCCAAGGAACTGCGCCTCCTCGGGTGGAATGGCAATCTGCTGATACTTTTACGCGCCTCCTCAAGGACGGCAATCCTGCCCGTGTTCATCGTGCCGCCGTAAACGGCGTGCCAATCTCACGGAGCTTCGACGGGTCTTTGAGGATACCTGGATGTTCAAGCACGCCCGGACGCGCACCGTTCTTGAAGAATGCCGCGCCGTATTCCTCCGTGGCAAGTGCAATCCTGATGGCGTTCTTTGCCATAGCGATGGGACTGTAGCCGACCAGACCATCGAAGCCGAGTCCCGGAATGTGGAGGACATCCTCACGCCGCAGACGAATCTGCCCCTTGTCCGCAAAATTCGGATTCTCCTCCGTGCTTCGCGTGTAGGTGTAGTAGGGGTTCCGTGCGGCTGTCGCGGCTGACTTCCATCTTATCCGGGAGCAGCGGATAGAGTCCGAGAACACGCCCTCTGCCATCCGCAAAATTTGTGTGTACGCATTCCCCACAAAAGAAGGTGACTCATCATTGTTTCTGCGGAATATAAAGGAGGTCATCTCGGGTTCGCGCATCGTGGAGCAGAAAGTACAGCGGATGCTCCGGCACGCGCTCTTTGCCCTGTCCTTTGTAGGCATAGACGTGAAGCGGCAGCCCTGCGATGGATTCGGCGAGGATACGCACACAGGCATAGACCGCCGTCGTCTGCATGGCCGTCCGCTCGTTGACCGCCTTTCCTGCCGCCGTCTGCCCAAACAAAAAGGACAAGCCGCCAAGATGATTCTTGGGCTTGTCCGCGAACGGAAGAGTTTTGTGAAGAAGTTCATGGTCGCCTCCATTTCAAAAGATGATAGCAGCGCCGCCCTTCCGAGCGGCGCTCCCTCATTTCGGTTTAGAAGTTTTCGATGCAGGAAAGCTCCATGCTGTTGATTGCGGCTGTAATCTTGCCCCCGCGCAATCTCGTCGGCGGCTTTCAAAAGTTCCTCCAGCGTTGGATCTCCGCCCATCTGGCAAATGCCGGCGTTGGCTTTGATGTCCCAGAAAACCTTGCGGGCTTCCCAATCCGTCTGTCATAATCCTCTCTTTGCGAACCTCGATGCGGATGTAGCTGTCGTGGTTGCTCTCGTTGCCCAGCCCATCGTGTTTTCCTGCAGCTTGAGTCCATACTGGCAGCCTTGCTCTCGATGACCTTGGCGATTTCCTGCTTGTTCATTTTCTTTCCTCCGTTTCTGGCTCCTTCGGTTTTCCCTTTCGGTATGTGTATATTCCCGTACGATCGGCAAAAATAGCAAGCGCCATATGTGAAGATAAAGCGCGTATACGATCGCCCTAAAACACCCACACACCACGATTTTCATACACGGATTCCGAGGTATCATTCCCGCAACGGATCGCACGATCCAGTGCCATGATGAGCGCAATGATACCGTCGATCTTCTCGGTGGATTTCTCCTTATCTGCCTTGATGTTGCCCGCAGGATCGGTGCGAATGAAGATGTTGTCTGCCATCCAGCGCAGGACGGGATGCCCGCCGTGCGCTATTTTTCTTTTCCAGCGTCAGCTTCATCAGCTCTTTGGTCGGCGGACTCATATCCTGAAGCCCCTGCCCGAACGGAACAACGGTGAATCCCATTCCTTCGAGGGTTCTGCACCATCTGCACCGCGCCCCATCGGTCAAAGGCAATCTCTACGGATATTGTACTTTCTCACCCATTTTCTCGATGAACGTCTCGATGAATCCATAATGCACGACGTTTCCTCTGTCGTTTGCAGGTAGCCCTGCTTCTCCCATACATCACACGGAACGTGATCACGCCGCACGCGCAGGTCAATGTTCTCCTCTGGAATCCAGAAGTACGGAAGCATGGCAAACGGCTCATCTTCCTCTATTGGAGGGAACACGAGCACAAATGCCGTAATGTCCATCGTGGAGGAAAGGTCAAGACCGCCGTAGCAGACGCGACCTTCCAAGCCTTCTGCATCCACGGGTATGGCACACGCATCCCACTTGTCCATCGGCATCCACCGCACGGACTGCTTCACCCATTGATTTAACCGCAGCTGACGAAAACTGTTCTCCTCGGCAGGGGTTCTGCCGAGCAGTAGTCACAGGCCGCCTGTACCTTTGTCGATGCCAACCGTGATGCCGAGGGACGGATTCGACCTCTTCCAGACCTCAGGATCTGTCCAGTCCTCATCCTCCTTTGCTCCGTAGATCACGGGATAGAAGGTAGAGTCGATCTTTCGCCCTCTAGAATATCCACTGCTTTCTGATGTGTCTCGTAGCAGATGGACTGTGTATCCGTCCCGCTGTGGTGATAAGGAAGTAAAGTGGCTGCATACGCGCATCGCCGGAGCCTTTCGTCATAACGTCAAAGAGCTTGCGGTTCGGCTGTGTGTGAGTCTCGTCGAACACAACGCCGTGAATATTGAACTCATGCTTCGAGTATGCCTCTGCCGAAAGCACCTGATAGAAGCTGTTCGTCGGCAGATACACCATGCGCTTCTGAGAGGCAAGAATCTTTACTCGCTTGCTGAGTGCGGGACACATACGCACCATGTCTGCTGCGACCTCAAACACGATGCTTGCTTGTTGACGATCAGCGGCGCACCATGCACACCTCGGCACGTTCCTCCCCATCGCCGCAACAAAGGAGAAGTGCAACGGCGGCTGCGAGTTCACTGTTGTGGGTTGGAATGAAGGATTCCCCTACGAGATAGCAGTGACTGGCACTGTCCACCCTGAATGCACTGCATGGGGACACGTTCTTTGAGCGGCCTCAATATCTTCCAGATAATGAAAACAGGAGCGAGCATCGGATCGTTTTCTTTCCTCGATCTGCAGCGTCTTTGCCACAGGGATTCGGATGATGGAGCGGCGGGCTTCTTTTCTCGTTATCTGCATACCGCCTCGGTACTTCATTGTTCGGCGGTAGATTTCACCCGTTGTCCAAAGGACGGATCGCGGCTCGCCGATGATGTAATCCACATTCCAGAGATGACGCCTCCCGCAACAATGGAAGAACCGTCACGGAAGGTCAAGCGATAGGCTTGCTCCGTATCATCCACATCGCTTTTGGCAACAACACGGCAGGGCTGTCCGTTTTCGTCCAAAAACGGTATCTCCGACGCGAATATCGCCCATTGTGATAAAACCGCTCGGTGTGGGGATTTTCGTATCGAGAGCAAGCTGTTTTCCCTGTTTCTTGGGAACTCCACACAGCCGTATTGAACTGCCGATACCCGTTCGGCTTCAAGATGCCGAAGATATCACGAATGATGCGCTCCTGCCAGTCGATGAGTTCGAAGGGCTTTCCTGCCCACGTCCCTTCGTATGGCATAGGCACTCGATGAATCCTACAGCATAGTCCGCAGCGGCTTTGTCATAGTGCGCCTCCTGCCATGAACTTTGTCGGCTTTGTAGTCCGTCAGTTTTCGCAAGCAATCACCCCCATCAAAAAGAGCGCATGTCAGCGACTCAAAAACACAGAATGAGAAGCAGCCCCGAAGGGCTGTTTTGTTGTTCGGCGTGGCTTAGATGCGCTTCATGCACCAAGCCATCGCGTGCCCGCCGTCCTCGAAAAGCTCGGTGGCGGCTTCGACAAGGTTCAGGCGGCATTCGATGTCCGCGAATCCCGTCTCCTCCGGCGTTTTCGACCATCTCGTAGATGGCTGCGTGGAAGCCCCAGCACTCCATCCCGACAACAAGGATCTGCTCGCCGTAGCGAAGGATCGCGCCGCTCGTCCCGAACCGCATCTCATCGAGGGTGCTCCATCGTGGTGGTCTTCGGCCATCTTGCTTCTGCGCTTTTTCATTTTCGTTTTCCTCGCTTTCTGTGTGTAGGTTGTTCCCTTTGTCATTGACATATTTGCTCTAAAACGCAGAATATAGCAAGTCTTATTTTCGATAAATCACACTTATTTTTGAGAGAAAAACACAGCCCCGAAAGGCTGTGCGGAATCGCTGAAATCATCGGTTATTGTTCACCCGTGAGGATAAAGCGTACATACGCCGCACGATCTTCCTCGATGAAGCAGACCAGTTCGTAGAATCCCATCTCAAACGCCATGCGCTGAACACCGGGAACATCGAACATATTCACCCGCCCCGAATCACGGATGTCCATGATCTGTGCGAAAACCTTCTCGTTCATGATCTGCCCTCTCTGCACGATGCGGAAGGAGTCCACACCGGGGATAAGGCTGAGTGACGATCCTGTCTCCCACCGGACAAGAATCTGCCCCGCATCATCAACACCCAGAACCTGCCCCTCGTTCCCCATCGGCGGGGCTTGCGGATCGTCCATTCCGAGGAGTTCCACCTGAGTCCCGCGCGGGTATCGCTCTCGAAGTGCGGCGATCTGCTCTCTACTCGGAAAAATGCATGACGCTCATCTCCTTTCCGATGTCCGCTCTTAAACGCGCTGCTGCCCGTGAGGGTTCTGCAGGAGAATCTTGCGCGACTCTTGTAGGCATTGCCGATCATGCCAAGACGCAGGAGGAAGCAGCGGAAAGCGTATTTCTCGTTGTCCACAATCTTCTCCTTTTGCCGTGACGCGCTTCTGCGTCCGCGCCATCAGGCAGAGCTTGCTGATGAATTCGGCGTATGCCTTTGCCGTCTCGTCGGTGATCGTGCCGTGCAGCCATGCGAAGGTGATGCGATCATCGGTCAGTGTCAGGTCGCCTCGCGGATGTCGAGGCGTGTCGGATGAGCCGCCCCTTGCTCAGAAGGAGTGCGTCCAGATTCTGCAGTGCCGTCTCCGTGAAAAAGGCTGCGTGCGGGAGACTGATGGAAAGGCTGTCCACGTCGGCTTCTGCTGTTTCCGTAAAGGTTGGCGTATCCATTGCTGTCTCCATCGGGGTGGAATCATTCTGCGCCGTGTCCTCGCAGGGAAGTCTCGCTCGTCGCCGCTTCCGTCCGGCTCGGCGCGTCTGCCACCGTGTCCGCGCAGGAAACCTTGTCCTCCCCGTCCTCGGACGTGAACCCGCTTCGCGCAGTGCCGTGCGCACACGCGCAACGGTCGCTTCGTCGGTGACATCGTCGAAGCAAAGGCTACCGTCCTTCGTGATCTCGAATGCTCCGATCTTGTAGGAAAAATGTCGGTGCGCCGCAGTAGGGCAGGCTTCGTATTGAGCACTCTTTACTGATGATCCCGACCATCGCCTTGCGCTCTTCCTTTTGGATGTTGTAATTGACCTTCATGGTGGTTTCCTCCTTTATGAACTTTGGTCATTACATTCATCACTCACGTGGGAAGAAATTAGCAAGCGGATTCTGTTGATACACCGAATGCCCGAAATGTGCAATGCCTGTAAGGACATAAAACACACAGGGAAGTGCGACACCGTTGCCCCATACTTGTACTCGCTGCATCCGAGTGCGGATTCCTCAACCATCTCCGAATCTGCGTATCTGTCTTGGGCTTTCTTCCCATCCATGATTTTTCGATGCGTCTCAAAGACCGTGCGCCAGAACGCCATCTCTTCCTCCGTGGGATTGTCGGTTTCCAGCCCAGCGCACCATCCGTCGGGAAACCCCCTGCAAGCGTCCGCACTCGGTCGCTGTCAGCCGACGTACGGCATAGACGGGTTGATTGACGACCATCGGGTCTTTATAATCCCGTGCCATGAGCGTCGGGCATTTCTCCTTTGCAAAATGAGAGTGGCAGCCTGTGGTCATGGCATACCGCATGACGGTCAGCGGTATTGAGCGTAAAAGCACACATTCTCTGCGATGCCGCTTCCCTGCGGACCGTTTCTTCTCCTGCCGTCCGATCATCGAACCTTGGATGGAGACAACGGCAACACCACCCTGACAGCACGCAGGATTCCCTCCACTCCGGTCAATCGTCCGCGCCCTCTCGGTTTCATATATCCCGGAGTGCGGATTGTCGGATTTCATGGCATTGGACTGGAATGAGGAGATGCCGTATGCCTGTACGTCCTTCAATACAAGCGGCTGATTATTCCCGCCCGTGCCATAATGACGAGAGACCGTCGGCGCAACAGGAAGGGGAATACGCTATACCGTGCGTCTGCTCCATGTGACTCGAATACGGCGGGTACTTTTCCCGCACGAAGCGTCGGCGATTTCTCCTCCGCATAGCCGATGCTGCGGCTCTGTGCAGAATGCTCGGGTACAAAAACCCCGCACTTACCCTCTCGCCTGACGCATGAGTGCCATCCGCAGACTCTCAGGCAGTGCCTTGCCACGCAGCGAAGCACGGCGCAAGATCCCGACGCACGCTTTCGGTGTCAAATAGTATCTCTCCGGCACCGATCCTCCAAAATCTGCGACAAGGTAGATTCTGCGCCGACGCTGTGGAACTCCCCAGCCCTGTGCGTCCATGAGGCGGGTACGCAATGCTCCATCCGTCTCCCATGAGAATGTCGGCGTATGCCCATCCGCCTTTTTCAGGCAAAGGCACCTCGGGTGCTTCCGGCTCTTTGATGCGGACGATCTCCCGTAAGGACGGATTGGAAGTCCCGTCCCCGGAACTTGAGAACGCTCCTGCGACATTCTCCCAGACGATGAATCTCGGATAGTTCCCATGTGTTGCACACCTCATTTCCCGCACAATACGAATTGCCTCAAAAAGAGAACGGATTCTGTTCCATGCAGCCCTTCCCTCCGTCCCGCGATGCTGAGATTCGTGCAGGGGCGAGCCGAACGTGATGATGTCCACAGGCTCGATCTCATCGCCGTGAATCCGATGGATGTCTCCAAGATGCTTGACGGAGGGAAGCCGCTTCGTAGTGACGCGAATTGGGAACGGCTCAACCTCCGATGCCCACTTTCGGCGTAATCCCCGCGAGAACCGCCCCAGTGTGAAGCCCCACTTCCGTCAAACAAACTGCCGAGCGTCATCATTTCACAGAATGAGGGAAAGTCATGCGCTCGAGCATCTTGCCCGTCATCCAGATCGCCCCTGTCGATGACAAGCGGCAGGAAGATACGGTCGCGGAATCTGCACCATCCTGTCTCCTTCTCCGCACTCTCGCGAAGTGCCGCCGTATACGCCACCGATACTTCACGCGCTGCAGGAAGCCCCTTCTCTTGCAGCCAGAGAACGGTCGCTTCTCTTTGCCTCCGTCCGTACAAAGTCTCCCACATGATTCTTCAACTCATTTTGAATGTGTTCCAGTTTCATCTTCAACTCTCTCCTCTCATAATCCGTTACCCCACGCGCAATGGCGCGGGCAAAGGTCATCCTGCTGCGTCCCAAGAAGCTGCGCATCGCCCGCATGGTCGATAAATGCAAGCTCCACGAGCACTGCGACCGCATCCGTGTTGCTCAGAACGTACAGCCCGTTGACACCGGCTTTGCACCCTTCACGCCGCGATCCACCGTTCTGAACGCATCCACAATCTGGTTCTGGATACACTGTGCCAGCTTCTCCCCTGCGCTGCTTCCGTAGTAATGCCACGCTTTCCGTCCCCCTGCGCCGTGCCGTTACAGGCGTTGCAGTGAATGGAGATGAATAAATCTGCATCACTGTTGTTGGAAGCCGAGACCACTTCGTGGAGCTATCCGATTGCAAAGTGCCAACCACCTCGACACCTGCGGCGGCGAGATACCCCGCCGCAAGGTCAGCGACATTCTTTGCCACATCGCATTCTCGTAGTCCATACCCGCACGCGCCGGGGTCGGGATTTCCGTCCGGCGCATGACCCGGATTCAAAACACACGCATCAAGATTCCTCCTTTAGCATTACGCCGCTTTCATCAAAAATCAATAAACGATTCGCAGATTAATAAATCCACGAACCGCTCACTCGGTTGAAAACGATACCGTCAGGAAGATGCCCGTAGGCAACGCTCCCGTCCTCGAGAAACGTATATTTCACATTGCACACGTCCTCATCCTCCTTTCTTCCGCCCTTTTTGAATGTCGTTTATCGTACTATCCTTCATGCCAGCTCCTCTGCCGTGGGGATATACACCTCGGAGCAGGGGAGCTTTTTGCCCGATCACGGATGATATGCACATCCTCTGTATTTCCACGATATGCCACAAAACGGCGCACAATCGCCGAGGCGTAAACAGGATCAAGTTCCATCAGATATGCCGTGCGATCCATCTGCTCTGCTGCCATCAGCGTCGATCCGCGCCGCCGAACAAATCCAAGACGATGCTGTTGACCAACGAGGAGTTTTTCATGGGGTATGCGATGAGCGGCAGCGGTTTTCGTTGTCGGGTGCAGTTTCGACTTGCTCGGTCGGTCAAATTCCCAAACGGTGGTCTGCTTTCTGTCTCCGTAGAATTTGTGCTTTACGGTGTCCTTGAATGCGTAAATGACAGGCTCATGGCGCATTTGATAATCGAAACGCCCCAGAACAAGAGATTGCTTTACCCAGATACAGGTCGTTGAGTAGTGAAATCCGGCAGCAATAACGGCATTGTAGAAGTTGACCTTTTCCGCATCCGAGTGAGAAGATGTATATGGCAGCTCCGTCCGCAAGATTCTCATAGGCGTTTTTGAATGCCGAAAGCAGGAACTGATAGAACTCCTCGCCCTTTCAGGTTGTCGTTCATGATTTTCATGCCTGTGCCGCCTGTGTAGTTACACGCATACGGCGGGTCGGTAATGCACACATTCGCTTTTTTGCCATCCATGAGAAGTTTTACATCCTCGGGTTTTGTAGAGTCGGCACAAAGGAGACGATGCTTGCCCAAAAGCCACAAATCACCGGTTTTTACGAAAGGCTCTGCCTGCAGGGCGGCATCTTCATCGAAATCGTCTTCCTGCGCCTCCCATCATCCAGTGAGAGCAGGTCAGCGATTTCAGCTTCGTCGAAGCCTGTGAGTGAGATGTCGAAGTCCATACTGCCAGGCTTCCATCATCGACGCAGCATATCTTCGTCCCATCCCGCATCGAGTGCGAAACGGTTATCTGCGAGAATGTAGGCTTTCTTCTGAGCCTCGGTCAGATGATCGACGAATACGCATGGAACTTGCTCGATGTTCTCCTCCTTCGCGGCGAGGATTCTGCCATGTCCCGCTATGACGTTGAACTCCCGGTCGATGATGACGGGATTCACAGAGCCGAACTCACGCGAAGACGAGCGCAGCGGTGATCTGCTCCTTCGAGTGGGTACGGGCATTGTTTACATAAGGCACGAGCTTTCCGATGGGGACGAGCTGCATTTCGGATGTGGTTTTTCCCAAGATGTACACCTCCTGCAGCGACCTACGTCGCCATCGTATGTTGTTGAGCTGCGTCTCAGCTAACTTCCCGCTCATCTCATCCCTCCTTGAACGAAGAAGCCGCTCCATCAAGTCATCCTGTGGCGAAACACCCTTATACTCCGTTGAGCAGTTATCGCGGACGATGGCGAATATCTCGTTCCACAGACGATTGGTCTGTTTCATGTAGTTCTGGCTCATGGCGACATAAGGCGACTGTATGGGCTGAGAACTGATCGGATGCTTGCCCAGATAGCCATATTTGCTGACCGCCTCCTCACAGTGAATCCAGCGAGCCGCGCTCACGGCATATCGCTCCAATAGAGCAGGGAGATACCAGATTCCGCGCATCCGCGCCGCTCCAGCCATTTCCACGCTTCTTCGTAAAGTTCACTCGCCGAGAGTGTTGAGCCGTCACGCTGAGCAGCCGAAAGGAATTCCTTGGGAGGCGGCATTTCCACGCCCTCCGGCTCTGTTGCGATCTGCTCAAAGTCCAAGACCTTCAGTTTGGCTTGCCGGGATTGCCCCTCGGTCACTTTTTCCGCCAAGGATTTTTCTTGGTCTTCCTCCCGTGCCGGGCTGCAGTCCTCTAAGCCCCATACGTTTCCCCTTAAAACTTTTCAAAACTTTTTGAGCATAAGTTTTCAGCGTTTTGGACTGTTTTCATTGAGCATTTCCAGTGGCTGTCAGCCCCCGCTATGCCTGGCTCTCCGCCCAAAAATCACGCGACAAAGCCTGTCTCTAACTGCCCGAAAAGTTATGCGAATTTTTCTGTCAAGCCCCTCCCCGGTCCAGTAATGGCGCGGTTTTAGAGATTTGACCGCCCCCTGGGGGCTATCTGTCGCCACTGCCGCGCCGGTGAATCCGCTCATGACACGATACGCAGAGCGACATCAAATTGCTCTCGTCATGCGTGCCGCCGTCAGAAATCGGTCGAATGTGATGCACAAGCGTCGCAAGGACATATCTCCCCGCTCTTTGCATATCTCACAGAGCGGATGCCCCGCCAAGTGTCGGTCGCGAATCCTACGCCATACGCTGCCATACCTCTCGTACTGATCGTACCCACGCGTGAAGTGGTCATAGTGCCGTGCATCGTTTTCTCGTGCTCCTCGCAGTAGCAGCTTTTTCGATCCGTAAGATTCGGACAGCCTGTCATGCGACAGGGACGCTTCGGCTTTCTCGGCATTGCGTTTCTCCATTTCGACATGAAAAAACCTCCGCAGGGATTGCTCCCATTGGAGGTCGAGCCTTTAAGCATACTTTTCATAACACCATTTTACCATGTCAACACTGGAACTCAAGAGAATTATAGTGAAGTCTTTTTGCGTGATTTCAAAACAGCTTTGATAGCTGGGACGAGTTTCGTGACATTGGCGTTGATATTATCTGTATCGATATGGATAATCTCCCAACCCTCGCTCAACTTCCAAACGATGACTTCATCTCTCTTTCGCTGCTTATCCGCATAGTCCGCTCCAGAAACGGTCTGCCGTCAATCTCTAGGGCTACCTTGTATTCTGGGATAACGAAGTCTCATGGAATAATTAAAAATCTTCACCTGATGACGAATCTTTTAATCCTTTACGGACAAGTTCCAACGCAGTCATGATTTCTTCTGTGCTTTGAAACCAACCCGGACGGTCAAGATGTTTTTATCACATCTATGCTCGTTGATATTTTTCATAGGTGCCACCTTGCTGATTCTTTTGATTGCCGCTTCCAACTTCCGTACCTCTGTCGCAAGAAAAATTGTTGCCGACTTTTTCTTATTTCCGATCTGCGACACTTTGGGCAGGTAATTTTCATCCCTTTTTATACACCCAAGTTGCGACTGGCACTCCACAAATATGACACTCTGGGTAATAAACCTCAAAGCCACACTTATCCTTACCGATACAGAATATTGTCTTCTAATGCTTCCTGATAACTCATGACTTATCTACCTCCGCTGCAAGAATCTTATCCACGGCCGCGAGGGCTTTGGAATGGAGAATATGCACCCAACGAGACGTGTAGTGCATCTCCCCCGCAATCGCATCCCATGACATGAAGCCGAGATACCGAAGTTCCAACAGCATGAGGGTGTTGGTGTCCTGTACCTTGCTGATGGTCGCCATAACCTCACGCTTCAAATCTACCAAACGGTCGATGTCATTGTTGATCTCATTCTCCAAGTCGACAATCTTGTCGATGGTATCTGCCAAGCGATGGACATTCCTCGTGCCGCTGACAGGCTCCGTTCCCATTGTGGAGGTGGCTCTGGTGGCGAGATCACGCAAGGAGTCCACTTGACGGAGCTTGCTGTTGACCCGTTGATCAATACGATATACCTGACTGAGATACTCTTTCGCTGTCACACAAATTCCCCTCTAGTTTCTGAAGCAGCCACTCTCCGTCCAGACTGGTCAGCTGTCCGAACCATGCAGAACAGAAGAACCGCTCCGTCTCAGAGCGCATCGTTGCCGCCGCAACATTCTCTGCGTCTTTGGCAAGAGCCGTTCGTGCCCACCGATAGTCTTTCGCCGCCTGTTCGACGATGGCGTTTTGCCAGAATCTCATAGTTCATGATGATACCTCCCGCTTTGACGGCCCCAATCAGTGCGTCTGTGTCTCTGTCCTTCCGTTTCAAGGCACGGAGGATTCTCTCGTCAATCGTGCCCTCGGCAATGATGTGCTGCACGACTACTGTTTTGCACTCTGCCCCTGCCGATAGAGCCGTGCCACAGTCTGCTGATAGAGTTCCAAACTCCATGTGATACTGAACCACACGAGGGTTGAGCCGCCGCTCTGAAGGTTAAGACCGTGTCCTGCACTCGCAGGATGGATCAGGGGCAACGGGGATTTCTCCGCGATTCCATCGGGCGATCGTCTCATCCGTATCCAGTCGGACGCACGGCACGCTTTTTCGATGCGTTCTGCGTCATGACGAAACCAGTACGCCACGAGGAGCGGTTTGCCGTTCATGCTCTCGACAAGATCCTCCAAAGCATCAAGTTTGCGGTCATGGATATGCGCTGTAGCTCCATCGTCAGTGTAAACCGCCCGTTTGCCATCTGTGCGAGTTTCCCGGACAGGACACCGGCATTTGCCGCCGTCACCTCATCGCCTTTTAGTTGGAGGACAAGCTGCTCGCACATATCGGCGTACATTTTCTTCTCTTCCTCATTCATGCGTACGATGTATTCACTCTCGATCAGCTCCGGGCATCCTCAGATGGTCGGCGGCTTTCATGGAGATGGTTATGTCAGAGATTTTTCTCATAAATCCGCTCCTCGGCTCCGGGAAGTGGCGCGTAGGGAGAATACCACCTGCCCGTTGCGCTTGTCCGGCGTGAAGTAATCCTGCCGATACTTCGTAATGAACCGCCCCAGACGCTGTCCCATGTCGAGTACCTGAACTCTGCAAGAGATCCATCAAGCCGTTGCCGGATGGCGTTCCCGTAAGTCCGATGACTCTCTTCGCCAAGGGCGAACCTTCGCATGAGTGCCTTGAACCGCTTGCTGCTCCAATTCTTGAACGAGAGAGTTCATCAATCACGATGGCATCGTAGGAGAAGTCTGTTTTCTCCACGAGCCACGGCACGTTCTCGCGGTTGATGATGTAGAGGGAGGCTTGCTTGCGGAGTGCTGCCAATCTCTTTCTCTGTCCCAACCACTACGGAGTAGCGGATATGATGCAGATGCCCCACTTGCCGATCTCCTGCGGCCATGTGTTTCTTGCCACTCGGGCGGCGCGATAACGAGAATGCGGGAAATCTCGAATCGGTCAAACAGCAGATCATTGAGGGCTGTGAGAGTAATTACCGTCTTTCCTCAGCCCAAGCCCATATCCGAGTAGCGGCGGCAGTTTTATGGCTTTCGATAAAAATCGATGGCGTACTGCTGGTAATCATGTGTATGAACTTCACGGGGCATCACCTCCAATCTCAGCAGAATTCATTACCGAAACACTTCCTGCAGCACATCCACATGATAGGTGTTTACCATGCCATATTTTGCATCGTACTCCTTGCCGATGTGGTACCCCTGCTTTCTGGACATTGCCGAGGCTTTGCGTCCGAGTCTTGCGGCGGCATCCCGACTCACGCCACGAACTCCATGAGATTGGCATGCCGATGATGGTGTAGTGGTGCTCATCGATAGTAATCTGCTTGGACTCGACCTCGAAAGCCGCTCGTCCACCTTGTCAATCCGGCATTTGCCGCCTTGATTGCCTTTGCCTGCTCCACCATTCGCTGTACGCTGTATAGCAGAAATTCCTCAGGTGTCATGTTCTTCGCAACTTTGAAGTAGCTGTCTTCAAGCTGATCAAATACATCCCACGCCCGCTCCGTCCCAAAGCATCTTGCTGTGACGGGCAGCGCCTCTCTCCGTCCAGAGATACAGATGACGTGTTTTTCGGGAAATTTGCAGTTCGATATTTTCGACCTGCAAACGGAAGGTCTGTAAATCCTGCCCTTCCAGAACAAAGAAGTGTTTCCCCGCAATAAATCGCACACGGTTGTTGTTGAAGTTCTGCTGAATCTGCTTCCGGGGCGCATCCATACGCCTCCGGCAAAGCTGCTCCGTGGTCATGACACGGATGCTGTTGTGTTCCAATACCATAAGTTCATTCATGGTCGATTTCCTCCAATACGCTGTCAATTTGATCTATCTTGTCAATCACATACACCTTGAATCCAAGCCGCCGAAGCAGCCTGTGCCGTGCCAGCTGCAAGGGCTCTCGGCTTCTTCGGTGCTTTCAGTTCCACGAAAGCCCATTCTGCCGCCGGGCAGAAGCACCAGTCGGTCGGGCATTCCATCGAATCCCGGCGAGGTAAACTTGGTGCGATGCCGCCCATCGCTCTGGTTCTTGCTGCAAGTTTCTGCTCAATCGTCCGTTCGTACAACTTTTCCTCCTGTAACATGAGGTTGTATCACTTCTAAAAGCCAGTCATATCAACGGATTCACGTTGTTTCTTGTTACAAGGCTACAGAAAAATCCTATATACGCATATATGCGCGTATTCGCGTTTTTCATGTACGGAATTATTATGTTTCATTTACATATATAAATCTTGTAACTGTAACAAAAGCCTTATGGTACGGGCTTTGCTGCAAGTTACAACTTCCGTACAAGTTACAAGCGGCGATAGATTCTCTGCAGTCCGTAAATTGCGATACGTTGGGGTGTGGGCTGCTTTTTCCATTCCAGGAAGTCTGGACATAATGGCTGCTATCGCATAGCTGTCTATGGAACGCAAATCCTCTTTTTCCTGCTGGAAGCACTCACACCAAATCTCCATGTTGCTGACAATCACGCGCACGTCTGTCCCCACGGGAGTCGTATCATCGCCCTGCAAGAACTCCCGCCGCTGATAGGAGATCCATCTCGTCCCAGTTGGCGGAAGCAGCGTATCGAGATAGAGACGCACCAAACCTTCACGCCTCATCGTGCTCCATCGCTTCCCGCTGCTCCTCTTTGGCATATTCCTCCAAGTCCGGGGGCAGATCGGCTTTTTCTCCGACATCGGCGAGAATCATCACCTCCGCCCAGATCTCGCCACAAGCTCCGAGGTCATCTGCCGTGGGTTCATATTTTGCTGTCGCCGCTCAGTTTAATGTTCCAATAGCGGCGGTTTCCTGTGATGTCTCTCAGATACCCGTTCTCGCTGTTGGTCGTGCCGAAGAATACACACTGGCGCGGATGGGAGGTCACCCGCCTGCCGAAACTCGCCCGATACTTTGTCATCTACTCTGGAAACAAAAGCCTTTACTTTGTCGAGGTCGGCTTTCTTCATTCCGGCAAGCTCTACCAATTTCGAGAATCCAGTAGCCCTGCAGCTTTTTCGGCGGCGGTCTTGTCGTTCATATCCGATAAGGTCAGACTGTCGGAGAACCAATCCATGCCAAGGTTGGCGATGAAGGTGGATTTTCCGATGCCCCTGTGCGCCGTTGAGAACTGGCATATAGTCAAACTTGATGCCCGGCTCTTTGATGCGCCGATAGGCGCGCACAGTACCTTCCGACTGACGGCACGGGTGTAAGCGTTATCCGCTCGCGCCTGTAGTCGATGAGAAGCGTGTCCACTCTCGCCACCGTCCCAAGGAGGCAGTGCCGCAAAAATACTCCCGTATCGGATGGTAGGATCGGTCGTCCACGGCTTTCGCGACGGCGATGTCATAGTTTCGCGCCGAGAACGTGCCGTAGTTGTCATCCACATAGCAGATGAGCTGAGCATCGTCCGCATCCCGCCAGAACTTACCGGGATGTGCCCACGGACTTCCCCCTTGATCTCCATGCCGTCTGCCAGCTGATTAAAGACAATGTTTTTCATGTAAGGATCGTTTTGCATGATGGGCTTGATGTTGTAGAGGGAGTTCTCCAAGCTGTGTGGACTTTTTCTGCCGCACCAGCTTGTCCTTCCAATCGTCCTCCCTCGAAACTCCTCAGCCGCCCGTTCCCTGCTCGCCCTGAGTGCAAGGGGTACGTACTTTTTCATCCTTGGCGGCAAACTCAGCCATCTGAGTGAAATCGCCGTCAAAGAGATGTGTGCCTACGAGGTCGTATGCGTGCACAGCTTACTGTAGGCAGGATCGGAGGCATGGTGGCTGTAAGCGAATTTACGGTCATATATCATCACGCCGGGAATGCTCGCCGACTTCGTATAGCCCCACCGATTCTCGTCGGTGGTCGGCTCATACACATCGGAGAAAATGTCTGCATAGCTTCTTGATTGGATAGGCACGGCAGAACGTCCTACCATGCCTTCCCTTTTCCATCGGGTCAGCCTGCTTTTTTCCGCTCCCTTGCCACAGCTTCTTTTTCACGCGGCGCAGTCGGCGGGAGCTGCAGATCCTGCCAATCGGGGTGCGATGCCAAAAACGCATCGGGATCGAGCCAGTCGTCCTCATACCTGCGGCAGATGTATTCCCCGTCGGACGAACAAGTCGGCCAGTACATCAGCTGATTCACCTTGAACGAGCAGAGATCGACCGTGTCCATACCAATCTCGTCCGCAAGATAGCGGGCGATGGCATTGTATTCATCCGGGTGACGTCCGCGTCAGCGGGCACTGAGGATTCGCGCTCTTGGGGCTTTCCGGCGTATGAGCTGTGGGTGGTGTAGACGATGGTGCAATGTTTGAAGGCAAAATCATCGAAACAGCCCTGCTCCAGTCGGTCATAATCCAGCAATCATGGAGCGGTTGATGACCTCGGTCGCTTTCCGACGTGTCCCTTTCAGCGTTCCCGGCAAGAACTGCGCCCTTATCCTTCACAGCATCTTTCTCGCGTTTTTCATAGCATGATACTGTGCACTCGTTTCAGCGGTTCGGATGGGGCTCTGCAGTTTTTCCAAAGTTCTTCCATCGTCATTTTTCTCTTGCGTACCCAGACAAAGTGCCGAGCGACTGTTCCCAAAGGCAAAATGCTAATTCTCTCATACACGCACCTTCCTCACCCTCGGTGTCTGTCCGTATTCAAAGTCTGCCTGCCGTGCCAGCTTGAACGCCTGTACAGTGGCGCTGTCATCTCTGTCCATCGTATAATTGCTGTCATCTCCGAAAAGCTCAAATTTGCCCTGTTTGTTGATGCCGGGATGAGCAACGAAGCAATCTCCGTCGATGGTCTGAAAGTTGAAGGGATGCAGCCGCCAAAGCTGGGAAACCGTAATAGCCCCACTCTTGGCAGTAATATTCAATATCTCGATATCCTCTCGTCGGGGATTCCGGAACAACGAGGAGCGGGTGCTTGCCTCTGGCTGAACTGGTTGATTTTGGCGGCATCGGCTCTCACTCATCTTTCCCTTTACCTCCACATGGAGATCGCCGCCTACTCTTCCGTCAACATCGTGGAGCAGGAAGTCCGGCAAATAGCATTGACCATTATTGAGCACATACCCTCCGGCTCATACTCCCAACGAGACACCGCAGGCATCAAAGAACACTGCCCACCGCGCCTCCAAGCGTGAGCGGAAAAAGATAGCCCTTGTATTCTGTCTCCTATTACCTTCATGGCAAAAACCTCCTCACATTTTTGTTGTGAAATAGCGGATGTTCTTCTGCAGTCTCTCGGCATGAGGCAATCTCCATTGCCATGCCTCTCGGTGATCTTGTCTCCGAACACCCAGATTTTCGCCGCACAGCCGCAAAAGCTCGAAATTCATATCCATCGCTTTCTCCCGCTCATCTACCTCCGACACGAACTGCGGAAAGTACAAGTGCGGCGCAAGGGGAATGCGTCCTTTGCTCACCGAGAACTTGCAGTACTGCCGCCCGCATGACATTGACGCGGATTGTCCCGATAGGAGAGAGCAGATGTAAGGTGAACAGATTCTGTCGGAATACTGGTGAGAGCTGCGTGTGCTGTGGGGATCGGCATAGCCCTCGTGGTTTCTGCGCTCGATCATTTCGCGCACCTCATCTTCCTGCTGCATTCCGTGCAGCAGATCGCCGTATCAAAGAGAGATCGAACTCCGCATCGCCGAGAACTCGTTGAGATCAGCGGGCACTTCCGCTCCGCAAAGTGCGGACAGTGACAGAAGACATTCTCGTCGTTGATTTCCACCGTGACCTCCAGAGCGTCATTGATGTTTTCCTTAACATAGAACATAAAGGCTTTCCTCCTTCAAACTACCGGGCAGCATCGCCCTTCACTGAGTGAAGGACAGAAGATCGGATTCTTGGCGGATACAACCGCGAAAATTTTCTTTCCTTATAATCTCCAGAGCCAAAAATGGCTCTATCGCTAAAAACAACCGTTTCTCTCTCCTTTCAATAGCGAGAGGCAGAAACGGCAAAAATATTTAAATTTTATCCGCTGAAAACTCAGGTTTCTGTCCTTTCAATAGTGAAGGGGCGGGAAAGCCCTCGGAAAGAGAGGTACATCGAGATGGACACTCAAAACGAGACAAAACTGGCAGAGGTGCTGATCGCCATCAGCGTCATTGCTGGGCGACTTACCCGGACAAGCTGTCGGAAGGAGGGAGCGGATGGAAAACCTTGCAGCGAAGATTTGAAGCTCTGCGGCTCTCGGACGAAATCCATCATGGACATCGCTGATGAACTGGCAAAAGTCTGCAGATGGAAGAGCTCAAAGCCGCCCTCCCTCGAGGATGTTCGGCACAAGCTGATCCTTGCGGCGCAGGCGGGATCTCAGTGCAGAGGTCAAGGCGCTCATCACCAAATACGGAGCCGACCGCCTGTCGGAAATCGATGCATCCCACTTTAGGCAGCACTTCTCCAAGGAGGCTGAGCGTATCAGGGAGGCGAAAGTCGATGGCTAAACATTCCTGCTCTCGGCATCGGCGAGCCAACGTTGGATTGCTTGCCCGCCATCGGCAAGGCTCTGGAGGAATATGCAGACAAGCCCAGTGAATACGCGCAAGCGGAACCGACTGCCACGAACTTTGCGCCTACAAGGTGGAAAAAGTCTCTGGGCAGGAAGGTAATAAATCCCGCCAAGCAACCTCCTTCTACGACGAGGAGATGGATGAATGCTCCGATGGCTACCGAGAATTTCGTCATGGAGTGCGTAGCTAAGGTCAAGGAATCCTGTGCCGATCCGCTCGTCCTCGTGGAGCAACGACTGGACTACTCCCGCTATGTGGGCATCGAGGGAAGTTTCGGTACGGGAGACTGCGTGATTGTTGCCGACGGTATGCTGTATGTCATTGACTACAAGCACGGTCTCGGCGTACTTGTGTCCGCTGAGAAGAACAGCCAGCTTTGTTGCTACGCCCTCGGTGCAGTGGACTTGTTCGATGGAATCTACAACATCGAGCGCATCACTCGTCATCTACCAGCCTCGCCGGGCGAACATCAGCCTATACAAATGGAAAAGACGAATTGCTCACATGGGCAAATATCACCCTCGCTCCCTGCCGCCAAACTAGCGCAGGAAGGCAAAGGCGAATTCAAGGCGGGAGATCATTGCCAGTTTTGTAAGGCCAAGACGAACTGCCGAAACGCGCTGAATACAACCTGGAACTCTGCTAGTACGACTTCGAGATGCCTGCCACCTTGGAGGACAGCGAGATAGCCGCCATTCTGCCAGGATTGACGATTTGGCATCTTGGGCGAGCTGACGTCAAGGACTATGCCCTGCAAAAAGGCTCTCTCCGGCACCAAGTTTGAGGGTTTCAAGGTGGTAGAGGGACGCTCCAATAGGAAGTACACCACGAGAATACCGTCGCAAAGACCGTGCAGGATGCAGGCTTTGACCGCATCGAACAGAAACTCCTCGGCATCACCGCCATGAGCAAAACTCTTGGCAAAAAGAAGTTTGAGGAGCTTTTTAGGCGGTTGGTCTACAAGCCGGCCGGAAAGCCGGTGCTTGGTCCCAGACAGCGATAAACGTCCGGCGATGAGCTACAGCTACAGATGATTTCAAAGGAAATTTGAGGAGGAAACCACCATGGCAAAATTTGCAATCCCAACAAAAGTTATCACAGGCGTTAAGACTCATTGGAGCTACGCCAACGTCTGGGAGCCGAAGAGTATCAACGGCGGTGCTCCCAAGAGTATAGCGTGTCACTCATCATCCCCAAGAGCGACACGGTAACGGTTGGAAAAATCAAGGATGCTATCAAGGCTCGCCTACGAGGAAGGCCAGAGCAAGCTGAAAGGCAACAACAAGTCCGTCCCCGCCCTCTCGAGGCATCAAAATGCCTCTGCGCGATGGCGATCTTGAGCGTCCCGATGACGAAAACGTACAAGGACAGCTACTTCATCAACGCCAACAGTGCCACGGCTCCCGGCATCGTGGACGCAGCTCGCCAGCCGATTCGAACGCTCCGAGGTGTATTCCGGTGTTTTACGGCCGCGCAAGCATCAACTTCACGCCTTCAACAGCAATGGGAGACAGAGGGCATCGCTTGCGGACCCAACAACCTGCAGAAGATTTCCGATGGTGAGCCGCTGGGCGGCAAGACTCGCGCCGAGGACGATTTCGCCGACGAGGACGAGGAGTCCTCAGCTGATTAGGATTATGCTGCTGCCAAGGCAGCGTGGAGAAATCCTCGCTGCCTTTTGGCAAGAAAGGACGCGCAATGAATACACTCTCCATTGACGTAGAGACATTTTCCGATGTGGACATTTCCAAATGTGGCGCATACAAATATGCAGAATCGCCCAGCTTCGAGATACTGCTCTTTGCCTATGCAGCAGACGGCGGCGAGTGCAGGTCGTCGACCTTGCGGCTGGCGGAAGATTCCACAGGAGATTCTGGCGGCTCTGACCGATGATAATGTCATTAAATGGGCATTTAACGCCAACTTCGAGCGCGTGTGTCTGTCACGCTATCTTTCAGACGTGGGGCTTCTCCGGGAGGCCTTCCTCAGCCCCGAAAACTGGCGATGCACGATGGTTTGGGCGGCGTACATGGGTCTTCCCTCTCCCTTGCCGCCGTAGGCAGCGTTCTTGGACTTGAAGAACAGAAAATGTCCGAAGGAAAATCTCTCATCCGTTATTTCTGCACGCCCTGTACAGCCACCAAAACGAATGGCGGCAGAGTTCGCAATCTCCCCTGCCATGCCCCGGACAAGTGGGCAATATTCAAGGCGTACAACAAGCGCGATGTCAAGGTTGAGATGGCAATCCAGCATCGGCTCGCCAGTTCCCCCGTCCCGAACTTCCTTTGGGATGAATATCATCTCGACCAAGCAATCAACGATCGTGGCATCCGCATTGATATGGCGTTCGTGGATAACGCCATCGCTATCGATGCCTGATCTCGTGATGAGTTGTCCGGGCGAATGAAACAACTCACAGGTCTGGACAATCCCAACTCTGTGCAGCAAATGAAAGGATGGCTATTCTCAGCATGGTGTGGAGACGGATTCTCTCGACAAAATGGCTGTGCTTGAACTTCTGGAAAGAATGCGCCGTCGGAACTTGCCGAGGTTCTGTCCCTGCGGCAGCGAGCTTTGCCAGCGTCCTCCGAAGAAATACATTGCCATGAAGAATGTCTCCCTGTGCGGATCATCGCGCCAGAGGGACATTCAGATTTTACGGCGCGAACCGTACGGGGAGATTTTTCCGGCAAGAACATCCAGCTCCAAAAATCTTCCTCAAAATTACATGGAGCATTTGGAAGATGTCCGCACGCTTGTCCGACGAGGCGATTTCGAATCCCTCAACGTCCTCTCACGACTCTGTTCCCAATGTTTTGTCTCAGCTGATTCGCACAGCCTTTATCCCCAAGGAGGGCAGAAAATTCATTGTTGCGGACTTCTCTGCCATCGAAGCTACGGGGTGCTGTCATGGCTTTGACGAGGAGCGATGGCGCATGGATGTATTCGCTGATGACGGCGACATCTACTGTGCCACAGCGAGCAGGATGTTCCACTGCAACGTGGTCAAGCGCATGGAGAATGGGCATCTCAGGCAGAAGGGGAAGCAGGCAGAACTGGCCTGTATCGCCGAGGGACAGCTTGTCTTTACGAATGAAGGACTCTGTTCCTATTGAGCGCGTTCGCACGGAGCATTTGCTCTGGGACGGAGAAAGCTGGGTCAGCCATGACGGCGTCATATCTAGGGCGAACGAGAGGTAATTACCTATGAAGGACTTACAGCAACCCCAGTATCTCGTCTGGGTCGAGGGGCAATCGCAGACCGATACAGTTTGAGATGCTGCCTCCTGCAGCGCACATCTCGTACAAACAGGGAGATGGTGGGACGGCACCAGTTGGGTGAGAATCATCAGCCCGGAAAAAGAGATGGAATGCGGCAATGAATCATTGCTACGTTTCTGACAAAATGTACGGGATGCGGTGCAATCCAGTGGCAGTACTTGGACAATCTTCGAAGTGGGAAATCGAAGGGACTGCCAGAGCTGTTCGCAGCCGAGACAGATTCCCATCTTGGCTGGACAGACGACTCACAGCAGCAAAAAACAACGCTGCGAGAACCCAAACGACAGGGCGTATCCTCTCGTATGGAGGGCGAGGGATCAAATTCGACTTTCCGAGCGTGACGGAGGCGGGGCTGTATCTCATGAAAATATCGGTCGCCCTCACGGTCGATGGAACTGGATCGCATCGATACGAACGGAAATTACACCAAAGGGAATCTACGCTTTGTACCCAGAGCGCAAAAATCAGCAAACCGCAGAATTACAGTTTTGTCGGAGTTCCGTCAGAGTATTGGCCTTACTGTCGCGCTGCTGGTAACGAGGAAACTTTCCGGAGGAATGAGCCGTGCCGAGATTATCAAAGCTGCGGAGACGGCTATCAGCGAGAAAAGGAAGAACTGGCGTATCATCAGCGCACGGCTCGACTTTCTATGACATCCGAAATGCCGGAAAGCATCACCGTTTTACCGTATCGGGAAAATTAGTCCACAACTGCGGCTACGGTGGCTCCGTTGGTGCGCTGAAGGCGTTCAGCATTGGAGTCCGGATGAAGGAAGAGGAGCTGAAAGCCGCTCGTGGACGCTTGGCGTGCAGCAAATCCGAACATTGTGGATTTCTGCGGGCGGTGGATCGAGCCGCAAAGGATTGTATCAAGGAACGAAGCAAGAAAGTTACGCACGGCATCCAGTTCATCTATCAGCGGTGGCATGATGTTCATTCCAGCCTCGAGCGGCGCAGACTCTCCCATATAAACCGCGCATCGGAGAGAATCAGTTCGGTGGCGAATCCATTACCTACATGGGACTCTGACCTCTCGAAAAGAGTGGACACGCATCGAATCGCCATCTGAAACTCGTCGAAAACATCACCCAAGCCATCAGCCGCGACATCCTCTGCTATGCCATGCAGACGTCGCGGGAACATGGAGATCGTCGCTCACGTCCATGATGAAATCATCATCGAATGCGATGAACGCACCTCACTATCTGCCGTTTGTGAGCAGATGGTGAGAACCCGCCTTGGGCAGAGGGGCTTCGCCCACGCCGACGGTTTCGAGTGCGCATTCTATCAGAGATTGAAAAGGGCATCCCGTCAAAGCGATAGGATGCCCCTCTTTATTCTGTTTACCCTCATGTCCGGTGCAATCAAGGCGCGGATCGCCCTTGATTTTCGTCCGATACCGTCCGCTGCTTCATACCCAACTTGTCGGCAATTGCCTGCCAGGTATTGTCGTCGAGCAGCTTGAAAACTCTCACCGTGCTTGGGACTGGAGCGTAGCCGCCTTTTCAATTAATGCGTCCAGCAAAATCTCTGTCCAGCACTTCATCCTCCATCCTTTGTTACCAAAGGGCTGTCAATCGACCTCTTTCCACAGGAATCACTGAACTCGCCACGATGGGCTTCTCAAGGTTTTTCCGCAATGTATTCCGTAGAAGCGAGCAGTTTTTCTCCTTGATGATGTCGCCGTTCAAGAATCCCGGGCATTGGTCGCAGTTCTTTTCGCAACGGATGAGCCGCCCGTTTTGGGGCTTTCTGACTCATGCAACGGCGCTCAGCGCCTCCTGCTGCATTTCCCGACGCACTCCGTTCCAATATCCCGATTGGAGCCGAGTACCGCTGCGTTTTGTAGCACCTATACGCCTTTTGCCCTTGCCCCTTGGCATAGTGCACGGCCTGTACATTACAACATTGGCAGGGTCGAAGCCACAGAGCGACTCGAAGCCCGGCTCCATAATAACAAAAAGGTTCTCGGTTTTACTCTGATTTGCCATTGGACTTGTTCTCCTCTGAATGAGGACAAGTCCACCAGAGGTATTTTGTTGGCCATCATGAACGAATCCTCATTTCTGATGACCAACCACCCCAGTAGGTTGGCGTTGACTAATATTTTGCCGCCTCTCCGCTCTGGGCACCCTCTCCGGAAAGGTGAGCATTGAGGTGGCGAATCTCACAGAAATTTCACTCACTGTGTGGGCAAAATGTAAATCTGTGATATAATGATTAAGTACGGTTTGTTATGAAACAAAATGATTGCTTCTAACCGTACCTCTTGACTTCGAGATTATTGTTAATTAGCTAATTGCAATCCCCTAAAGGTGTTAATCCAGTTAATTGAGTTAATTTCGACAATCAATGATAAAGAGGTACGGATATGATTCCATATTTGTGTGGCGGCACATTTCGCCCAGATTTTTGCGGGCGATGGAGCGCACCTACTACTTCTACCGACCATCTGGAATGGGCAAAAGAAAGCCTCCCTGAACGAGAAATATTCAGGAGGCTGTTGCTCTCATATACAGGCTTGTTGAATTTCCTGCCGATGCCGGAGGCAGCATCAAAACATACACCAGCCAGTTCAAGTGTGTCAGAACCTCTTAGCTTCCTTTACGGGTTTCGCCGACAACGATTTCGCATGAAATTTGACCGAGACGTACGGAGCGAGCGTTCAAGGCTCTCTATATGATGTCCAATTTTGTTTCAGAATGCATCGATATTCCCAAAAACGGAGGAGCAATTGGTGCGTTGTCTCCTCGGCATGATTAAGGATGACGGCACCATAAAATCAACAGATGAATTCTATATTTTTGCCGGACGGAAGCCCGATCTCAAAGAAGGATATTGACGCACGGACCAAAATCTACATTGAGCCCATTCCTCCTCGGCGTGTGGCACTACGTTATCATGAACCGTGCTGAGAGAAACGAGCTGGGAGCGGAAACATATCAATCGTGGTATCCTAAACGTAACGATTACAGAGGGACTGTTGGGGGTGACATAACGATGTCTATAGATGTAAAATCGGCAAAATTCGAAGAGCCCATCGAGACCGAAACTGACGGGATATTCGACTCACAGGAATTTACCGCTCATGCGTTGAGTCACAAGAACCAACAATCAATAACTACTACGACATTAAGATAAAAACAACATCCAAGGAAATACGATTCAAAAATCTGACGCTGTCATAGGAGGAACTTGAAATTGGCAAATGAACTACAAACCGCTCTTCCTCCGCTTTGAATACGTACGTGCCGGATGGTCAAAAGAATGTTGCTATAGGAATCAACAACCTTGTTACCAATAATAAAATCGACCATCTGCACCTGAACATCCCATTGTCTGATGTGCCACCACCCTTCTTACATCCCGATGCAAGGAATAAATTTTAACCGCAGTCATTACAACCCTATTCGTATGGGGCGCAGATTTGGAGATTGAACACCTCACTTCAAGGTGAATTCTTGACAGAGCCTTGACGGAGTTTATGGACAGCGATGTAAAAGAAATGTTTTCGACCTTGAAGGATGACTTGACGCTGCAGAAGGTGCTTTCCTTTCCGTGCCTGTTTGCCAACGAGAACAGGCACAGCGACGAGCAGATGCGGATCAGACTGTCGGCTTTGGCTGTATTAAACAAATCAAGGTTCGAGAAACGGCGTGATGATCTATCCTCACGTCATTTGTCGCCTTCCGCAAAGCAGAGAATAAACGAAGCGTTATTTGAGTTGGATTTATATGGAAACTCCTCTTATAACGAATTCAATCGTTCTCATTGGAGCATAAAGAAAATAGGTTTATTTAGCTGAACTTGTTGATATGGGATTCCCACTATTATAGAGGCAACCAATGGAAAAGATACGCACAACTTGAAAATGGGTAAACTTGAAGATGTAGCGAATATCTCAGCGTTAGCAAGGATACAGTCAGAGCATGGATAAGGGAAATAAGATACCGTTTTATAAAAGCGGGAAAAACGCTATAAGTTTAAAATATCTGAGTGGACGATTATGTAAGGAATGGAAAGATATCCGAATAGGAGTACACATCATGGATGAAAAATCGCAGGTTGTCCAAAAAGATCACCCTAAACACCAATACCTATCAGAACAGGAGCATAGAGCCACACTTATCAACTTCTTCTTCGGTAAGAACGGTGCGGGAAATCAACCATTGCTCAGTGCTTCAAGGGAAAAAGAGAAGGACTTTTTCCCGATGTATCTGCCTATGAGGTGTTGGTGTATAATCAGAGACTTCATTCGTGAGAATTTGCAGGAAGACAGATCCATGCTCGGGTGTATTCAGCATGAATGCCGAGGATATTGAAAAGCAAAACCAAATTTCTGCCAAACAGGAAGAACTCCGATAAACTCCGGGAACAGTACACTACCAAAAAGAACACCAAAGAAGAGAAAGAAAATTTTGCCTTACTTCGTTGCCGGAGCGATTTGGAGGGCAGTTTCTGAAACTCACGGCCACCCAAGAGCGGATTTTTCCCAAGGCTGTCAAAGCAAGATTTTCCAATCGCATTACAAAAGCAACTGTATGTGACCAACTGCTAACAAATATCACAGCCAAAGGAAACGAATCTCAACGAGCTTCATCGTCTTTGCACGATATTGCTTTCGGGAAGCGACTCCACTACCTATACGGAATTAAAAGCCCCAGCTGCTCGCTGAGGACAAGATTGACGGTTTTGACTTGCTGAATGAGAAAATTATCAGCAGTTCCGACAAAGAATATGCCAAATTCATCCAAAGAATCGGTGCTACTGACTGGCTTAGACGCAGTCATGATACCTATGCTCATAAAACGGACGGGAAATGCCCATATTGTATGAAAAAGCTCGATGATGATTTTGAAGAGCAATTTTCTGCCTGCTTTGACGAACATTATCGGCGGGATATACAGAAACTTCAAGGCTTCATATCGGAATACGAGCAGAAAAACTACGGCACTCATTACCCTGCTGCAAAATAACAAACTCAGTGCATTTCCTCAAATCGACTTCTCGGCATATGTTGATAAAAGTTGGTGCGCTGGCAACTACCATCAAGTTAAATAAGGAACACTTGGCAGATAAAGGCAGAAACGCCGGGTGCTGTCGACACATAGAGCCACTTGATGACAAAAATAACAGAGATAGCTGCGTTGATTGATGGATTTAACCAAGACATCAAATCTTACAACGAAATTGTAAAATCCTGTGCAACCAAACAGACCGAATGCGTGACTCGCCGTATGGCGTACATGGCCTTCTTGGTAAAATCTGCCAAGACAGACTACACAAAGAAGATGCACGCCAATAAAACGCAAAACAGACGTTTGAATGCTGAATTAAAACGCTTACTGATAAAGGGAAAGCCCTCAGTGGCGAAAGCAGCCAACCTTGCCAAGGAAATCAAGGAATAGATTCCACCATGCTCGCCATAAACAAAACTTTGTCCGACTCGGGCTGAGGCTTCCATCTTAGGAAGAAGGGCAACAAGGATGAGGATAAGGCAGGTATGTCATCGTCCGCGATGACAACTCGCTCATGGCTTGAGTGAGGCGAGAAAAACTTTGTTGCCTTTCTGTATTTCTATCACAAGGTATGGGGAAGAGAATCCATGATGCCGTTTTTCAAAAGACAGGATCGTGGTCGTCGACGACCCTGTGTCCAGTATGGACAGCAGCTCGCTTTTTCATCGTCAGCACTATTATCCGTGAGTTGATCGGCATTTGTTACAACAATGGATATCCGGCAAGAGCGGATGCCAAACGATTTATCAGGCAAATGTTCATTCTGACTCACAACGCCTATTTCCTGCACGGATTTCTATGATAGAATAAAGCAATGGGAATGTGTGAATTTCATCTTGTAAAAAGACCAATAACATCTCTGAAGTTCTCTCGTCGCACCAAGCACTAATCCACACTCTAAAAGAACCAACCATCCCCCATAATTACAATCCTGTCCAAAACTCCTATGCGGCACTTTTGGCATGAATATGGCGAGGTAAAGTCTGCCATTGCCTTAAAACGGGTTATGCGGCACATACTGGATTATTGATTTCCTGCAACTCAGCGGCTTCGAGGCATACTCTCCGCGAGACGCATCTTCAAGGACGAAACCGTATTCAACGATGCTGACGGGAAAGCAGAGATGAAGAACTTGTCCAATCCATCAATGTCGTTATTACAATATGTCGGCTCTGACACACAGGATTTAATGCGGATTCGACTACGTGGAAGATACCGAAGATATTCAAAGCCTCAAGTCTACCTTTGAGAAAGTGTTTGAGATTATGGGACAAGATCAACACTACCGCGATGATGATGGGAACACAAGGCGTAGCAGGAACTCACGACATTGTAGCACGATTTTCGAATGAGGAGATACGCTCCATTGGCATATCGATATAGCTATGCTGTCAGCAATTCTCCGCAACAGTATTTCTGTAGAATTAGTAAAAGCTACCTCAAGGAAATTTGGTTAATTGCTATTCAACAGCAGAATTTGAGATCCCATTTTGGCACCTCAAGAGAGATAAAAGTAATAGTGAATGAAATTCAGCCTGTGTCCATCTCCGCCGACCGGGACACTCCAAATATCAGCCGACTTATTTACACCATACGCAATCAACAGGTAATGCTCGCCAGCGACCTTGCTATGCTACCAAGTGGAGACACGAGTCCTGAATCAGGCTGTGAAGAGGAATCAAAAAGATTTCCCGAAAGATACTGTTTCCCAGTTAACCAAAGAGAAGTGGAAAACTTGACATCACAAATTGTGATGTCGAGTTCCTCACATGGCGGACGGCGCATTCCTCCTTACGCCTTTTACCGAACAGGGGCATAGCTATGTTGTCGGCAGTCTCTCACGCAGCGATGTTGCCGGTGATGTCAGCATCCGTATCATGGATGCTTTCGTAGAGATGCGGCATTTTTATCTCGGGCAACGCTCACCTTTTCGAGCGAATAGAGCGTGTGGAGTTAAACAGCTCACCTATCAAAAAGAAGCCGATGAAAAATTCGAGCAGATATTTGATTTCACACACACTCATACAGAGTCCAGCCATAAAGATATTCTTCAACGGACAAATTTACTGATGCCTTCCAGCTTGTTGGCGAGCTTGATTCAAAAGGCTACCAAGGACATCATTCTCATTGACGGCTGTGTGGATATAGGAACGCTCAATCTGTTGGCACAAGCTAATGTTTCCGTGGAAATCCACACATTCAGCAATACGAGATTGACGGCAGCAGATGTTACGACCTTCAACGGTCAATATCCAACGCTTACCATCAATCGCACCAATGCCTTTCACGACCGCTTCCTGATTCTTGACCACCAAGAGGTATATCACATCGGCGCATCGCTCAAAGATGCCGGAAAGAAATGTTTTGCCATCACGCTTTTTGCAAGATGAGGCTCTCCTACAGGAACTTCTGGCACATTTGTGAAAAAGACATCCACAGCCCGGTGAGGCGACAATGCAGCAAAAATCATCGAAACCATAAAGAAAGCAGAGACTTTAAAACCAAACGGCGTGCAGACGAAAGCTCCACGCCGTTTTTGAGATGTGATTCTATGGGTAAATTGTTATCCATAAATCGTGCTATAATTTCCCAAGAAATAAAAATCTGTGAAGAAACTTCTATGTACTCACTCCTACAGCTTCTTTAGATTCCCGCTTCCAATTCGTGTGATTCAATAAAGCATTAAGCAGAATCTCGTTCATCATTACATTGTATCGTTATCGACGTTACTTCGTTCATCGCGGCTACCAAAATGATACTAGAGGGAAAACGTCAGCGTTGCATCTCGCACGCGACACCGTAATCTGGCGATCCTCAATCGGTTCTGCGCAGTACCTCAGCGTCTTCTTGCTGAACCCGGCAGCTCCATCCAGAAAGAGTACGCCGTGATGCGAGTGTCACCCTCGCCCGGACGCGGGATGCTGCCGCCGCCGATCATCGCCACCGTCGAGGATGTATGGTGCGGATCTGCGGAAGGGGCGCGTGGTCACAAGCCCCGTATCCTCGCCGAGCAGCCCGAGATGCTGTAAATCTTCGTGATCTCGATGGCTTCTTCCTTCGTCAGCTCCGGCAGAATCGAACTCATCCGACGTGCCAGCATCGTCTTGCCCGAACCGGGCACACCGACCATCAGAACATTATGCCCTCCGCCGCCGCAATTTCAAGCGCACGTTTCGCCTGATACTGTCCCTGCACATCCGCAAAGTCATCGGTAAAGGCTGCATCCTTTTTCTGCTCTGTCGAGTGTGTGGCACAGCAGGAGTCAACTCTCCGTGCCCGTCAGATGACGCACAAGCTGCGCCAGATTCTCAACCGCATAGACCTTCAGTCCGTCAATCAGAAGTGCCTCGTCTGCATTGGACGGCGCAACATAGAACTCCGTCAGACCCATGCTCCCGCGCCGTAATCGCCATCGGGAGAATGCCGCTGATCGGACGGCAGTTTCCATCGAGAGAAAGTTCCGCAGAAAGAGTGCATTCTGCACCGCTGCCTCCGGAACCATACCGTAGGATGCAAGGAGTCCGACGGCTATCGGCGAATCAAGCCTGGAACTGTCCTTTTCGCACATCGGCGGGTGCAAGATTCACCGTCACCCGCTCTTGCGTAGCTGAATGCCCGAGTTGCGGATTGCAGTGCGCACGCTCCTTCGACTCCTTCACCGACGTATCAGGGAAGCCCCACCAGTTCAAAGCCCGGCATGCCCCGGCGATACATCCACCTCAACGTCGATAATCCGTCCATCAATCCCGAGGGTCGTCGCACCATAGGTCTTTGCAAACAACGGCCTTCCCTCCTACGTTTCAAATATAAGAAAATTATAACACAAGAGGGGGAAGATGGCTAATGATTCTTTGCAAAGAAAAGAGATTCCAAACGCTGGGTATGGCGATGGAATCTCTCGTGTGAAAAAATGTGTCGTTCATCCTTTCAACAGGAATAGTTTTTCACAGCAAACGTCCTCTCTACCTTTTGTAAGTTGCCGTATCTTGTGCAGGAACATCGGAAACACCCGTAGAGCGGCTGAGTATGGAGTAATAATGAACAAGGCGGAAGGATAGTCATATCACCGTCTCCGCCGCCCCTATTTTTGGACTCTTTATTAGACAGGGTAAACTACTTTTTACAACGGAATTGTATTATCTTTAGTTGGTCACATCCTATCTACAGTAACAGGTGTCCAGTTTCCCTTTCATAGTAACACAAAGGTCTTTTTGTTGCTTTAGGAATCGCTACTGCTTATTCCGCTCTCCCACATCTGACAGGGGCTTAATGATTGGTAGAATAAATCAGCACAATGACTGTGCAACGAAGGAATTTCATAGTATCAACGCCTATTCGCATCCCATTAAAACTTTCTGCCAAACATATACCTCAACATACATTTACTTTTCTTCTATCGTATAACCGCCTCGCTTAAGAACATTGAAATATACTAATAAATGTAAATGTGAAAAACCTCCTTTCCTTCATTCCAAACAATTTCCTGCGTGAGAAACTCGATTTCTCATTTCAATAAATTTTCTTATCATTGATTTCATCTCATCAATCGTATACGATTTTGTTATTCCATATTCTACATGCATCGATGGTTCAGATATAGGTTTCATCGGTAGAAAAATTCATCAATAGAGCATTTATTTTTCTCTTTTTAAGGATGGCTGTAAGTTCGGCAACTTCCGTTAACCAGATTTATGGCTTTTATTCTTCACTTGGTCAGAATGGTTGCTGTTTTTATAACATTCTGTCAATTCTTTTGCCAATTCTTTTCCCTCAGTTTTTCATACCTTCCATCAGTTCATTTTTGAAAGCTCATATTCTTGTTCCAAGGCCACGCAAATATCAGAGTACATCTGTGTAGAGAATATATCCAATATGTTTTATTTCTTTTAGTAAGAAACTGGAGATACGGGCGTGTTGCATCTTCATTTATTAATTTAAACAGTTTTCGAAAATTTCTCGTTTAACTAAGTCAAACCGAATCACCTGCATAATATTCAAAGAATTTTTCAGCATAATCATCGAATCCATCCTCGATCCTTGTCAGTATTGTATCAAACCCACCCATTAAATTTTTCTTGTATAATCTATTTCGAATCCGACATTCAATTGTCCAGCGCAAAATTGAAGAAAATTCAATGCATAATTATAGTATATATGAATTTTCTGTATATTCTGTGCTTCTGAAAAATCAAAACTGAAGTATCGGAATGTATACCATTTCTCAAATCAGGAACTTTGCCTGTATCAACGGAGAAATCATCTGTACTGATTGTATAGTTATTTCAAGATATACTCCACCTATGCCGACAGGAAAAGTTTTTGTATCCTGACTGCAAAAATTTTATAGTTTTTCTGGATCAACATCTCATCAACGATTTTTTCCCTGTCATGTGAAGAATATCTAGAATTCCTCCACGGAATTCTATTGCATCAAATGAACTTAAGTCCATTTCAATAGGTGATGTACTTTTCAACAAAATAGGCATGAAATTGTGCTGTTCCAAGGTTTCTAGGTGCAGAGATGTGCACAGAAAAATCATTAGGATGATAAAACGCAACATCAGACAGCCATCCTCTGCAACACCATATAGCCACATATCCTTCTCGTCTTTCGGTGTAGCATCAGAATCTGTGATGCATAGATTGCTTTTTGGGATTCTAAAGCATGGTAGTATAACAGTCACCAAATCTTATCTACATGAAAAAGGCTTGGTGCATTTTTCCTGGTCTTTTTATATTCAACTTTCCACTAAAAATTTGGTGCCACTCTCTCTTCATAAAAACCAACTCCTTCATATTCAAATGCATTCTATGCTCCGCATCAGTTGTAATACAGTATCGAGTTCTTTAATACCCATTACTTACTTAGACTTCACAGATAAACAATCTGCTGTAACCGTTGAAAATATCTCATCTTCTTGACCAATATAACAGCACAAAGCAACATCCATTTAGTATAATTTAAGTCCCCAAAAACATACAATGGAGACTCATTCCATAACCAGTATAGCATATTTTTGATGTGCGAAGTTTGAGTAATTATCCATCGACACCAATCTCAATCCCTCCCTTGAAAACAACGACTACAGTGCCGTCCTCTTTGACCACAATGTGATCGAGTAGTCCTACCTATAGCTCCTCAAATCAAACTCAACCTGCTCCTCGTTGATACCACATACCACTTGAATCATGGTCTCCAAGGTCTTTCTCTTGCTCTCCCTCTCGGCGATTTGGTCGTCCAATTTTCAAAATTTCCTGCTTTTTCCACATAGAGTCCGCGAATCTCATTTTCCTGTTTCAGATACGCCGTCTGATCCCTGTCACCCGCATTCTCCCTGAATCAGTATTTCGATCCGTTCTGCAAAACACAAAGTTCCTGCTCTACTCTGTGCGTTCCTCCGTCAGCTCTACTGTTTGGCAAACGTCGTCAATCAGGGATTGAGTTCCACAATCACCTTCTCTTTGACCTCCACGTGGAGTTCAGTGCCTTGACGAAAATCTGTTTGATCTCCTCCCTCCGTCAGGTGCCCTCGTTCTGCACGGCTTGCCCTTTGGGGAATATTTCTTGTTGCAGCGATAGATGACTCTGCGGTATTTATCCGTCGAGATGCCAGACCTTCGCCCCGTACCATCTGCCGCACAGTCACATTTGATTTTTGTTCGCGAAGATGCTCACACCGCTGTGCTTGCCGTTCTGCTCTCTACGCTTTATCTCCGGATTGCAGCAAAGTCGAACAAGTCCGGCGGGATAATCGCCTCGTGGTGCTCCTCCACATAATACTGCGGAATCTCGCCCGTATTCTTCCGTCGCGTCTTGTCGAGGAAGTCTGCCGTATATTCCTTCTGGATCAGCGCATCGCCACGGTACTTCTCGTTTGTGAGGATGGAGCGCACCGTGGAAATGTACCATCTATCTTTTTCCAGACGGAGATTTGATGCCGTGCTTCTCCAGTTCCTTGGTAATGGCGTAGAGGATCGCCCGCCAAGGAAGAGTTTGTAGATGAGCTTCACCACTTTCGCCTGTTCCTCGTTGATTTTTGAAATCCTTGTCATAGCCGAGGAATGCACTGCAGCCCACACTGGTCTTGCCCTCGGCGAACTGCTTGCGCTTTCCCCATGTGGTGTTCTCCGAGATGCTCGGGCTTTCCTCCTGAGCGAGGCTCGACATAATCGTTATAAGGAGTTCCGTCTTACCCTAATTTTGATACAATCAACGATGCACCCCATACCCGTTTAACGATGCACCCCTTGCACACCCCCTGCCTATCGTTAAGCGAGTATGCACTAGTCAACAAAAACTGGACACAAAAACCTAAAAATTAGTCATTAGAATTGAGATACTGTACATAATCATCGAAGATGTGATACACAGAATATCCATGACCTCCATTCAAAAGGAAACGTATCAAGGAGCCGCACCTTCGTGCTTTTGGCGCGAACTGCTCCCGATACTGCTTCGGAGTAAGGTATCCAAGGGCATATGCAGGGGCGCTCCTCGTTGAAGAAGCGGATGTAGTCGGATACCTGAGCGAGGGACATTCTCCGGCGACGTAATATGGAAATCTGTAAAGAGTTCGGCCTTGATCCAACCATTAATCGCCTCCATCGCGGCATTGTCTGTCGGTGTGCCGGCTCTGGACGATTGACCTGACAATGTTGTACATGGGCAGGAGTTCGTTGTAGCTCTTGGAGGCGCAAACAGAGCCTTGATCGCTGTGCAGGATGAGCTTCTGATTCGGATACTGCTTCTTGAACGCAAGCACGTCCTGCAAAGCCGTCGAGGTAGGTCATACGATCGCCGCGCTTGGATGAGAGCGCATGGACGTAGAGCTCGTCATTCCACAAATCCATATATAGTGTGAGCTCGTAGTATGTGCGCTCCACATAAAAGGCGGTCATATCACTCACCACCATTCCATGGGGCCTGGTAATGCTCACTCCTGCAAGCAGCAGGTTCGGATAGGTTCTGGACGGATCGCGCCGCCTTCTTGTGCTGTAGTGTTTGCAAGGCTCTTGATCCCTGCGATCTTATAGCATTTATGGGCATAGGGATCGGAAAATACGATTCCCTTTGTCCAATCGTATCTTTGGCGATTCAGGCCAGCGGTAGCCATGGGAGGAAAAGCGCCCATGGTATTCCTGAAAACAATCCGATGCTCTGCACAAGCCGCTTCTTCTGTTCGGTGGATGTTCCACGCTCTTCTTCCAGTTGTGAAGCTGCTGCGTGGGATTCCGGTCTTTTGCACAGAGCAGCCGGATGGGGAACTGTCCGGAAAAGCTCCATGATTACTCAGTATTCTTCCTGCTGATAGGGAATGAACGTCTTTTCCGCACCAACTCCTTCCACCAGATAACTTTTTAAGCGTGCCCTCTGTGATCTTTTTGCCACAAGGAGGGCATCGATGAGTTCTTCTTCGTCATGACTGGAGATCTTCTAGGCCGGTGGGAACGGGGTATGATTTGGTCTTGGCAAGACCCACAGCTGCACCACCCCTTTCGGTGGGAGCTGGTTGGCATCCCGGTAGTGGCGCATATAATCCCGTGCGGTCTGCTCAGCTGATCCCGCATTCTTCTGCTGCCTCATATCCGTGAGCTCGCCGCCGTAGATCCGACGGCCTATGTCCAAACGTTGCTCCTTTGGTGTACTTCACGTGGCAACCTCCCTGTCTGCATTGGGAGATAGGCTGTCCGCTGCCTGTCATCCTGTGTACAGGATACTGCAAGCAGTGTCCATTTTCTACCCCTCTGTGTCCAGTTTTAGTTTACCACTTCACCCGGATGCGCCGCCCGCCGCGATTTGTACCGTCACGCGCCATCTTCTCGCCCCCTTCCTTAATACCCCGTTTGAACCGACGTTTTTGTGTACGCCCCTCCCCGGCTCAGTAACGGCGCGGTTTTTAGAGATTTGACCGCCCCTCCCCACTTATAGTCAAACATTTTTGCTTTACATCGTAAATCAAACAAGCTATACTTTTTCTAAAAGAAAGGAGTGCGGTCGTCATGTCAACTGTCCCTACTCAAATCAGGATTGACCGAGACATAAAAGAACAGGCCGGCGCTTTGTTTTCCGGACTTGGTCTGGATATGTCCGGTGCCGTTAATATGTTTCTGCATCAGTGTGTCCTTCGCGGCGGTATCCCGTTTTCTATCGAAATGCCCCGTTATAAGCAGAGCACCTTAGCCACGATGGAAGAAGCAAGAAGAATCTCTGCGATCCGAACGTCCCTAGCTATGACAACATGGACGACTTGAAGAGGGCATTGGAAGAATGATCTATCACATCAAGTTCACCATCGCTTATAAGAAAAAGTTACAAGCGTGCCAAGAAACGCGGCTTGAACCTCAAGCTGCTGGATGATGTTGTCGATGAGTTAGGGAAAGGGCGCAAACTCGATGCCAAGTACCGCGACCACGAACTCATGGGAATTGGGCGGGCTTTTCGCGAGTGTCATATTCAACCGGATTGGCTGCTCGTATACCTCGTGGAAAATGACATTCTGACCTTAACTCTTGTCGAAACCGGAACTCATGCAGATATATTCGATGAATAAGCTGTTCATTTTAGGACAGCTTTTTTCTTTGATGAATCCGCTCATGGCAGGATACGCAGAGCGACATCAAATTGCTCTCGTCATGCGATGCCGCCGTCGGCGAGAGGTCGAATGTGATGCACAAGCGTCGCGAGGACGTACCTCGCCCTACTCCTTGCAGCACTCGCAAAGTGGATGCGCTGCCAAATAGCGGTCACGAATCCTGCGCCATACGCCGCCATACCTCTCGTGCTGATCGTACCCACGCGTGGAAAGTGGTCGTAGTGTCGCCGCATGACTCTTCTCGTGCTCCTCGCAGTAGCAGCTCTTTCGATCCGGTAAGGTTCGGACAGCCTGTCATGCGGCAGGGTCGCTTCGGCTTTCTCGGGCATCGCGCACTCCTCGTGGCATCAAAAGCCCTCGCAGAGAATTGCTTCTCCGAGAAGGCTGATTCCATATCCTATTCTTGCTGAGTGTATCATATCACTGTCAACCTATGAACGCAACGTGAACCTTTGTGAACTTATGTGAACTCAGATGCACTTTTGCTGTCTCAAAAATTTTTTCAACATCATCCAAAGCCTTGGCATGAATCTTATGCACCCATCGAATGCTGACGCTCATATCCGCTGCAATATCTTTCACATGATTTTGAAGCTGTGGTAGCGACGACTCTAGCACCATCTGAGGCGTTTTCATCCGCGACCTGCCAGATTGTATTCGCGATCTCGAGTTTCAAACTGACCAGACGGTCGATGTCCTCATTGATCTCATCTTCCGTGTCAGTCCAGCCGCGCAATGATGGTTTCCATCCGCTGATTGTTCTGACTCGGATTCTCGGCATGTCGCTGATGAGCGGCGCTCACATTTGTTGCCATGTCACGCGACCACGCGATACAGGGGCGACCTTATCATTGATGCGTCGGTCAATGTTCCATGCCTGACTGAGATATTCTTTTTGCTGTCATGCAAATTCCCCCCAACTGTTGGAAAGACCCAGCTCACCATCGAGACTGGTCAACTGTCCGAACCATGCAGAATGGAAGAACCGCTCCGTCTCAGAGCGCATCGCTGCCGCCGCAACATTCTCTGTATCTTTGGCAAGAGCCGTCCGCGCCCACCGATAATCCTTGCCGCCTGTTCGACGATGGCGTTTGCCAGAATCTCATGTTCAGCGATGTTACCTCCGCTTTGACGGCTTCAATCAGTGCTGCCTGTGTCTTGTCCTTCCGTTTCAAGGCACGGAGGATTCTTCTCGTCAATCGTGCCTCGGCAATGATGTGCTACACCACCACAGTGTTTGCACTCTGTCCCTGCCGATAGAGCCGTGCCACGGTCTGCTGATAGAGTTCCAAACTCCATGTGATGCCGAAACCCACACAAGGTCGAGCCGCCGCTCTGAAGGTTCAGCTCCGTGTCCCGCACTTGCAGGATGGATAAGTGCGACGGGGATTTCGCCGCGATTCCAACGGGCGATGGCATCATCTGTATCGAGTCGGACACATGGCAGACGCTTTTCGATGCGATCTGCATCATAGCCGAAACCAGTACGCCACGAGGAGCGGCTTTGCCGTTCATGCTCTCTACGATGTCCTCCAAGGCATCAAGTTTGCGGTCATGGATATGCAGGGTAGTTCCATCGTCCGTATAGACTGCACCGTTTGCCATCTGGGCGAGTTTCCCGGACAGGACACCAGCGTTTGCCGCCGTCACCTCATCGCCCTTCATCTGCAAAACCAACTGCTCGCACATCTCGGCATACATTTTTCTTCTCTTCCTCATCCATGCGGACGCTGTATTCGCTCTCAATCAGCCTCGGGCATCCTCAGATGATCGGCGGCTTTTCGTCGAGATGGTGATGTCGGAGATTTTCTGGTAAATCAGCTCCCTCAGCTCGGGCAAGGGACGTAGGAGAATACCACCCGTCCGTTTCGCTTGTCCGGCGTAGCAATCCTGACGATACTTCGTAATGAACCGCCCCAAACGCTGTCCCATGTCCAGAACCTTGAACTCCGAGAAGAGTCGCATCAAACCGTTGCTGGATGGCGTTCCGTCAGTCCGATGACTCTCTTTGCCAAGGGACGAACCTTCATAAGTGCCTTGAATCGCTTGCTGCTCAATTCTTGAACGAGGAGAGTTCATCAATCACGATGGCATCGTAGGAGAAGTCCGTTTTCTCCACGAGCCACGGCACGTTCTCGCGGTTGATGATGTAGAGGAGAGCTTGCTTGCGAAGCGCATCCCGACGCTCTTTCTCCGTTCCGACTGCAACGGAATAACTGGATATGGTTCAGATGCTCCACTTCACCGATCTCCTGCGGCCATGTGTTTCGTGCCACACGGGCGGCGCGATAACGAGGACACGGAAATCTCGAAGCAGTCGAAGAGAAGGTTGTTGAGAGCTGTGAGGGTAATCACCGTCTTTCCAAGTCCCATATCAAAGGAGTACGGCGGCAGTCGGATGACTCTCGATAAAGTCGATGGCGTACTGTTGGTAATCATGCGGTATGAACTTCACGGGGCATCACCTCAATCCCAACGGAATTCATTACCGAAACACTTCCTGCGAGCACATCCACATGATAGGTGTTCACCATGCCATATTTGGCATCGTACTCTTGCCGATGTGGTAGCCCTGCCTTTCTGGACATCGCCGAGGCTTTGCAGTCCGAGTCTTGCGGCGACACCTCGACCAACGCCACGAACTCCCGTGAGGTTTGCATAGCCGATGATGGTGTAGTGGTGCTCATCGATGGTCATCTGCTTGGACCTCGACCTCAAGAAGCCGCTCGTCCACCTTGTCAATCCGGGCATTTGCCGCCTTGATCGCCCTTGCCTGTTCCACCATTCGCTGTGCGCTGTAGAGGAGAATTCCTCGGGTGTCATGTTCTTCGTAACTTTGAAGTAACTGTCTTCGAGCTGTTCAAATACATCCCACGCCTCGCTCCGTCCCAAGCATCTTGCTGTGACGGGCTGTACCTCTCCGATCCAGCGCTACAGATGACGTGTTTTTCGGGGATATTTGCGGTTCGATATTTCGACTTTTCCGGCAAGCGGAAAGTTCTGTAAATCCTGCCCTTCCAGAACAAAGAAGTGCTTTCCCGCAACAAACCGCACACGGTTGTTGCTGAGAGTTCTGCTGAATCTGCTTCGGGCGCATCCATACGCCTCGGCAAGCTGATCCGTGGTCATGACACGAATGCTGTTGTGTTCCAATACTGTAAGTTCATTCATGGTCGATTTCTCCAATACGCCGTCAATCTGCTCGATGCCGTCAATCACATACACCTTGAATCCAAGCCGCCAAAGCAGCCTGTGCCGTGCCAGCTGAGAGTGGTCTCGGATTCCTGCCCGTAGCCTTATGTTCCATTGAGCCCATCCTGCCATGCGGCAGAAGTACCAGTCGGTCGGGCATTCCATCGAATCCCGGTGCGGTAAACCTTTGGTGCGATGCCGCCCATCGCTCTGGTTCTTGCTGCAAGTTCCTGCTCAATCGTCCGTTCGTACAACTTTTTCCTCCTGTAACATGAGGTTGTATCACCTCTAAAAGCCAGTCATATCAACGGATTCACGTTGTTTCTTGTTACAAGGCTACAGAAAAATCCCATATACGCATATATGCGCGTATTCGCGTTTTTCATGTACGGAATTATTATGTTTCTATTTACATATATAAATCTTGTAACTGTAACAAAGCCTTATGGTACGGGCTTTGCTGCAAGTTACAACTTCCGTACAAGTTACAAGCGGCGATAGATCCTCTGCAGTCCGTAAATTGCACGCGTTGGGTGGGAGCTGCTTTTCCCATTCAGGAAGTCTGGACATGATGGCTGCTATTGCATGGCTGTCCATGGAACGCAAATCCTCTTTTCCTGCTGAAGCACCTACACCAAATCTCCATGTTGCTGACAATCACGCGACGTCTCGTCCCACGGGAGTCGTATCATCGCCCCGCAAAACTCCCGCCGCTGGTAGGGATCCATCCTCGTCCCAGTTGGCGGGAAGCAGCGTATCGAGATAGAGACGCACCAGACCTTCACGCTCATCGTACTCCATCGCTTCCCGCTGCCTCTTTGGCATATTCCTCCAAGTCCGGAGGCAGATACAGCTTTTTCTCCGGCATCGGCGAGAATCATCACCTCCGCCCAAATCTCGCTGCACAAGCTCCGAAGTCATCTGCCACGGCTCATATTTTTACGTCGCCGCTCAGTTTGATGTTCCAATAACGGCGGTTTCCTGTGATGTCTCTCAGATACCCCGTTTCGCTGTTGGTCGTGCCGAAAAACACGCACTGGCGCGGATGGGAGGTTACCCGCCCTGCCGAAACTCGCCCGATACTTGGTCATCCACCCGCGACACAAAATGCCTTTTACTTTGTCGAGATCGGCTTTCTTCATTCCGGCAAGCTCACCAATTTCGAGAATCCAGTAGCCCTGCAGCTTTTCGGCGACGGTCTTGTCGTTCATATCCGATAAGGTCAGACTGTCGGAGAACCAATCCATGCCAAGATTGGCAATGAAGGTGGATTTCCCGATGCCCTGCGCTCCATTGAGAACGGGCATATAGTCAAACTTGATGCCCGGCTCTTTGATGCGTCGATAGGCGGCACACAGTACTTTCCGACTGACGGCACGGGTGTATGCGTTGTCGGCTGCACCCGGGTAATCGACGAGAAGCGTGTCCACTCTCGCCACACCGTCCCAAGGAGGCAGTGCGGTAAAATACCTCGTATCGGGTGATAACTGCGGTCATCCACGGCTTTTTGCTACGGCGATGTCATAGTTCCGCGCCGAGAACGTGCCGTAGTTGTCATCCACATAACAGATAAGCTGGGCATCGTCCGCATCGCGCCAGAACTTACCGGGATGTGACCCACGGCACTTAGCCCTTTGATCTCCATGCCGTCTGCCAGCTGATTAAAAGACAATATTTTGGCTCTACTCCCGAAGTAGTGGAAATGGTATAATCGTCTAGGGTGATGACAAATGGTCGAGAATTTTTGACAAGATGCTCGCAGGGTCACTGCGTCTGAGAGGATCCATGGTATATCATAGGCGCAGAATTTAACGAGGAAGAGCCGGCAATCCATATACGTGGGCGTAGACAAGACGGGCTGCGCTGTGCTGTCCTGTCTGCGGTGCGCCGACCAAACGGTACGGCTACGAGCCGAGGGAACGTGTCGGCGTCATGCGGACTGCCTGTTTTATCCCTGTTATGTCCACTGCAAGCGTCCCCGTGTTCTCTGCGACAAATGCGGCACAGTGCAGGTCAATGCGTCGTTTGAGCGCAAGAACAGTCGCTTTTACCCTGCTGTTCGAAGGCTACGCCATGCTACTCTTGCAAGATGTTCCTCGTGCCAGAGCCTCCCGTCTGCTTCGCTGTGACGAAAAGTCGCTCGCCGCTATCCTTACGTATTGGGTGCATGACGCGGTAAATCGTATGGATCTTTCCGATACCTGCTCCATCGCCATGGATGAGACATCCTTTCGGCGTGGGCACAAATACGTCACCGTCGCCATCGACGAAGTAAGGCGCCGTGTCTTCGATGTCGAACCTGGGTCGCGACAAAACGGCGGTCAAAAAAACGTGGGCGAAAAACTGGAGAGGAACGGTGGCAGCGACGAAGAGCGTCAATGCTGTCACCAGCGACATGTCCGCAGCTACCTGTCCGCCGCCCGGGAAGTGTTTCCGAACGCCAAACAGACCATCGACAAATTTCACGTCAAACAGGTGCTGCTCAAAGCCTCGGATACGGTGCGTAAGGATGAGCAAAAAGAGTCCGGTCGGAAAAAGGAGCTGTTCCTGTGCCGCAAACTGTTCATGGTGCCGCAAGGACGCATGAGCGACAAGCAACGGACAATGGTAACGGAACTTTCCAAGCAGTACAAGAAGACGGGACGTGCCTTTCGGATTGTAAAGTCGCTGGATGACTTCTATGCGTCGACCTCCATGGTGGAGGCGCAGGAGCGACTGGACAAGCTGTGTTCATGGATGCGACGCGCCGACTGAAACCGATGAAGGATGCCGCTCTGACGCTCAGGAATCACAGCAAAGAAATGCTGAACTATTTTCATACGCGCCTGACGAACGCGATTTGCAGAAGGAATCAACGCGATGATTCAAGCGGCGAAGCGCAAGGAAAGAGGTTTTCATACCTTTGAAGGCTATGCCGCAATGATCTACTTGGTTGCAGGGAAAATTGAAATTAGATACACCTGTTCTGTTCTGAAAATAACTTTTCCACTAGTTTTTGGAGTAGAGCCTCTTTTTACGCGACCATTGGTTAGGGTGAAATTCCAGCACAGTCACCATAAATGATGATCTTTGGACACTCTTGCCTAGCGGCAAACAGCCTTGCGTCCTTTAGATTTCCGATGTTCTCGATTCCTCACGCCCTCATCAGATACTCTGTTCTTAGATTGTAAACTTAAGCTGAAAAAGAGGATTCCAGACGTCAAGTTGACGAATGGAATCCTTTTTCCTAATCATTCATTTGATTTTTACAGCAGCGTCAGAAGCCCCTATGTACTACATTCCCAATACGTGTTTCTGTGACACGAGCAGTCAATATCATAGAACCGACAAAGATTCTTCTCAATAAGCAGGCTTTCGTCGGTCCAGAAATGCTCCCCGCGCCTCATCAGCAGGCTTTTATCAGAGATCTTGAGCGCATTCTCAGGTGAGTGCGTATTCATGACAATGGTCATGTGCTGTTCGGTTGACAGTTTCTTCAGCAGGCGCAGGACAATCATCTGGTTATGAAAGTCCAGATGTGCCTCCGGTTCGTCGAGAATGATTAGCTTCGGCTCGACAGCAAGCGCACGGGCGATGTAGACCATCTGCAGACTGTCCGCCGCTGAGCGTGGTCGCCGCACGATCCGCAAGCGGCAGAATGCCGACCAGATCGAGCAGCTCAGCAACACGTGCACGGTCTGCCGCCGTAGGTGTTCGAAATAGGCCGATGCGCCGTACGCCCCATCATGACCATCTCAAAGACAGTGTAGGGAAAGGCGGGCGCATGGCTCTGCGGCACATAGCCGATCACATCACTGACCGCGGAAGGATCGGGGCGTTTGCCGCCCACCAGACACTCCCCGTGCGTCCACGGCAGAATGCCGAGCAGGCAGCGCAGGAATGTCGTCTTGCCGATTCCGTTGCGCCCCAGAATGGTAAGGATTTCACCCGCTGCTGAGAGAGAAGGATAGATCGGAGAACAGTTCGTTTCTGCCGTCGTAGGAGAAGGCGGCCTGTTTTTACCGTAATCATGACCAATCCCTGTTTCTCCGCATATGCTCCAGCAGGAAGGCAAAAGAAAGGCGCGCCGAGGAGTGCTGTGAGGGATGCCGATGGGCAGCTCTGCCGCGAGGAGACTCCGCGCACAGATATCGACAAGCGCGAGAAAGATTGCCCCCGTGAAGCATGCGGCAGGGCAGAAGACGTGCATGATCGACGCCAACCACCCGAGCGACATATATGCGGAATGACGAGCCCGACCCATCCGACAATACCGCAGGCCATCACTGAGAGCGCAGTGAGAACCGTCGCCGCGACAATGGCAATGTTGCGGATGCGTACAGGATTCACACCAAGGCTGCGTGCCTCCTCCTCGCCGAGCGAAAGGATGTTGATACGCCAGCGGATTGCGATCAGGAGCGCTCCGGCGGCAATCATCGGCAGCCCAATGATCTGAATTTTATCAAAGTCCGCCTTGCCAAAGGCTGCCCATGAGCCAGTATGTAATGCCGGCGGCTTGTCATAAGGGGTCGGCAGTGTATTTTACGAGCGAGATGAATGCAGAGAAGATCGACGAGATGATGATGCCCGAGAGCACGAGCGACATCATCGAGACGAGCTACGGGTCGCGCGAGAAAATAGTACGCAAGCCCGACACTCGCCATGCCGCAGACGAAGGCCATGATCGATGTTCCCGTTCCTGTCCCCCAGAGGAGTATACCAAGCACGGCGCCGAACCCAGCACCGCTCGAAACACCAAGCACATCGGGACTGACGAGCGGATTGCGGAAAATACCTGGTAGACTGCCCCAGAGAGTGATAGCCCTGCGCCAACGAGCATAGCGAGGGAGTGTTCGCGGCAGACGCAGCTCGAGAACGACGGTCGACGCCATGTCTGTCCCGGCATCACCTCTAACCGCACGCATCAGAATGTCACAGACAGCCCCGTGTTCGATAGCATAGCGCCCCGCGCAAGAGAAAGAAAGAACACAGCGATGAGAAGCACCGCCATGATCGTCCAGAGAACTGCATTGCTTTTGTTTCATAGGGCGGCTCACTCGTGCAGAATCATCTTGAGATCGGCATCCGTCAGCGTGTATGAGAAGAATTTTTCATAGAAGCCGCGCAGATCATCCCTCAGACGGTAAATCATCAAACACATCCGGATGCAGTTTCTGCGCGATCCACTTGATCATCAACGGCGTCTCGACGCAAGGGCATCCCAACGGTATGAGACCAATCGGTGCCTTGTAAACATGTCCTTCGCGCACAGCCTTGATGTTCTTCCAGTTTTGCCCCTCAAGTTTATCCTCGAATAAATCGACTGGCTGAATCGAATCAAAATTACTGAGGATAATGACATCGGGATCCCATGCCGCAATCTGCTCCATCGTGACAGGCGTCCACTGCCCCTTCACATCTTTTGCGACGTTCACACCGCCCGCTGTCTCGATCATCATCGTGTTGACGGTTCCGCCCGCCGCGACCTTGAGATCCCGATCGCGCAGATAGAGCACCTTCGGCTTTTGCTTTGCCTTCGAGTGCCGCTTTTTCGTCTCAAAATACGCCATAATATTTTGCTGAAATTGCACAAGCTCCTCGGCGCGTTCCTCTTTGCCGAAATACCTGCCCGATGACACGGATGCCTGCTGGACATCCTCAATGTGCCGTACTTCGTGTGCAATCGCGGGATCTTTAGTTTCTCGAGCTGTGCGATCTCATCCTCCTGATAGTTCAGACGATGATGCACTCGGGTTCAGCTTGCCAAGTTCCTCCATGTTGATAGCGAAATCCTGTCCGACAAAATCTGTTGCGGCATTCGCCATCCACAGTGCAAGCACCTTAAGCATGGATTTCTCTATGACGCCTTTGCTGACGGATGCATGCCTGCGATACGATCTGCCGAACCGTCCACCGCAAAGGCAACTAGATGCCCACGGGATCGGCACGACGGCGATACTCTTGACCTCTCCCGGCAAATGTACCTACGTCCAATCGTATCCGTCACGACCCGCTCCTCCTTGGGCACGGACGTCTGCTGGGATCCGCATCCTGCGAACACAGAGCAAAAGAAGCAACAGTCCTACGAAGAGACCGAATGAAAAACGATGTCATCATGTCCTCCTATTTCTACCTACACCAATCAATTGACGGGAAGGTTATCATAGTTTTTGATTGAATGCAATTGAATAGACTGGAAAGTAATCCTTCAATATATATGATTATTGTTTCAGAAACCTCTCAATGCCGAAGTGAAGTTCGCGCCCAGTACACCGCTTCCCTCTCCCGCGGCATCTCTGCCAGAGAGTAGACCGACGGCGATGGAACGAGATTGCTTCCCCATTGCAGGAACCAGCGCAGGGATCGGCAACGACAGCATCCGCCACATCCCATGCGGACTGCAGGGTCTGCCAGCCGTACGAAAGACGAGCACGTCGGTCTCAGCCGCCTGTCGATACAGTGCCGCCGTCTCCTCGTCCCACGCAGGCTGCGCTGTGGATATTGAAAAACCCATGTGCTCCAAGCAGGCAAGCAATGGCTGCGGCAGCAATCGGATCGGTGATGATGAGAACTTTATCCATACGTACATCTTTCACTTAGGCTGCCCCACCGATCCTCTCAGGGGCAAATCAAGCGCCGCAGTGATCTCCAGCCCGCCATCCAGCCCAACCTATATCCCCAAGCGGCGAGGGCTGTGGACAACAGGCACACCGTATTCTCTCTGTAACCATGCCGCTGCAGACGCACCGACAGCGAGATACCAACCAGCAAAGCGCAGGGGCGTTCGGTCGGGGCATCGCGCCCTACAATGCACGTGTGACTCGCACGCGGTCAGAAAAGCAGTCGGGAAGTTCATCTGAGGCTATATCGCCAAACAGCACGGGCTGTGCCGAGAATAAAGACGGTGCGCCTCCTCCAGCCATCCGTTGGACGCTTCCTGCACAAGACGAAAGTGTCGCCTCTGCAGTGCCGAACACGGCATCGCGAAAACCGTCCGTTGGTGATGCACATGCGTGGCGGCCATGCTCCTCCGCCGCCTGCAGAACCGGCGCGGTCTCCATCGCCATAAACGCGGGCACCGGTGAGCTGAGGAGATGCACCGTGCGGTACGTTCCCTCTGCCGCGAGCGCACCGATCTCTGCGGCGCGGTCTCCTCTATCCCGAAGATATAGTCCTCTGGTTTCGGGATGAGCGCATAGATGTCGCTGCGCTCCGACATGAGATCCATGCGCACGAGTGCATTGCGACAGCCCGACGGCGTGACAAGGACATGTGCTGCGCCTTCTTCCTGCAGGAAATCCGACACGCCTGCCGTATCACTCATCGGCGGTGGGCGGCTGGGCTGGTGCCGTGATCACGCTATCTTCCGGCGGCAGCACGGCAAAGCTCCTCTACAGTCTCGTGCGGATGCCGTCCGCCTTTGCCAGCAGCGCGCGGAAGAAACATCGCACGATGCAGCCCGTCTCCGCAGAAAGTGTGCGCTCGATATCTGCAAAATCCGGACGTGTGAGGGATGTCGAGGCAAGAGAGATAGATCACGACCGCGCGTGCGCCGGAAGGTGGGCGGCATCGACACCGCATCCCGAATCGCTTCCTCCGCCATTCCCAACATAATTCTCTGCCCGCACGGCGAGCATAGCGGAACCGCTCAAGTGCCCCGATCTGCTGCAGCGCGCCGGTAGATGGAGCGAAAACAGATGAGAGCCCCTGCTGCAACGACGACGAGATCGCGTCGTGCCCACAGTCGGTCGAGGCTCGTATCAAAGTCTTTAATTTCCTCAGCGACGATTGGCTGCATTCGTATCCTCCTTACAGTCAGACAGTACCTCCCACCCGAGAGTCCACTCTCCTGCGCAAGTTTCAGGAAAACCAGATTGATGATCGTCTGTATGCTCCACAGTTTAATCATAAATGAAATGGGACATATAAAAAGGCGAACATACAGAATTACTCCGGCAAAGCACCTTTGCAACTATAACGAGTATATTCGACATTTATTCTACCATAAAACATCGTGCATTCAAATATCGAAATGCCAATCAATGCGGACATATCAAACTTGATGGTTCGACTCCCCCACCTCTCTCTTGACAATAGGTAGAAGCGGTGATATTCTTCCTCACGGAAGCCATCATCACGACAAACAGCATACGGATGAATCAGGCGTCGCAAGACTCAATAGAGAGCCGGAGGAACCGGCGCGGTCCCGCCACTGTGCCAGGGAGCGAATCTGCAGAAAACGCCACTGGGGAAACTTGGGAAGGCGCAGAGGAGCGATGAACTGGAGCGGAGAACTGCCTGATTGACGGTCACCGTCTGACCTGCGAGCGACGGGAAGGGGATCATGCGTCTTGTGCCCGGACGATCCGCATCTTTGCGGCGTCGTTTCAGCGGCGATTTTATGCGCTGTGACAGTCGTGCGCCAAGGCAAGGCAAAGATATTTTTGCGAGTCTCTTCTCTCGTTTTGCAGGAAGAGGCTGCTTTTATTTGCGAATGTTCAGGACGTAGAGCTGCCCTCTTCCCGCCGGCCTCGGACGTATGCTCTGCAAATCTACAGCTTCCATGACGTCGCAGGAAATGCTTTCAGCAAAGGGGACTGCGGCGAAGAACTCATATTTTTTTGATGGGGTGAAAACATGAACACGAAGAGAAGAAATGCACTCATCACGATCGCCGTCGGACTTATCCTATGGTTCTGCCGGTTTCCTGACGGAGTCTGAGTACTCGCATGGCATTTACTCGCGGTCTTTATCGCGACGGTGCTGGGCTTTATCCTGCATCCGCTGCCGATCGGCGCGGTGGCCTTCATCGCGATTTCCTTCTCCGCATGGGCGGGACTACTGGAAGACGTCCGACGCCTTAGCAGGCTACGGCAACAGCACGATCTGGCTGATCGTCTGCGCGTTCCTCTATTCCGCGGTTTCATCAAGAGCGGCCTCGGCAAACATGTCGCTTTCCGCATCATCAAGCAATCGGCAAAAGAGTGCATTATCGCTCGGCTATGCCGATGCCCTGAGCGAGCTCGTGATCTCGCCGCGACGCCCTCGGCTACAGCGCGCGGCGGTGGAATTCTCTATCCAATCGTGCGGTCCTCGCGGAGCACTGGGCTCAAAACCCGGTGAGAGCACGCCGTATCAGCACATACCTCATACGGGTCGGCTACCATACGGACGCCGTGACCTGCACGATGTTCGTGACCTCGATGGCGGGCAACCCGCTCTGCGTGGCGCTCGCCGAGAAGACTCTGGGCGTCCATGTCACATGGATGAGTTGGGCGAGCGCCGCCATCGTGCCGGGACTCATCGCGCTCTCCTCGTTCCCTATGTCATGATGGAAACTTTCGCCGCCTGAGCTCGTACATATTCCCGACGCCAAGGGGCTGGCACAGCGCGAGCTTACCGAAATGGGTGCAAATGAGCCTTGCGGAAAGGGTCTTTCGTCATCTTCGTTGTCTCTCGCACTCTGGGCAAGCTCCGGTCTCACGCACATCGACGCGACGCCCATTGCCATGGGCGCAGTCTGCCTCATGCTGATGCTCGACATCATCAACTGGCAGGATGTCATCCAGGAAAAAGGGCGCATGGGACGCAATGTTCTGGATGGGCTCTTTGATGACGCTCGCTTCGGCTCTTGCAAAAATCGGGCATCATCACGTGGATTCGCCAACGGTGCGGGCGCAGCGATTTCGTCGCTCGGTTTTTCGATTGGGTCGTTTCCCCGCCTCATCATCCTGCTCTTCACCACATCCACCACGCCTTCGCCAGTGTCACGGCGCATCAGTGCCCTCTGTACGGCATTCATCGCCGTCGGTGTCAGCGATCGGTGCACCGCCCCTCCTGGTCGCCATCGTCTTCGGCATCTTCGCCGATGTGCCGATCTCCTCACGCATTACGGCAACGGCTGTGCCCTCGATCTACTTTTGGCGGAGGCTATGTCTCGCAAAGTGAATGGTGGAAAAATGGCTTCATCATGACGACCATTACGACGCTGATCTACCTGACAATTGGCGCGGCATGGTGGAAAGTCTTGGGTGCTGGTAAATAATAAATCAGTGGCGACCCCCTACAGGGGGCTTTTTATTTCGCCGTTTTTCCCTCCCCGTTGCCCGTAAACAGGGACAACAAACTCTTTTTGAGACTCCATTGGTCTGTCATAATAGCCTCTTGTAATTGATTCTTGATATAATTCCAGAATAAGAAAAATTAGTAACGCAGGATATGGGAAGATGGCTAATGATTCTTTGCAAAAGTACAAGAGATCCCAAACGCTAGTACGGCGACTGGGATCTCTTGTATGATAGAGTTTTTCTTCGTTCGATGTACGGACGGACATCCTATTTTTCCTGTGATAGGTTGACCTTCATCAAATCGCTCCACTATATGCTTTGTAATGAAGTACAGCTGACTAAGCAGTACGAACTATCACAACTGTCAGTACAATTGCCATTTTCATAGGTTTCTCCATCTTTCCGGTTTTTGGATTGAACCCATCTATAAATAGCTCTGCACCATGTGCCAACAACAATTCTTTTTGTTCCTCGTTGTATTTTTCTCCTACAACAGACAGCTCATCATAAACCATGCTTAACGCCGATGACCGAATATACCACTCATCCTTCGTACTGCACATAGAATCGAAATCCGTATTGTAATTAGGGTCAGCCCCTCTGCTCAATAAAAATTCCATAACACGAGCGTCTGGAATATCATACCGATTCGCATAACGGAGTACAGACATCCAAATCCATGTAAATTGATATCAGCCCCATGCTCGAGAAGGTAATCAACGCACTTCTGCATTTTGTATTTTTCGTTCTAAATCATCCATGGATTTCCTAGGATCGCATTCATCCAAGTATTCATCTGTGACAGCCTCAACACATTTATAAATCGAAGTCCCGCCGTCTTGATCTATCGCCAGTACATTTGCACCGGCTTCTGTTGCAATCCGTATGGCATCTATGTCGAGATTATCGACAGGCCTTAAATAGCGATATATCCTTCTCTGTAAAGCAATTTATCATCTCGCCGTGTAGTAGTTCCATATCCTTGAGAGATAGCGTCGTAAAATAATCCTTGATTTCGTCCCATCGATAAGAAATATCCTTTCGTTTATATCTGTTCCAGTTGAGCAAATCGTGGGCTCCGTAAACTTTTTACGTCATCCGTATCGATGATAATGTTCAGAACAGGGGCAGGAGTCATGCTCAACGAGAGCTGCATCAATAAAGGTCGAATCTGTTGTTTGATATTCGTGAAACTGAATACCCCTCGGAAAACTCTTATGATTCCAGATTCTGCAATCGACGCCATCGTTTCATACAGTGAATCAATTGCATCATTAGGTGTACCATTTTTATAGACCAGTTTATTAAAGGAACTGTTGATGAGAACCCATTTTACATCAAAGGCCGAGGTATTTAGATTTCATTACGCCCAATGACATAACGATTAGCTGCATGGCATAGGACAGCTTAAGTGATGTAATTTGATTCAGAATTGACGTATCAAAGGGCAATTCATCATGCGTTTGTCCATAAATCCGAATGCTTTCTTTTGGTCTGCTTTGATTGCCACGGGAAAATATCCGCAGTTATAAGTCCGTATATCCGCATTTCGCAGACAATCGTTCACGCTATAGATATCGGAAATATTCATGCTATAGCATCTCCTCACAACAGATAACAGCAACGAAACAGACATCGGAAAGAGACATTCAATCGACAGTAATTATACCATTTCACTCCTTTGTGAGTAGAGCCTATTCCTCCCCTGCCAGATCGACCATTGTATTATGCAATGGTTTGGTATCCTCCCGCGCAGCGACTACGTATAGAAAGAGCGATATCTCTCAGTCACTGATGCGCGCCATCTTTGGGCTGGGATTGAAGGGTATCGCTTTTTGTTGACATGCTCGTTTTTCGTACAATACTAACAATATGAAAGTTGCTTGTTCCAGCTGCCATGGGGAATTGAACCCTCGGCGGGAGCTGGAACAGGCAGTTTTCTATGCTGTTTTATACGTCACCGTATTTATCGCCGATGAGGATTTTCTGAATAACGCCATTCTGATCCGTCATGAAAACAACAAAGCGAATGCCCTCCTCGCCACTTGGCAGGGAAAAAGAAGCGCCCAAACGGCGGCATGTAATCTTCGCATATTTTTATCTGCTGCAGGGACGTACCTCTAGGTTTTTAAAGATCTTCAGTACGTCAGCAATTTTTCATTCCAACACATACCCCAGATGGCATAACCAGTGCACTGTTCGTGCTCTCAATGGTCTGAACGAGTGGATTCGTTTTACCGCCAATAATGTCGTATGTGATGACAAACCCCTGCCCTGTAATAATCCACCAAATAGGATGGATAATTTTCTATTTTCGTCTTCTCTCCATCTGGTTCAGCCGTAGATACTTTCGCACATACATCAGATCATTGCCGGGAAATCCCTGCGATTGACGCATCCTCAAGGGTCATGTCACGTGGCGCAGCTAGCGCTGCTCATGCGGAGCAACATCGGTGCCGCTGTGAAACAAAAGATATTCCGATACATGAAAATCCCTCCTGTTTATTTTCCCTGTTCAGTGTCACTTTTTCCTCGCTCCTCCTGCGAGAAGAACTCCCCATAAGCACGTAGAGTCTCTTCAACTTTTGCTTGCCCTACATACGGCGCTAGTCCTCCTCAATATCTGTCTTTTCGCGGCTTCTCAATTCCCGTGAGAACTCCTCACGGAAAGAGATCGGACGGATCATGAAATGGCGTTTTCTCCTTGTCATAGAGACACTCTCCCGCTCGATTGTAGATGCGAATGCCTTGAAAGGTATCCTGCTCGTAGAGCGTATGCAGGTTGTCAGCGAGAGAGCGCACAACGCGGTCATGATGCTCCTTGGCGTCATGCGCGGAGAAGCCCTCACCTCATCCATCAGCCGATAGCGTTTCTGTGTACTGAGATATGATTTTTCCCGGGACGCACGAGGATCACATTTAGAGACATCATATCCCCGGAGGCAAGAAGATCATGCGTCCGCAGCTGGCACCTCGAGTTGTCCGCAGTGTCCCTTCAATGATGAGATGATGCTGCTCCTGCTCAGGTCGCCGATCAGAGCCTCCGTCATCTTCCCCGCAAACTGCTGTGTATGGAGGACAGCATCATCACCGTACTGTGCTTGCAGATCAGTGAAACGAGGATGATACCTGCGGTAATCATCGCCCGAGATGAAGGCGATATTTTTGATGCTCACAGACGAAAATTTTCGCCATTGTTGATTTTCCTGCACCGGGCTGTCCGGCGAGAAGATAAGCATGCGCCGTGAAGATTGTGTAATTCCGGATAGAAGCTCGTACTTGATCTTCTCTTTCTGCTCGTCAAGCTCCTGCACGTTGTACTTTTCCAGCATATTCGGCCTCTATTTTTCTTCATATATGTACCGAACCGAAAGCAGCTGCTCACTTAGTTCCTGCACATCAGCCATTGTATTATATCCAGAGTAAGAATCCCATGATAGAGGTCGATCACTCGTTTTTCAAAGACGGCAAGAGAATGTTGTTGCTCCTTTGTCGTACCCCCTACAAAGTCCTTGACGCGTCGAGATGTCCGACAACACCTCGGCAAAGCCTTCCGCAGAACCTCCAGATGAATGGTTACGTTATAGTCAAGAACCATTTATATCGCCTCCTCATTTTTCATGATACCACAATGGTGCTGTGTTGACCATGGCGATCTTCCCTGTACCACACCTGCCTGTGGGATGGATACACAACACTTCCTGTATTACATGATTATGTGATGCCCCTATTCTCATCAATTGTAGTATACCGAGTGTCGCGCATCCCTTCTACATCAAAGGTTATTGAAAATACGGCGCATTTTAGCGTATAATGCGTTGAGAATTCACCATGATGGGAATTATACCAATCCATAGGGGACATTGTATGTCATTAATTGTAAAGAAGTTTGGCGGAAGTTCGGTGGCTACCCCGGAGAAGATCAAGAACGTAGCAAAAGCGCATATTGCGTGAGAAAGCCCCCGATGATCGCATTGTCATGGTGGTATCTGCCATGGGCGATACGACGGATGATCTCATCGCGCTGGCTGGCGAGGTGGTGGAAAAGCCCCTATCAGTACACACGCGAAATGGATATGCTCATGACGACGGGTGAGCAGGGTCTCGAGTGCACTGCTCGCGATGGCGTTCCGTGCCCTTGGGACAGCCCGCCATATCCTCACTGGGCGTAGCATGGCAGGAATGCGCACAGATCATGCGCATACCAAGGGGCGTATTCTCGGAATCGAGCCAAAACGTGTGCACGAGGAGCTTGAAAAGGGCAACATTGTCGTTATCGCTGGCTTTCAGGGCACAGATGCCGACGGCAACCCCGTGACGCTTGGACGTGGTGGGTCGGATACCTCTGCCGTGGCAATCGCTGGTGCAATCGGCGCGGATACCTGCGAGATCTCACGGACGTTGACGGAATCTACTCCGCCGACCCGCGCATTGTCAGGGCGCGCGCCGCATGAAGGAGATTACGTACAACGAGATGCTCAGATGCAGCACGTCTCGGCGCGGGCGTTATGCGACCACGCTCGGTGGAGATGGGACAGCTCTACAGCATCCCCATCCACGTTCGTTCGACCTTTACCTCAGAACCCGGAACCATCATTAGGGGAGGAATATACAGTGGAAGAAAAGTCCTTTATCATTCGCGGTGTCGCACACGATGAGCACGTCGCTAAGATCACGGTGCTCGGTGTCTCCAACGTCCCGGGCGTTGCCTACAAGATATTCTCTGCTCTCGCCGATGCGAACATCGACGTGGATATGATCGTGCAGAGCCTCCGCAGTGCTGACTCAATGTAACCGACATGGTGTTCACGGTGGCATCCATCGACGCCGAGGAAGCGCGCCGCGTCGTCGAAGGGATTTCGGCAGACATCCACGCATCTGGTGTATCCATTGACAATGATAGTCGCGAAGATCTCCATTGTCGGAGCGGGAATGCTCGGCAATCCCGGTATTGCCTCCCGTATGTTTTGGGGCACTCTCCAATGCAGGCATCAACCTCGAGATCATCAGCACCTCCGAGATCAGCATCTCCTGCCTCATCAAAGGGCGGCGACGTCAGGACGCCGTCAGCGCATCCACGACGAGTTCTTCCCGAACGAGGCATAGAATACGTGTATACACCTGTGCGGCTTGTGGACATAAGGAGAGTCGCGCGCTATCATCATATTACGCTACGACGGCACGGATCAACGACGCCCCTACCCTGCGGAGGACACGATGATCGTGCTTTCCATCGAAAAGGAGCATACAACATGGCAATTCAAATGGCAGCATCACACGCGGCATCGCGCCGCTGAAGGACGCGATCTTCGGAGCCAGTGCGGCGTGCCGCGCTGCAATCGCAGAGCACGGTGAGAGCGCGTGATCAACGCGACAATCGGTGCCGTCATGGACGACAGCGGTAAAGCTGGCACACCTGCCGACGGTCGAGCGCGTCTTCCGCTCCCTCCCCATCGAGGACTATATCGCCTATGCGCCGATCTCTGGGCTTCCGGGTATCTCGAGGCAGCGATTGATATTGCATTCGCCGGCAAGCGTCCTGCGGGCTATCTCGCCGCTGTCGCAACGGCAGCGTGGAACGGGAGCTCTGCGCACCGCCGTCGACGACTACGTCGAGCGCGGCGATCAGGTGCTCACCTCGGACTGGTTCTGGGGAACGTACAACATCATCTGTCAGGAACTTGGCTCCTCCGTCACGACCTTCACGCTGTTCGACAAGCCAACAACTTCAATCATACGGCGTTCTCAGCGGCCGTCGATGCTCTTTGCAAAAGAAACAGGACAGCCTGCTCATCATCCTCAACACACCTGCGCATAACCCGACGGGCTACAGCCTTTCTGCGGAGGACTGGGATCACGTTCTGGACACGGTCAAGGCACGAGGCAAAGACCGGAAAGAAGATACAGCTCCTCGTCGATATCGCCTACATTGACTTTGCGGGCGAAAAGCATGCGACACGCGCCTTCATGCAGAAGTTTGCAGGACTCCCCGAAAACATCCTGACACTCTTCGCTTTCTCCATGTCCAAGGCGTATACATTTTACGGGCAGCGCTGCGGCGCACTCATTGCGCTCTCTGCAAACAAAACGGTCATCGATGAGTTCAGCGAGATCAGCAAGTACGCTCGCACGTGCAACGTGGTCGAATATCAACCGCGGTGCAGCATCTCTCCTGACGCGCGTATTCAGCGGGACAGCGCAGCATGCCGCCTATGAAAGTGAGCGCGACGCACTATGCGCCTCGTACAGGAGCGCGGTGATATCTTCATGCAGGAGGCTGCGGCGTGTGTCTGCCTGCCCTCCCCTATAAGGGCGGCTTCTTCCTCGCCATTCCTTCGAGCGATCCACAGGCGGTCTGTGACGCTCTCACGAGGATCTCATCTTTGCGGTTCCGCTGAAAATGGGCGTGCGTATTGCGGCATGCTCTGTGCCGAAATCGAAAATGCACGGGATTGCAGAAAAAGTAAAGCGTGCTATGGAGAAAATTTCTTGACATTCGCGTAAAAATTTTTTAGAATAGCGACGTGTGATATTTTTCCATGTATCCATTAGCCCCGAAGCGTGAGTGTATATCGCATCAACCAATATTGAAAAACTCTTACCTCTAGGGGGAATTACGTGAAAACCACGGTTATGCGCAGCAGCCGATATTGAGCACAAGTGGTATGTCGTAGATGCAGAGAACCAGACGGTCGGTCGTCTTGCAACGGAGATCGCGAAAGTTCTGCGCGGCAGAGCAAAGCCCATCTACACGCCGCATGTTGATACCGGCGACTACGTCATCGTCATCAATGCTGAGAAGGTAAGTTCATGGAAAGAAGCTGACGGACAAGACCTACTTCCGTCACTCTGGCTATCAGGGAGCGGCACGACCTTCACAGCAGCTGGCCAGATGCTCGATCGCTTCCCTGTCCGTGTCATTGAACACGCGGTCAAGGGCATGCTTCCGAAGAACAGTCTCGGCGCACAGATTTTTCCGCAAGCTCAACGTCTACGCCGGTCCGAGCATCCCCACGCAGCACAGAAGCCGAACCGCTGAAGTTTGATATTCGCTGAGTTTTGTACTAAGGGAGGAATCTGTTCAATGGCTACAGTCACTTACTACGGAACGGGTCGCCGCAAGACCTCGGTTGCCCGTGTTCGCCTCGTTCCCGGAGACGGCAAGGTTACCATCAATGGCCGCGAGATGGCAGAGTATTTTCGGCCTCAAGACGCTTGAGCTGATTGTTCGCCAGCCGCTGAACCTGACGGAAACTGTCGATAAATATGATGTCATCGCTAACGTAGCCGGCGGCGGTGCATCCGGTCAGGCGGGTGCGATCCGTCACGGCATCACACGTGCACTGATTGAGATGGACGCAGGCTGCGCCTGCACTCAAGAAGGCAGGCTTCGTTACGCGTGACCCGCGTGAAGGAACGCCGCAAGTACGGTCTCAAAAGGCACGTAAAGGCTTCCCAGTTCTCGAAGCGCTAAGATATACGTATACGAAATCCCTCTTCCGTTTGGACGAGGGGATTTTTATTGACATTCGCTGCATATTAACATATTATATGGCTATAAAAATATGTTTTTAGAAGGAAGCATCGATATGAAAATCTCAGCGAAGGGGACGCTATGGCATCGCATCCATGGTCTTTTCTAGCGCGCAGCTACGACACCTCCTCCCTGTCACCATCATCAGCATCTCGAGCATCTTGGCATCTCCAAGATCTATCTCGAAACAAGTCTTTGCACTACTCAAGCGGAGCAAACTCGTCAACTCGATCAAGGGTTCACAGGGCGGCTACCAGCTTGCTCGCCCACCACACGACATCACTGCCTATGACATTCTCTCTGCCATTGAGATCGCACTGATTGAAAAGACAGGCAGTTCCTGTAGAAGATGGAAAAACCAGACCTCGTTCTCGCCCGTGACCTCTTCGGTGTACTCGACCAAAAACATTCACGATACACTCAATGCCGTAACGCCGAGGATCTCCTGCGTGGAAACGCGAGGAGAACAGCGAAAACACTGATGTATTTTATCTAAACATCTGTGTTCCGAGAAGAAAGCAGACCGATGCGACCGCCAACGAGAAGCCGGGTGACGCGGATCCAGAGAAAGTCCTGCTCTACCTTGTCAGCGACAAGACGATTCAGCTCCTCATCCGTGAGACGCATAAGTGCATCGGAGACGACGATACCGACCAATGCCTGTGCATGGAGAGCCGACCGTGCGATAAGATCGCCACATCAGGCGTGTCGCGATCTGCTGCAGATCACTGTGCTCTGTGAGGAGCGTCAGCATCCGCTGATATTCCGCATGGGTATACTGCGCAGCCGCTGATAAAAGGCCGGCATGTGCTCCTCCATCGGATCCACATCACGCTGCAGATCAGCCTGCACATGTGTCCGCAGACCACTTAGAATGCGTTCCATCGACGCATCGATGGGAAGCGTCTCTGCCAATCGCTTTTGCAGCTCACGCACGAGTGTGGCGAGTTCCTCATCCCGTTCGAGGTCAGAGGAGCGCATCATGGATCAGATTTGCCGCATGATTTTGCAGCGGCGAGTTATCCCGTCCGAGCTCTTCGAGGACATGACATGATGATGCTGCTGGATCAGTTTTGCCCCCTCATCCAGATTGATGGTATTCGTTGCGGTGAGAATACGCGATAGAAATCCGTCGCCGATCTTTTCCCGCTCCAGCTGCTCCAGTGCATTCCTTTATGGAGCCATACGTCTCTCCGTCGCCGCTCTCCTGACAAGTATCCGTGAGATACTTGTCAGGGCTTCTATCCATCCCTTCGCGCAGGAGCTCGTCGAGTCGTTGCATCAGCACGGCAGGATCCTCCTTCAGGAGTAAATCCCTCAGGCGCGACGAGGAGATGAAACGATCTGCGAATTCCTCCGACGCAGAAGGATGCACGAATAAAGTGCAGGATCATTCGGTCAGCTGTTCCTCCGTTGTCGGACGGCGCAGATAGTTTTCTATCATTGGAAAGAGGTGCATCTGCTCCATGTGGTGAAAAATCTTGCGCTGGAGAAGAACTCGCTTCTGAACCATCGTGACAATCGCTTGAACAAAAGCTGTCACGGCGACGCGGCAACACAGCGCTGTATGATAGGGAAATCTGAGCGGCTTTCCGAAAAAATCGCCGTTACTGCAAACCAGTCCGCAACCCCGCCGACCAGTGCCGCTTCACTTACTGCGAGCAACGCACGCACCCAGAGAGAATCCGCAAATCTGATATGAAGGAAAAGAGCACACAGAAAGAGGACTGCCGAGAGCAGCAGTGCGGCATCTGCTTTATTCCATGTACGCATTAAAGCCCCCACATCCTTTCCGCCATGCAGACGATGAGGGAAAAGTCATACCAACTGCTGCACCGACCACAGCACCATTGATACGGATCATCTGAGAGATCGGTGCGCACCTTCCTTCCACGAATGAAACGAGCTCATCGTCCGACTTTTGATTCAGGTACTCACGCACAAAGCGGGCAATCATTTCATGGTGTTTCTCGACCTCTCCGCCGCGAGCGATTTCATCCATCGGTCAACACGACTTTTGCCATGGGACGGAATGGGCGTATGCTTCGATTTTCTGATGCAGGAGCTCTCGCACGTAGGGAATCCAGAACGGATGATTCCCCTTCATTCGGCTCTCGATGAAATCCGACAAAATGGACTCCATGTCAATGTCCTCAATCAGATGCTCCTTCGCTCGACGCATCGTCGTGCGAAAATCATCATGATCGCTGAGCGATGCAAAGAACGAAGAGAGTGCCTGCACGCCTTCGCGGTGACGTGGATTCTCCATCTCCAATGCCGCCGACAGAATCTCCTGCAGGGCGTTCTGTGATCCACGATGCAATCATCGCATCGTCTACGAATGAGAGAACGAGGGCACGGATCATCCCATCGCCCTCATATTTCTCACGAATAGAGACTATATTGTCATGGAGGATCTCTTGAAAGAGCTGGGTCTGCACCAGCTGGATACCGACGCGTACAAGTACCTGAAAAATCCGCTCTGTATGATGCTGCTCCGTCAAAGAGCGCCATCAAGTCTCCTGCGTGATCTTCAAGCGGCAGCTGATAAAGTGCCCTGTTTCACGTATGGCGTCAGCTCATGTGAAATGCGCGTACTGTCAAGATCCGTGCCACATAGCGGAGGACATCGATGGCAGTGTCCGTCAGGGCGTTCCTCCCACCGCGATGCAGCAAATAGTCTGCGAGCATTGCCCCTATATTCTCGCGCTCAATGACGGCCATAATATTCTTCTTGCTGAGGAGATCCTCCGAGGAGAACGCAACGATTGACCCATAATCCGCCCACGATTTCGACGCAGAATATCGGTACGATGCGAGATGCCAAGCGGTCGGCCGAAAATCGCCTTGATGGCGAACCAGTCTGCTAGTCCGCCGATCGTCGCCGCGATAAATCCATGATGAATCGTTGATAGGAGAGACTGCTCCCCTGTCCTGCCGTCCCAGCAGCACCAAGGGCACTGAGCGCAAGAGCCAGATTTGCCTGATGTTCCTTCTGCACGCCAATCGCCTCACAGTGTTTCTGCTAACTGCTTGAGATACGCGCGGAACGGATCGTCGAGATCACTGCGGCGCAGAGCAAACCCACCGTCGCCTCCAGAACCCGAGCTTATCTCCCGGTCATAGTGACGTCCCTCAAAATTATAGGCATAGACCGTGTCCCGCTGGGCGAGTACCTTGAGTGCATCCGTCAGCTGAATCTCTCCCCTTTGCCGGGCTCTGTATTCTGCAAGATAGAGAAAATCTCGGGGCGGATGATGTGTCGACCGAGCACAGCCATACGGCTTGGTGCCTCAGCAGAGTGCAGGTTTTTCGATCATATCGGAGACACGCATCAGACGCTCATTCTCCATCGTTCCCTGCAACGATACCGCAGGAGGAAAACCTGTGCATCAGCGACAATCTGACAGCTGAGGACAGAGCCCTCCCGTCTTCTCATAGACATCGATCAGCTGACGCAGCGCAGGGACGCTGCGGATGGTAAACTGACATCATCACCGAGGAGGACGGCGAACGGCTCATCGCCGACGAAGGCGCGGGCGCACAGAATCGCATCCCCCAGACCACGCATATACTTCTGGCGGACGCAGTGAACATTGACATCCGTCGTCTCACGCAGGACGTTGAGAAGATCCTGCCGCCCTTGCGTAAGAGCTCGTGCTCGAGTGTCGGCGCAGAGTCAAAATGATCTTCGATGGCGCGTTTCCCATGACCGCTGATAATCAGAATATCCTCGATACCGCTTGCAAGGGCTTCCTCCACAATATACTGGATGGTCGGCTTATCGACAATGGGCAGCATCTCCTTCGGTGTCGCTTTTTGTCGCAGGAAGAAATCGTGTTCCATATCCTGCCGCCGGAATAACCGCTTTTCATGTTGCTGTGCCATGACTATACTCCATCCATATGAAATCGAGCGGAGGCGCTGAACCCCCGCATATTCTGTATGATTCAGCGTGCCAGAACATCGAGTACCGCAGTCCAATGTCTGACGTATGTGCCGTTCCGCCCAGATCTGGCGTCAGCGTCTTTTTCTCCACGAGCAGCGTCTCGATGGCACGGAGCACGCGCTCTGACCACTCTGTTTCACCAAGAAAGTCGAGCATCTGTGCAACTGACCAGATCGACGCTAATGGATTTGCGATCCCCTGCCCTCGCAATGATCGGGCGCACTCCGTGAATCGGCTCGAGCATCGACGGATAGCGTCGCTCAGGGTTGAGATTCGCCCCGGCCGCGAGCCCCATCCCGCCCGCAATCGCCGCGCCGAGATCGGTGAGAATATCGCCGAGAAGTTGCTCGTCACCACGACGCCGAACCGCTTCGGATCTTTTGACGAAGAACATGCTTGCCGCATCGACAAGCAAGCTGTGTGTCTCAACATCGGGATACTCCTTCCCGATCTCAGCAAAATTTCATCCCAGAACACCATCGAGTATCGCAGTGCATTCCCTTTGGAAATCGAGGTAAGCGTGCGCTTCTCACGTCGCGCCAGCTCGTAGGCATAACGGATGACGCGCTCACATCCGTACCGTGAGAATAGCCCCCGTCTCGAGTGCCGTCTCCGCGGTGTCCCGGATAGAGCCGTGCACCAACATTCGCGTACTCCCTTCACTGTTCTCGCGCACCACGATCATGTATCGATATCGCGTGGAGAAATATCCGCGAGCGGGCACGGAGCACCGTGCAGGAGACGAACAGGGCGTAAATTGATGTATTCATCAAAGCCACGGCGGATGCGAAGCAGGAGATCACCGAGAGACACATGGTGGGGTACACCTGGATAGCCCCCAGCCCCAGATAGATTGCATCGTAACCGCGCAGGAGATCGAGCCCGTTTTCCGGCATCATCTCGCCGGACTTCAAATAGTACTCACATCCCCATGGAAAGTCCTCAAATGACGAGAGAACGTCCCGTCCATCTGTACAATTCCCGAAAATACCTTTTTCCCTCAGCGATGACCTCAGGCGAATCCCGTCTCCTGCAATCACCGCGATATGAAACTGTTTCATCTAGCTCCCCACCGGAATCGTCCCATAGAATAGGCGTATTAGGAGACGCCTCTGCAATCGTCTTGATGAGCAGCGACTCCCGCTGACGCGGCAGACCGCTCTGATGCAGGGGCACGGCCAAAGCCAATGAGAAGTCCACCTTCTGCATTCGCGTGAGTTTCGTGCTCTCACGCGGCGCACGCGTCAGGTCTGCACCCCGCGATGCTCGCATCGCGCTTCAGCTATGTACCTGCATCGCGAGCTGTCCACAGGATATGTCGGCGCACCTCATCCGAGATCCCATCCAGACTCTCTGCGGCAGGCGGCACAGGCGCTGCTGACGAGAATGCGGGAACGCCGTCAGGACGTACCGTGTACTCGGGCGCGGGGGACATGTCCTCTGTGATCGGCGGTGCAAGATGTGACTCCGTCTCTCCCACAGTGGAAAACTCGCGGCTGCTGTGGTACGGCGGGTGAGGTAGCAGGTGCATTCAGCGCGAACTCACGCGGCAGCTGCTGATACCGGGGACGCTCGGGTCTGCCTTCAGCATCTGCTGGCTGCGGCGGAAGCTGTGCCTGCATAGCGGCAGGAGCGGCGGGTGGTGGAAGCTGTGCATGCACAGCAGTAGGAGCGGCGGGCGACGGGGTACGCAACGCAGCGCCCGCCCGGGAGGAGGTGTCTGCTCGGTGCTTGCTGGCGGGTGATGGTCTCCTGACGCACTGCAGCGGGCATCAGCTGCGCTTCAGATTCACATCGCCGACAAGCTCCCGCGGTGGGCGGCTTTTCCTTCGCGGCGAGCTTCTGCCTCGTTTGACATCTGCCGCTGTAATGATAACGGGCTGCGCCTTCTGTGCAGCGAGTGTGAACGAAGGCTGCTCCTCATTGCGCTCTGCAATCCCCTCATCCACCGTCTCCCAGCGGAGGCGTGTCACCTGCGGTGTATTTTCTTGGCAGTGCCGTGCCGAGCGGACGAACAGCGAGCATCCTTCTGCTGCCTGGAGATTGATGCCTCATAGTGGTCGGCATCAGCACGTTCCTCCACCGCCGGTACGTGGCACGATCCGTCACCAGTCGATTGCATGGAAGTCTTGCGAGTCCACCGTGTTCCGGGTGTCGCTGCATAGGTTGTACCGAGGTCACGCGGCGAGCACCGCCGCCGTCAGCATTGTGTTTTTGATGACATCTTCGCGAGTCTGTTCTCCTTCTTCTCTCAGCCACGTCACGTCTGCATTGTGCGCGCCCGCCATAAACGTTGCTACGGACTCCGCACGGAGCGTCGGATTATCAACAGCTCAAGCCCATACCGCTGTCCTGTTGCCCCACGGAAGAAAGCATCACTGCCGTCTGATTGTCCGCTCGCCGTCGCATCGACGACGCCAATCCGCTCAGTTCGGCTATCGACTCTTTGCCGTCATGGCAAAAGATCGCCTTGTTGGTATCCGAGATTGATCAGCATGATCCCCCGTATCCGTTGCTGCTGCTGAATACGCTTTCCAGCAGGTTCACCGCATCCTCTGGATTGATCGTGTTGAGATTCGGTCACGGACGTATCGGAGAACGCATTAGCCAAAACCGCCCACGCTACTTTTGATATTGTACTCCTCATTGTCAAAAGCGAGAACTCTCGCCCTCGCGGTCGTCATAGAGTGCCGACGCTGGAATCACTCCGACGGGTTTCTGCGGGCACATGATGCGGTAGCCGTATGTCTTGCTTTCATGGGAGATATGTCAGCGCATCGGGGGCACTCGTCTGTGTCCGCTGGTGTCGCTGATTCTGTCCCCGCTGGCACATCAGCCGCGTGCAGCATAGGAGCTGCCGCAGAGCAGTGCTGGAGAGCGAAAGAGCAGCGACGAGTTTCTGATAGCGTTTCATTCATCCATCTCCCTAATCATCTCCTGCACCATGGCAAGAGCTTTATTGACGGCGGCACGCTTTAATCTCGGCGCGTACGCCAGAAAATACATTTTCCACCGAAGTTTTTCCCAGAGCAGATACAGCAATGTAGGCCCAGTCCGACCGGCTTTTTCGGGAGAACCGCCGCCGGACCGGCGATCCCCGTGATGCCGACGCCGACATCTGTCTGCATGAGGGTCGCGTACCCTTCTGCCATTGCCCGCGTCTCCGGAGACAGCACCGTGCGCGGCAAGCGTCTCTCCGCCACGTGCAGGATACGGACTCCCTCACGTCGTTTGAGTAGGATACGACACTCCCATGACGTACGCAGAACTGCCGGGCACGTCTCGGGAGCGTACTCTGTGAGCAGCCTGCCCGTGCGGGACTCCGCACAGGAGATTGTATAGCCTTTGCACAGAGCATTTGCCCCACCATATCCGGCGCCTGTTCTCTCTCCGGCATCACTGCACCCTCTCTCCGGCAATATCGTATGTAGAAGCCCTCGAAGGAGACGCATCGCGGACAATCTCTGCCCGGTGCACTCTGCATCACCTTCGATATGATCACATCCACCTCAGGTGCCTCGTCAGGAAACGACCTACGGCAATCCCCGACTGCTCCGCGTCATGTCCCTCGATGAGAACATCCAACTCCTGATGCTCCAGCCCACATTGATCTCCTCGGAGATCTTACCTGGAGACTCATGAGGTCATGGTAACGCTCCTGCATCACCTCTTCGGAAACCTTCTTCCCATTGCCGCCGCAGCAGTGTCCTCCTCCTCGAGTAGGTAAAGATTCCCATCTATCGAATCGCTGCTTCTCCACAAAAAGCGACGCAGCGTTTGATACTGGGCATCGGTCTCCCGTGGAATCCAACGATGAATGTCGAGCGAATCGCGACCCCCGGGATGCGTGCCCGCAGCTTTGCGATCAGCTCCTCCATCCCCGCCCGTGTATCGGGACGATTCATCTGAACGCAGCACGGCATCATGCGCATGCCGCGAGGCAGATCGACATACTTGACCACCTTTGGCTCAGTGGCAAAGACCCTCGATCAGCTCATCGGTAAAATACTTTTGGATAGCTGTATAGCACACGAATCCACGCAATTCCGTCGATCTTTGCAAGCTCGCAGAAGCGTCGGCAGCATTGGCTTTTGATAGCAATCCAGCCCATAGTTTGCGCTGTCCTGCGCGATGAGAACCAGCTCGCGAACACCGGCAGACGGCGAGCTCTACGTCCCTCCGCTACGATATCCTCCATTGGACGGCTGCGGAAAGCCCCGCGTATGAGCGGAAATCGCACAGAACGCACAGCGATGATCGCACCCCTCCGCAATCTTGACATACGCCGTATAGTTCGCGTCGTCCGCAGGCGCGGTGTCTTGGCATCGTAGATCGTATCATCCTTCCCGCGATGAGCAGGCGACGCCTTGAGCGTCGCCTCGATCACCTCCATGATACGGCTCACGCCCCGTCCCGATGATGGCATCCGCCTCCGGGATCTCATCGAGAAGCTGCTGCCCATATCGCTGTCCAAGACAGCCCGCTGACGATGAGACTGCGGCAGCGCCCGTCTCCTTGTAGTCCGCCATCCCGAGCACCGTCGTGATCGACTCCTCTTTCGCCGACTGGACTAAAAGGGCACACGTATTGGACGATCAGGATATCTGCCTCTGACGGATCATTGGTAATATCGATGCCATGCTCACGCATAATGCCGAGCACGACTTCTGTATCGACCAGATTCTCGCACAGCCAAGGCTGATAAAACCTGCTTCACTGGTTTGACATTCCCCACAACTACTCTTCATAGAACGCACCTGTTTGACCCAACGATCGAGGAAGGATCTTCTTCTCTGCCGGGCTATAATACGGCTTACCTTAAAAATATTGATATTCTTTCCGCAAACATCCGATAGGACAGCGTCACGGGGTTGGTCGTCAAAAATAGATATGTTGCCGTGCCAGCGCCAGCTGCGCCTCATCCGTCAGCGAGCCAGTCGGCAAAATCCTCCGCCGCCTGCACATCGTGCTTGCCCGCGCGAAATGCAACCCTGTACCGTAAATCACTCGCCGCCGTCCCGTCCGTCGGGCAGGAGCACACGATGGGATAGTCATCGTGAATATAGCGGAGCGTCTCACCGAGAACAGCAACCGAGACATCGACCTCCCCATCCCCGCCTGCCTAGCGGGCGTATGCAAAATAGCGGGAATATTGCATGATCTGCGGCTGAATCTTGCGCCAAATCGCAAAGGTGCGTTGTTCACCGCACCAGCAATCATACTGTGATGCAGATTTGATGAGGCATCAGCCGCCATAAAAATCCGTCGTGACCGATGCGTATATCCTTCTGCTGCGCCAACAGTTGCCACGAGTCTGGAAGATCGAGATGCGACCGTAGATAGTCTTGATGGCCGCAAAGACGATCGGATCATACCACACACCCGTCCAATACCCATCGGGCTGACGAAATTGATCGGCGACCTGATCGCTCCGTTCGACTGATAGGGCACAGGTACTCCCGCCGCCGCTGCGCGATCGAGCACCCGCGGTCTGCGAGGACAAGCGCTGCCGCCGCATTCACGCCGTTTCCAGCTGCCTCCAGTGCGCTGCTGTATCTGCTCTGCGGATAGAGGAACGAAACTAACACGGATATTATCCTTCTCGTACGCCTCAGACAGTCTGCCGCGGCCTCCGTCCGGCGGCGTCGTATATGCCGACAATCTCCTGCAGTGGGCGGCGCGCAGTGCGCGTACTCGCCGTCCGACGGACAGATACGCCGCCCCGTGGCAGCCATCGAGAAAGCGTCGCGATCATCAGAACAAAAGAGTTGGAAACCCTTCATGAAAAACCTCTCGAATAGAAGAAGACACATCACATTATTATAAACAATTCTTGAATTCATAAGAGATATTACATCTATCCTGTTCATTTGGTGTAGGATTACTGATGTATATTACACAAGTATATAATCAAAACTTCATACATCAAATTCATCCTTGTCTGAACCTTCATCATATTCAGGCTTGCCTTCCGGAGATTTGGATGTCTGCTTCATCAGACTATCCCTTCCATTTCTGACATACACTGTAAATTTATTGAAGAGTCCAGTATCCCGATCGCAGTTTTTCTTTCGGATATGCGTATGATAAGCTTTGGGGAACAAACAAGAATAACCCTCGTCTCCATTTCATCCATCTGAGCAGCCGATATAC